>ENA-OWPI01004171-OWPI01004171.1-marine-metagenome-genome-assembly--contig:-NODE-4171-length-11751-cov-2.535378_pt1 | contig 11751 bp, 14 predicted proteins | sample MGYA00238138_ERZ651775 | MGnify/ENA primary metagenome ERZ651775 (study PRJEB26906, sample SAMN06265043) | marine metagenome | isolation source: Helgoland LTER site | place: Germany:Helgoland, sampling...
CCCCTGCCGCATTACTTTTAGATCACGCTTGTTAAGGCTAGTGAAAATCGAATCCTGATTCATCCTCTTTTTTAACGAAAACAAACAACGACGTGATGCTCATCCGAGTGCGTACCAACGTTGGGCTATGGAGAGTTCAGGATGTTGACGAATGTACGACGATTCGGGACTTATACTCCAAGATTAAGGACACTCGGCCGAATGTAGTGTTCACCAAACCCTTATCTTTGGATGCTGCGTGCGCCAATGTTCTCTCGGACGAGAGTAAGACTTTACAATCGTTGGGGCTGGTGAACGGTCACATGCTGTTTGCTTTTGTGGACGAGAACACGGCCGCCGCTGCGACGCCTAGCGGTGGTGAAAACTCTTCCAACGGTGGAAGTGTGATCCAGAAGGACGGCACGATTAAGAAGCGGAGTTACGAGGAGGCGAGCTCATCGGCAGGATTTCGGCCTGGTATGATGTCGCTGCGGAGCATGAAGATGCAGTGGACGCTGCAGGAGTTCATGGCGATGGATAGTCAATTCACCTTCAAGATTCAGAAGCAGCCTGAGGCGTTCTGCCGCCAGGTGTCCCTGGATTCGAGCAGTTGCATGCACTTTCAGAATTACATGAGGATGTTCAACTTTCAGCAGACTCGTTTCGGATACCTATACGGTTCTTTTGTGAGCGACGAGAAGGGGGACGGTAAGAAACTAGACAGGGTCAAGGTAGAGTGCATCTACGAACCGCCTCAGATTTGCGTCAGTGAGGGGTTTGAGGTTTTGGATGATGACAATGAAAGCCGTGTGGAAGAGCTGGCGAAAATGTTGAACCTGAAGAAGGTCGGTTGGATCGTTGGGCACCCACCTCGCGAGGAGGGTTTTCAGCTGAACGCGAATGAGGTAATTATGGCTGCGGAACTGCAGTTGGAGTCCGCAAATGGGGTCGAGGATACGCCCTTTGTGACGGTCAAGTGCACTTTGGATGACAGTGGGAATGGTTCGTTCGACGCCTTCCAAGTCTCTATGCAGTGCATGGAGATGGCAGCTGAGGGAGCTCTTGATTCAAGTGGAAAAGAGCCCGGATTTTGTGCCGTTGCGGATAGCTTCACTGCCATCCAGGAGGGCAAAGAGGCTACAAAGGTGGAGAATAATTTTTTTCTGTGCAATGTACCAATTGTTCAGCATGAGAGCGACGTGTTTGTGTCCTCCTTCCCGAAGAAAAATCGCGAGGGAGAAATCCAGACCCACGACGCTATGAAGATGCAGCTTCAGAAGAGTGGTACGAATGGCTGGGCATTCATGGATTTGTTGTCGGATTTCCACCTTCTCCTATACCTCTGCGACTTTCTTGATTGCAACAGTGACATGCCCAAAATATGCAAGAGTGTGGTTGACCGTTCTACTCCCATCGATGATGGATATAAGATAATCATTGCTTCTATGGCCGGACTGGAAGGGAATTACTAGTCGCTAGTCGCGAGCGAAGAGAAATGACAAAAACTAAATGATGGAATATGTGGTGGCAAATTGTTTGTAGGACCAAACACCAACAAAAAAAATCAAAAATCAATCGACCTGGCAATTAAATCATCTTGCTTAATAATTCCTAAGCGTCCGTGACGTCGTCAGCCGCCAATCGTCAATAGAAGAGCGAGTCGTCGAGCGATTCCTCCAATGGTGGCCAAAGCGCAGGGCTTTTCTCAAAGCTCCTGTTCTGCGCAGTATGCCTCCTATTGCTGTTATTCACTATATCACCATAAGTGTCTAGAGCGGAGATTCGCATTCCATCTGCAAATGTACCTGTTTCCAGCTTGCTCAATTTTTTCCGACTGTTTGCCGCTTTAACCTTTGGTGATGGGAGCATTCTTCCCCTGATACTACTTTTTTTCATCCCCTCGCCGCCAGTATTCTTATTTCTACTGTTATTATTCCTTCTGTTACATTTTCTACTGTTGGCTGCTTCGGCATTTGACAAAGTCGTCGTCGACATTGACGTAGTGGTTGTCGAGGCGGACTGAGTCATTTCGCGTCTTTGTATGTCGCTGAACATAAGGGCCTCCATGAAGGCGGAGGGAGTGGATGCGGCGTTCTTTGGGAGGCTAATTTCATTTTCTGCGTCGTACGTGTCCAAGCTCCGTGCCATACCACTCAGACCTAAATTGCCCGTCGCCTGAAAAGAACTCTGCTGTGCCAAATAATTGTCAATTTCTCCTCCTTTCCTGTTTTTATTTTTCGCTGCCTCTCTCCCGGTAAAGCTCAAGAGAAGTTTCTCGCTGCGCTTGACATCTTTCTCCACCATAAAAAACCTGTGGCGCCACTTTCTTACGGCCTCCTCAGCCTGCATTGAGTGAGCGACGAACGGAAAATAGGATGAATGAGACTACACTACACGTTCAAGATAAGTGCAAACAACAACACCAAAAACATTGTTGGTGTGCGTTTTGTGCCCCAAACTCGCCACCAAACTCACCTGCTGAACCTGTCGCTGCAGCATGTGCGCATCTACCTCTGTCATTCCGAACTCCGTCGTACATGATTCAAGTTCGATCTCCCCCTTCTCGGCAACATCGGTTGTTGTCTTCAGAGCCCTTTTCAGGCTCTCCTCTGTCTTGTGCATGTGCTGATTATCTTTCGACAGTGCACCCACGTCTCTTATCAATGTCCGAAGTTCGTTCTCCTTCACAACCATTGCATCGTCGCTTTTATCTAGTCGCCTCTGTTCGTCGGCGAGCTGACTCTCCTCGTACTCCAACTGGTGCTTGAGCTCTCGCAACTCTTGCACCAACTCTCCCACATCTCTGTGGACCTCTTTCTTCTTTGCCCGGTGAACTTTTTCTAGCTCTTTCCAGTTTTTTATTACCTCGTCTTGTCTCAGCCTTACCTTCGTTAATTTTTGAAGTCGGTGATCTCCGAGTTCCTTGCACAAATTAATCTTATCCCTCAGCTCCTCAAGAGCACTCTTGCTCTCTTCATGAGATGCAACCTCTGATAAATAGGCGTCCCGAACCCTCCTAAAGGCCGATAGCATCTGGTCTCTATTAATCTCGGGGACTTTGGAGGGCGGGTCGTAAGGGGAAGGGTCAAAGCGTGGAGTAGACAAAATGTTATGGCTTGGATTAGCATTCTCATATTCTGTCACCCTGTCGTTTTTATATTTATCTTCCTTGATCGCTGGTGTCGATCGCGGAATATTCTTTTCGTCGTCGTCTTTGTCATCTTTGTTATCAGAATGACTCTCACCATCACTGTTTGAATCCAGTTCAGATTCGCTTGAGTGTGAGTGTTCGGGGCTGAAGTTGTCTGAGGGTAGTTTTGAAGTAACATCCTTTTTTGAGATGTATGCTTTCCTGGAGACCTCCGGGAGACTAGTTCGTTGTTTTTCAAGAGTCACTGGATTGACATTGATGACGTCAAAAATGTCGTCGTCCATATTTTCAGCCGACATAAAGTCTTTAAAAAAAATTAGGTGTGAAAAAAGGCACCATACCAAGGAACATACATATAAGATATTAAATAGCTGAAAAGCCAACTTTACTGTCCCTCCACGCTCTTTCTGAACTTTAGGTTACTTTCTAAATCTAAGAAATATGACAGTGCTTAATTCCCTAACTCTGGCATCGTCATCGTCACAACATTCCGTGACTCTCCCTGGTGAATTGATGAAGACAAAGATGTTTGGATTGTCAGCAGAGGGAAATACACTGATGTTGGATAGGTGAGACAGAATGTTTAAACCATGACGACTAATTGTGAAACACCTGCTCACACACAGCCTTTAGAGGTGAACCAACCGACACACTCCGATTCCGCCTTGTCACAAATTGTTACATGAGCGGTGGGAACAAGATATCTTTCAGGATATCCAAACGCGGCGTCAATAGACGGACGCTCTTATCAGGAGAGCCTAAATTTGGTGTGCTTGTAGGGAAAGAGGTGAAGGCTGATGTGAGTTGCGAAGGTAAAGAGCAGATAATCACTTTACGAATCGAAACTGGCGCGATTTTCGACGAAATGAACGAGGTGAGTAAGGACGTTACGACAGAATCCCCATCTGCTTTTGCGACAGAAATTAACTAAACCAACATCAATATCAGAAGGGCTCAAAGATTTCTTCCTCTTTCATGATTACCTCTCACATCCACGATGATGGCAACGCTCTAATTTCCTGGGGTTCTACACCCCTGACGATTTGTATAGCATCCTTGTGCTGTCTGAACATCCCCTCCCACCCATCTGTATTTTACAAGGACGAGGGCGGCCGATCTAACACCATCCGCACCGATTTAGCAATCTTTGGAGGGAGCATGGAGGATATACTGAGAAAATGCGGCGGAAAAATTACCCTAAAGATAGCCGTGCTCTATGCGGACGATATGAGTAGGGTAGCAACTACCGAAGGACATCCGGGGGAAGCGGAGAATGAAATGCGAGAAGAGAACACTGGAAACAGCGAGCTTTTGCATTTTTTGGGAGGGGCCTTGGCTCTCACCTCAAAGGCCCCAGAGACATTTCTTACTTACCGCTTCAAGCAAGTCTCTCAACGACACCAGAACAGACCCTTCTGCATTCGTATTAGCCACGACAATGGTGACGAGCCTCCAATGTTCTGTAGTTACACTACGAAGGGGTCAGTCGTCATGAGTAAGCGAAAGAAAGCGGATCGGACGCCAGCGATAGTTTCGCAGTCGGTGGACGCGGCAATGACGGCGACAATGGCGGCGGCTAAGATCGACCCGAGCCATACGACGAAGGTGATGTACACTCAGACTACACCCAGCGCCATTAACGCTGCCACCGCTGCTGTTGGCTATGTCTTTCCTACACTGAAAAAGACGGAGCAAGCAAATCGAAATGCGCTGAAGCGAAAGTTTTGCGAGGTAGACACTTCATTTTGCATGCACAGCGGAATTCACTGCTGCGAGGAAGTTGCAACGTGAGTCGAGTCCCCCTACTATGCTATGATACTGTCTTTGTTTTGTTATGTTTTTTTGTTTTGTGCGCTGCTTGAAATTGAAAGAGGAGGCGAAAGCTAACCCCCCCAAAAGCAACGTCATCACCCCTGCAAACTCCACAGATAACCTTTTCTCGTCGCCATCACCGCAGGTACACCATTCAGGCCCCAGCACGCACGTTAAGCCAAAGCTCGCGGAACCCCATAGCAGCACAGAAAAAACAAATCCCCGAGCTCTCCACGCAAACACTACTGAGACCCGTGACATGAACGACTGCATAATTCGAACAATGTTTCACCCAGGAACGGAAACGTGCAGGGAATGCGGAGAGAAAATAAGCATGAAACACTTCCTTCGCTCTCAATGCCATCTGGGAGAGTGCGCCGCCGTTAAAATTTTTGGGCTCATCCGGGATAGCTCGCCAACAACTCAAGAAAGGGGAAATAAGCCCAGTATTTACGAGCCTTCCCCGTCTCCCTCACCTCCCCTCGACATCAGCGTTATCGCCTCTGACATGTCTCTGATCTCGAACCTAACAGGGGGGAGTATAGGCAGCTTTGGGAGCTACGAAAATACCCCACAGAACAGCAAGAAACAGAAGACAAATAGTTTGCATCTGGTCAACGAGATGAGCCATCTCGGTGATGGTTTTGACGAGGACAGAAGGGACTGGAGCATCGACAGGTCCATCGAAAAATTAGGAGCAACAAACACCGACGTTATCGTCGATAAACCGTTTACTGTCGAGAGAGGAGGCTTTGAACACTGGTATTAGCATATTAAAAACCAACATAGTGTCTGACTTTTATTAGAGAGGGGGTAGAGCTCTTTATGGGAATCGCATCTCACGGCTTTTGGAAGGGAACGCCAACAATTTAGGAGCAAAAAAAATGCTCTATAATGTGTCAAATTGGTAATAATTAAGGTCGCACTAAATAAACAAACGCTCAAGCTAGCAAGCAAGAATTTTTGCCTAGAGCCTAGAGTCGGTTAAAACCACCCTGATCTCATTGAGAATCCAATTTTTTGAGAGTATTTGGGAGGTCCCAAATAGCTTTTCTTGCTACAATGAATTCTCCTTCTGATGATGGCAGGGCGAGGGAGTCCGGGGAAAGCAATAATACGGATGAGAGGGAGAGAGAGAGACGAAGAGAAAAAAAGAATTTAAAAAGGCGCAAAAAAAGGCAGGAAGAAAGGAAAAAAAAAGCCAGAGACAGGTTAGGGGATACTTATGATGACAGAAGGGGCGATAAAGATGGTGGCGACAAGAGGTACGACGATAGACATTGCGACTACGACGATAATCCTCGCGATAACGACGGCGGTAATGGCGAGAGAAGTTCCAAAAACTATGGAGGTGACAAACCCCTATTGACTGATGAGAGACGTCACGATTTTGACGACAGACGTCACGATTTTGACGATAGGCATTGCGAATACGACGACAGACGTAGCAACTCCGACGACAGACATGGCAAATACGACGACAGGCGTCGCGATTATTATGACAACAGACCTCTTGATTTTGATGACAGGCGTCGCGATTATGACAACAGAGGGCACGGTTACGACAACGAAGGCAGACGAAATTATTATATCAGTGGCGACAGACGAGACGGTTACAACGACAGAGACCTTGATTACGACGACGACAGTAGGAGACGGCGAGACGAGGATGTAGGCGGCGAGAGATGGCGCTCTCGATCTCCTTCAATCCCCCCAGAAAAAAAAATTAATCAAAATTCTGTTACCCTCTTTGGTCTCTCACGCAATTCTACCCCTTCATCAATCACCTCGGCCATTGAATCTTGCTGGGGCAGAAAGGTCCAGTCAGTCGACATTTTGTATGAGGAAATCACTCACGCTCCTATCGGCAGGGCAAATATCGTCTTTCTCGAAGAGGTCGAAATATGGGAACTTATCTCTTCAGATAAATCTTACGAAGACATCGAGATAGAAATAGACGGGAACTCTGTCGGAATCGAGCCTGTTTACTGCGGCGAAAATGTCGACTTGAACCAGAGTCAAGATCTCTGGCCTACGCCGTTTGAAACCTCCGGCGGATCTTACGTTCTCGACCCCAATAGCGGCTATTTTTACGAGGCAAAGAGCATGTTTTACTTCGATCCAAAGACAAAGACTTACTACGGGAACGAAGGAAGGTACTGGAGGTGAGTGGCAAGGGAAACTGAGAAATAACAACACCGTTTTGACTTCCGAGCTTATCTGGGAGATTTTTTGGGTCTTAGCTTAGCCCCTCCGAACTGTTGAATTATTTTTATTTTTTTTGGCTAACAGTAACCGGCCGGCGCCTGCTATGTCTATGTGTCAGATACGACCCGCTGAAGGTGGGCTCTTCTTTGGATACTAGCAAGGGGTTCTACAAAGTTGAAGGGGCCACCGAGAGAAAAAATTTGCTCGAGGGCGACGGAGAAGTCCTTAATTCGGCCCAGACTGAAGGGCAAGCAAAGGCGGGCAAGAAACGAAAGATTGCCGTGAAGCTCAGTGGACTGGGAGTGTCGGGGGGCAAGAAAAGGAAAGACAAGGAGCACAGGGATAAGAAGGAAGAAAGGTCGGAGAAAGTGGCATCAGGTGGGCATACCCATGACAAGCCCGCCGACAAGAAAATTGGTGCGAATATCGATAAGTGGAACTTTCTCAAGCATTCATTGAAACAGCAAGGGAAAAAAGAGCGGCCAGAGCGCCCTCCATACCTGATAATATGCAAGATCTGTGAGCGCAAATTTAAATCGAAGGAGAGGCTAGAAAGACACGAGCGGAAGAGTGACATGCACAAAGAAAATCTGAAAAGGCGCAAAAATGAAGGCTACATCGATCGAAATTTAATGAGGAAGACGATGGTAGGTGCGGTGGGCGATGCCGAGAAAGGCACAAAACAACAACAAAAACGCCGGAAGCAGAATAAACAGCAAAATCGAACCGAGACAAGGGAGGAGGACGATCCCTTCGACCCGAAGACGAATATCGGAAGTGCAATTTTGGCAAAAATGATAAAGAAGACAACAAAAACAGAGACCCAAGTGACGCCAGTGCATGAAAAGTGAAAAGTGAAAAGTAAAAGGGGAAGGATTAACACGTAAAACAAGAAAACTTTGGGGGTTTCTTAAACTTCATCTTCATTCTTCATTCTTCACTGGGCGGCTAAAAAATGCATTCATTACTCTACCCAGGTTATGTCTCCGCTCGCCCCAACCAGGAATGTCGTACTGCACAGCTTTCCCCCTTGCGGAGATAATACCTCTACAAGCCCCTTCTCCTCGTCGACGTTCTTGAGAACTCCAATCCCCCCCACGCATCCAAGATAAATCTCCTTGGCATTATTTGTTTCAGTGTATCTGTCAATGGAGGACTGGTTGCAAATGCCAACAACACTGTGGGCATACTTTGACGAAAGATTCTCGAGAGAAAGTGGGATCAAGGTTGCACATTCGGATACCTGCTGGGCGCCCATGGGAAGCATTGTGTCCTGCAAATCAATCGTTGTAATCTGGTAAAACGTACATTTCTCAAAGGGAAGCTTGTGCAAATTGGGGCTAACTGCACTCGCCACCTTCTCAGCATTGCTCGAGCTTGATCGCCCGTCGCCATCATCTGAGGTGTCCATCATCGTGCTGCTATTGCTGACGTCCTTCAGCGCCTTAACCATTCCTTCTACAGCCTTCTCACCGTCCACCTCGACACCATAAAAACACTCACGCATTCGAACCTTCATCTCCTCGCGTCGGACCTCCCCGTCGCGCTCGCGCACCCCAGAAGCCTTTGGAAGGTGCAGCAGGCGAACGTTCTGATCAGAAAATTCTTTTTTTGAGAGCGCGTGGAGACCCTTGTCTCCGATGACCAGAATTTGATTGATTCCGAACTGACGGGGGGGGTGGGGGGGGGAGTAGGAAAGGCACAGGAAGATTGGGGCCCACGGGTTAGTTTTTCTCAAGTTAGTTTTACCTGCAACGAAGACAAAGACGAAAATAATGAAAAGAAGCACACTCTCACCTCTTCTACCACCTTTCCCATCTTCTCAATATATTTTTTCATCCCGCTACCCCCTCCTCCTACTCCTGCCCCTTGACCTCCCCCGAGAAAATTCACAATCATGCCACTCCCAAACTCCCGCCCCCCCCTCTCCTTATCCTTCTCAAGCCTAGCATTTATCGTAGAGGAAATGATAGACACGATCGATTGGTGTAACGGAGCGAAGGACGCTGGCATAGTAGACGTGCCCATAAACCAAAGGGCAGCGAGGGGACTTTCAGAAGGGGTACCAACTAGAGTCAGTCGTCGGCGATTGTGTGTGTGTTGTGTGTTTTGTGTAGTGTGTTAGAAGGCATACGATACGGACAAGCAAGCGATTATGGAGCAGTATTTTTCGTCATTTGCGGCATTTTCAGATAAAAATGACTCACCTATTCTCCCGCCCCCACCCTGCCAGCAACAGTATTCGTACCCACCGCTCTGCTTTGCGCTCTGAAAACTTCTAATGCCTCCAATCCCACCATTCGTTCCCCTTGTGACACCAATGCAATAAGGGTAAATTGACCCTCTGGAAGGGTCCAAGTCGACATAGTACGGACAGTGACCTTGACGGCGCGCGTACGCGATTAGCGTCTCGCAGACGGTAGTTTTCCCGCCAGTGTTGCACCCGACAACAAGAACCCGAGGAGGAGGAGGAGGCAAGGGCATGGAGATATTATTCAGCGTCGTGGTGCGGAGGGCATGCAGCTGGGAGTGGAGATTTATCAGAGACACGTGCGAAGAAGGATCATCTTCGACCCAAGGCTCGCAGAATGTTGAACTTGATGTCAGATGGGAGGATGGGTATGTGAGGCAGACTGTGCAGCCGCTGAGGGTGGTGATAGTCACTGATGCTCCGGGGGGGAGTACCACCGGGACTGACATTGAAGGGGGTAGACCTGAGCCATTGTTGTTGTTATTGATGGTTCCTTGTGACGGCGGGGGACACGAGGGAAGCTCCACTCCGTTGATCTGGGCAAACCCTTCGGGGACGGCGAGGAGAAAAGGAGGCGTGCTGGTTGTCGGCTGGGTGAAGGGGATTGTCAAAATAAGCGAGTGCAGAGGGGGGAGATTATGGGTAGTAGTGGTGAGACTCATCGTGGGTTAACTTTATTCGTCAAGTCCTGCCAAGAAAAGATCAACTGGTTTCGATGGCAAAAAAAATAAATTAATTGGGGGTTTTACAGTCAGTTCTTCGACCATTTTTCGGTAGGACACGAGCCCTTCCCTCCGCATCCACTGCGCGTCATTCACAAAAATTCTACACGAGTAACCCACCTGCAGAGGAAAAAAAATTAAGTTTTGGCCCAGTGATCCCGCGGAGAGAGATGGTTAAGCCTCTGCTTCCCCCCAAACCGAAGCGGAAGTTCCGCAAGTATCGACCCTTAACCCCAAGAGAGAAACGCCAGCGTGCCATCATCAAGAGGTTTCTAAAGACATTCATTCCTCTCGCTATCATTGCTTACTTACTTCAGAATTTGCCCCGGCTGGTTGATAGCGGTGCAAAGTGGCTGGAGGACAATATTCTGGCACATCTAGGAATGAGAGGCGAAGTGGTCATGTACAGGGTACGTCGAAAGCGAAAATGGCGACGTTTTTGTGGCTCGGACGACGCAAATGATGCGCTTTGTGACGAAACCAAATCCCTAATATTCACTCACACACACACACACACATAAAAAATTCAGTTTCCTGAGAGTTGTAACGCATTTGAGGAGAAAACTTTTCTTGTCACAGGTGCTAACAGCGGCTTAGGCTTCGAAACAGCTAAATATTTATCTGTCGGCGGAGCAAAGAGCGTCATTATGGGTTGCAGGGACGAGGCAAAGTGCGAGGAGGCGCGCCTACTCATTGACATAGCTCGGAAGTCTACGTGCGGGGAGGAGGGAGAATCAAATGTGGTGTTTTTCGAAGGGGCCCCTCTGGATCTTGATGACGTAAATTCCATCGAGAATTTTACCCTAATGACAGACCGGTTCCTGAGAAAGAAAACCGGCGGTCTTCTGGATGTTCTCATAAACAATGCTGGTATCATGGGGAGCGAGACACTCATGTACAACAAGTATACAAAGGCAGAGAAGCAATTGCATACCAACCACGTGGCCCACTACATTCTCACCGCTAAACTCCTCCCCTTTTTGAAGCTTGCCAAGGGCAGGATCGTGAACGTCAGCAGTATGATGGGTCTTGCCCCCGGCCTCTACAGCAACACTGATTTCAACTTCGAAAATAGATTCCACCATAGCATCGTCGCTTATGGTGCCGCGAAGCGTGCAAATCTTTTGTTCACGCACGAATTGCATGTTCGCCTCTACGACAAGTATGGGGTATCTTCTGTTGCCGCTCACCCTGGATACTCGCGGACCAGTCTCATGACAAATAATTGGCAGTTCGCTCCTCGTTATTTGCGGTTATTCGTGAGCACAAACCGCATCCTCTCAATGAGTAGCGAAGAGGGAGCAAAGAGTCAGATACGCGCTGCCTTAGACTTTGAAAACGTGCAGAGCGACGACTTTGTGGGACCCTTGTTTGCTCTGTTCGGGCCGCCGGTCAATATTGGGCGCACTATTCGCAATGTGTTCAACTTTTTCTGGTTGTCAGGTTTTAGAGACGTTGACAGCCAGCGCTTGATGGATTTCAGCGAATACGTCTCTGGCGGACTGAAAATTGAATGATACTACTGCAGCCTGTTCTGTTCTGCACGAATGCCTGCCTAACTGCATGGAAATGTTTGCTACCTTAAAATTAAGAATGATTTTGACTTTCTACAGATTTATTATACTATG
>ENA-OWPI01004174-OWPI01004174.1-marine-metagenome-genome-assembly--contig:-NODE-4174-length-11741-cov-3.182270_pt1 | contig 11741 bp, 5 predicted proteins | sample MGYA00238138_ERZ651775 | MGnify/ENA primary metagenome ERZ651775 (study PRJEB26906, sample SAMN06265043) | marine metagenome | isolation source: Helgoland LTER site | place: Germany:Helgoland, sampling...
AATGGTGGTTTGGCATCAGGTGTCTCTTTGGGAAATAACACATGGTATCACGTTCATGCCATTATCGTTAGTGACAGTGTTGATATTGGTTTTGATACGAGTGTAACTGCTGCAAATCTAGTTGCAAATAATAGTGCTTCTGCATTTAGACGTATTGGAGCAGTTCTGACAGATGGTTCGTCAAATATTTTAAACTTTATTCAAGATGGAGATGAATTTATCTTTAAGGCACAGATTGTAAATATCAATGCTACAGCTATTGGAACATCAAGAGTTACACAAGCAGTATCAACCCCTCTAGGGGTTCAGACTAGAGCAATTCTTGGTTTGGTTGGTCAAGTTGCTAGTAGTAATTCTGGAGTCCGTGTCACACTTACACATCCAGACGTAACGGATGCTACTCCAACTAACCAAAATGCTAATAATGCCGGTGAAAATTCCTCTAATAACAACGGTACATTTGCTGGTGGTACACACATTGTTCTTACGAATACGAGTAGTCAGATTGCTATACGTCAGGACTTTGACTCCACCGTATCGATGAACACAAATGGTTATTACGATAGAAGGGGACAAGGTTAATGGCATATCAATCAATAGGATTAGGAACTACCGAAGGCGACGGTACAGGTGATACTCTTCGTATCGGTGGTGACAAAGTAAATGATAACTTTGTTGAAATCTATACTCTGTTGGGTACGGGTTCTGCACTGACTTCTGGTATTAGTGCAACCGCCTCTGTTGTTACTCTCGCGGGCCCATCGATTACTGGTGTTGCATCATTTGCAGACGGTAGCGTATCAGCACCATCTATTACAAACACGGGCGACACAAATACAGGTATTTACTTTGGTGCTGCTGATACAGTCAACGTCACCACTGGTGGAACCAAACGAGTCGATATCGACAGTTCTGGTTTAGATGTAACAGGTAATGTGACAGCAACAGGAACAGTAGAACCAGCTGGTGACACTGCGGCGGGTGATAATGCTGCAATTGGTTACACATCGGCCGAGGGTTTAATCCTAACAGGACAAGGCAGCACATCAGATATAACTTTAAAGAACGATGCTGACGCCACAGTATTTACAGTTCCTACTGGTACTGATGACATTCTTTTCCCTGATAGTGCTAGGATATTAATGGGTGCTAGTTCTGATCTAGAAATAAAACATACTGGTAGTCATAGTTATCTTATGGATAGTGGTACTGGCGATCTCTATGTCGCTGGTAGCACTGTTTACATATCAAACGCAGCAACTGATGAAATTGGTCTTAAATTTGTTCAAGATGGCGCAGTTGATCTTTACCATAATAATGTTGTCAAACTTGCAACAAGTGCTGCTGGTGGAACTCTCACTGGTGTTTGGGTACAGACTGCTAATATTGCTGATGACGCAGTTACACAGGCAAAAATGGCAAACGATTCCGTAGGTTCTGCTGAAATGAAAACTCTATCTACTCTACTAATAAAAAACTCAGGTGGTACAACTCTGGCAACATTCCACACAGCTGGTGCATAATGGGAGATGGTAAATGACAGTTCGAGCACCACTAAAATACGTTGATGCCAACACGCTACAAGAAATGTCCACTGCTGAAGTTACGGCATGGGTAGATCATATATGTTATTTGTATGGTGGTAGTCCGTCTGTCACTCTAACAGTTGATACTGGTTCAGCACAAAACTTGCAGGCAATGTCTGATACGAGATTGCAAGCAGGTTCTACGTCTACTAGTGCATCTGCATTTGTTGCAGAAGGTACAACTGCTGAACCATCCACTGTGACTGTAACTTATGACAGGGTTAATCAAACATATGCAAGTGTATCTCCAACATCAGATACGGGAACAACATGGCCAGTGTATTTTGACTCCAGTAGTAAATCAATTATTGCAATGCCAATTGCAGATATCAAGGATACATTTCTACATCCTGCAATTGATAAGTTGATTGCTGCATCTGAGTCAGATACGACTGCTGGAACTTTTACTGTTACGACTTCTGCAACAGCTGCAACTGGTTATACTAATATTTCTACGGACGCAATATTTACTGATACCCGCGCAGATACAAGTGCATATGCGGCTAGTGGTATTCCAGAGACATTGGATCAACCAACAACAGTAACAAATTATTTTCTTCATAGAAGAAATCAGGGAAGTGATGGATTCTCAAGTTTAGCAACTCCACTGATTATTGCAGATAGCGGTCAGACACTAACCGCGCAGACAACGGAGGCTGTAATAGAAGGATTATTTTTAGAATGGATACGAGAGACTGCTTCTGAATCAACTGATGGTTACAAGATTGTATATTCTATGGCAACATCTGGTGGTAATACAAGAGGTACTGCTATGGTTGATACGAGATTGAACGGTTCTGGTAACTATCAAACAAGACAGGTAGGTGATGACTATCGTTCACAAGAATTTCCTAACGGATCAGCAGCAACTATTACGACTTATAATTTGAGGATAACTAAGGCATAGTTGGTAATGATGTATAAATACTAATACAGATTAGAGGAATCGAACAATGACAGCAATCATAACAGAAAAATTTAGACTTCATAATGCGACACAGTTTCAAGAGTCGTTTTCTGAAGCTGCGCCAAACAAATACTATATGTTGATTGGCAAAGCAACACCATTTACTAGTGGTACAACTGGCGGTACAGATGCATCTCCACCTACACCTGCTGATGACGTATCTAATGAATATTATGTCTGGGATCAGACAATTGCAGGTAAAAATATCACATCTAGTGATGTTGCCTTTGCGGTTCCTCGCCGTGATTGGGCAAACAGCACAACTTACGATATGTATGAGGACAATGTTAGCTCTTCAAATCTGTCTACCTCTGGCGCATCTAGTATTTACGATGCGACATTTTTCTTTCGTACCTCTGCAAATCGTGTATACAAAATTCTAGATAATAATGGTGGAACTGCATATTCTGGTACTGAACCAACTTCAGAGTCCACATCACTATTTGCACAAGGTGGTTATGTTCTTAAATATATGTACACGATTACCGCAGCAGAACAAACAAAGTTCTTGACAACAGACTTCATGCCTGTTAGTACAGACAGCACGGTAAGTGCAGCTGCAACCGATGGTAAGATTGAAAGTGTTATTGTTACTGCCGGGTCTGGATATACTGACGGCACATACTTTGTCGGAGTGAATGGAGATGGAACAAGTGCTGGAACATCTTCTGGTGCGGTTATTTCCTTTGTAGTCTCAAGTGGTGCAATTGTAAGTTTCGGTCTTACTTCTGGAACTGATACTGTGGTTTACGCGGGTGGTACTGGATATACTTATGGAACGGTTACACTTTCAGACTCCACTGTGTTTGAGGATGCATCACTATCAAGCGCTGTAGATTCCGGCGACATCGACAATGGTAGTGGTGGTGCAATTCAGATTGTGATTAGTCCAAAGGGCGGCCACGGTTTCAATGCGGTCAACGAACTTGGTGGCCACTATGTGATGTTGAACACACTGTTCATTGGTGCTGAACGTGATGACCTTCTTACGGGAAATGATTTCCGTAACATTGCGATTGTCACTGATCCAACAACCTTTGGAACATCAACAGTCGCATCAGACTCAACAATTCGTCAAACCTATGCAACAAAACTGACAAGTGTTAGTGGTACATTTACTGCTGATGAAAAGATTACACAGGCTTCAACTGGCGCAATTGGTAAGGTGGTTGAGTATGATGCTACTAATAATATTCTTTATTATCATCAGGAAAGATATACCGATTATGGTACAAACTCATCTGGTGCTTATGTTGCTTTCTCTGGTGCAAATGCAATTACGGGTGCGTCCTCTAGTGCAGCAGGAACACCAGACTCAAGTGCAGATAGCGCAGTAACACTTGCGAACGGGTTTACTATCACATTTGCTGATGGATATTGCAATCCAGAACTGCAACCAGATAGCGGAAATGTTATCTATAATGAAAACAAATCACCTATCTTTCGTGCAACAGACCAGACGGAAGATATCAAAATTATAGTGGAATTCTAATATGGCACAAAAGACAAATCTTAACGCAGCACCGTACTTTGATGATTTTAATGCAGAGGATAATTATCAAAAGATTCTCTTTCGGCCGGGGTTTGCTGTTCAGGCGCGAGAACTAACACAACTCCAAAGTGCGTTGCAACATCAGATAGAGGCCCACGGAAGTCATATTTTCCGTGATGGTGCTCAGGTTGTGCCCGGCAATTATGTGTTACAAGACTATTATTCTCTCAAACTTGCAAGCACCTTTAATGCTGAACAAGTTGATCCATCACAGTATTATAATGCAGACACTCCAGTGACAATCACCGGCGCAACAACGGGTGTTACTGCAAAAGTTGTTGGATTTAAGGCAGCAACGACAACAGAACAACCACTACTTTATGTTTCTTACGAGCGATCTGGTACTGATTTTGAAACCACAGTTTTTGCAGATGGTGAGAACATTAGTGCGAATACCACAATTACACATTCAACACAACAGTATGCAACAGACGTAGCATCTGTTACAACATACACTTCTGAATATACTGAAACTAATGGTGCAACTGCTGCACAACTTGCAAGTGCTGAGGGCCCTGCATCAAGAACGGGTCTTGCACTTCGTATTGAATCTGGAGTTTACTATATTCGTGGTTTCTTTGTTAACAATATCGCAGAGACGTTGGTTCTTAATAATTACTCAGAATTTTATACTGGTGATATTGGTTTTAATATAACAGAAACTATTGTTACACCAGAAAATGAAACATCTCTTCTGGATAATGCAACAGGCTCTAGTAACTTCGCTGCTAAAGGCGCGCATCGTCTAAGTATTACTTTATCACTAACTACACTAACCTCAACAACAGATACTACTGATTTTGTCAGGTTAGGTAGTATTGAAAATGGTAGTCTACTAAGAATTGGTAGAACGACCGAATATGCTGTTCTTGCAGATGAAATGGCAAGACGAACCAATGATGAATCTGGAAGCTACACGGTTAGACCATTCCAATTTAGAATTGAAGAATCTGTTGATACCAGTGTTGCTGGACAGGATTTTCAGGGAAATTATTCAGTTGGTGAAACAACAAGAGATAATAATACTGCTAATGAATCTTTACTTTCCTTTATTGTTTCTAGAGGTAAAGCTTATATTGAAGGTTTTGAAATTGAAAAAACTAACACTTCAATAAAAGATGTTAATAAAGCAAGAGACTTTGAGACTCTTAATGCCACAGTTTCTACCTTTGACATGGGTAATTATGCTTTGATTACGAATGTATTTGGAACACCTGATATTACAAATATAAGTGGTGAATCTACTGCATTCAAAACTATTGAATTCTACGATACAGCAAACACCACAAGGGGTTCTAAAAACGGAAATCTAATTGGTGTTGGTCGTGCGCGAGCAATTGAATATCATTCTGGTGATGTTGGAGCAAATTCAGATAACACTGCTTCTCAATACAAATTATATATGTTTGATATTCGTCCCTTTACCAAACTTACTTTGAGTGATACTCCATCACCAACACTTCTGGCAACACATACCAATGGTGGTGTTCTGGTAACTGGTGTAACCTCTGGTGCAACTGGATTTGTGCATAAAGACGGAACATCTTCAACTAGTGTTAATCTAACCACTGTTGTTGGTAATTTTCTAGTTGGTGAAAAAATTACCGCATCTGACTCATCTGAAACGGGCGCAATTGTTGAGAACTCAGGTAATACAGACCTCACAATAATTGCAAAGAGCACATTTAGTGTTAGTAACTTTAAACAAGTCTTTATGGAGGATGAGGATTCTGGTCAAGATTTTACTGCTGATTTCGTCACTTCAGTTTCAACAAACATTTTTGCTGACATTGTATTAGAAGAAGATGTTAATTCTTCTATTGAATTAGAACAGGCAACAGCTTCCTCGGGCCGAGTCATTCAAGAGGGATTTGATACTGATGTAGTAAAATTATTTGATGCTGAGAAAAATCGCGCACTGTTTAAATTACCAAAAAACACGGTTAAGACTCTTCTGACTGCAACAAACGATGGCGCAAGTGATACACAGTACACTCTTCGCCGTCAGTTTGTTGGAACGACAAACTCCTCTGGTGTGGTAACATTTCAAGCAGGAACAAATGAAACATTTGCATCTCATGCCGAGAAAGATTACACACTGAGTATTCTCACTGCTGGTGGTGGCACTGGTGCTCAAGGTGATGTTGTTACTCTTGACGGCAAATTGTCAGGTACAGGATCAACATCTCTTACGGTGACAGACAACACAATTTTGGGAAGTTCTGCAAAGATAAAACTCACTGCGACACTTCTTAAAACCTCCGTTATTCAAAAATCTAAAACAACAAATTTGATGAAACAAGTGAAAGTTATTTCTGGAACAACAGATGCATTTGGAACTCGACCTACTGATACAACGATATCTCTTGGCCGAGCAGATGCATTCAATATAGTAGCAGTGTTTGACTCAGAATCAGCAAGTACGGATGCCATTGTCCCAGAAATGACACTCACTAATGCAGTTGGTACATTTGAACGTGGTGAAGAAATTGTTGGTGGAACAAGTGGTGCTAGGGCAAGAATTATCGATAACTCTTCACCAATGAGTTATGTACAAACTACTCTTAGTTTTATATCAGGTGAAACAATAACGGGAAGACACTCAGGTGCAACTGCAACTGTCGGCACTCTTACTGAAGGTAGTATAGATATTAAAGACAAATTTTTCTTTGATGATGGTCAACGAGATAACTTCTATGACATTTCTCGTATTGTGCGAAAAGGGTCATCGCCTGCACCTACTGGAAGACTTCTTATTATATATGATTATTTTGAACATGGTACTGGTGACCTATTTACTGTTGATTCTTATGTTGATGTTTCTGGTCAAATGGGTTATGATGACATTCCAGTATATATTGCAAATAAAGTTGATCCTGATTCTCCTGCACCAGCTGGTGAATTTGATTTACGAGAAACTGCTGACTTTAGACCAAAGGTTGAAGACATTGCCGGTGCATCATCTACACTAGAAACTGTTGATGAAATCACAGGAAACTCCTTTGATTTCTTCTCTCGTCAATATGACGGTACTGGTGCATCAACAGTTGATGTTTGCAAGCCGGGATCATTTATTCAGTCTGATTTGGAATTTTATCTTGCGAGAAAATCAAGTGTTGTGATGGATAATAGAGGTGTAATAACCGTGTTTAATGGAACTTCATCTGAGACTCCAACGCGGCCGGACCTTCCAGATAATGTTATGGTCCTTGCACATATTGACTTACCACCATTTACATTTAAACCTTCTGATGTCCAAGTTACTAGAGTTAAGAATCAAAGATTTACCATGAAAGATATTGGTTCAATCAATGAACGTCTTAAAAATGTTGAAAAACTTACCACTCTTAATCTCTTAGAAAAAAATGCAGCAGAATTTGAAGTAACCGATGCTAATGGATTGAATAGATTTAAGTCTGGATTTGTAGTTGATAACTTTAGAGGACATAGAGTTGGTGATGCGTTTGCCAGAGACTATAAAAATTCTATGGACTTTGAACAAGGTATTCTTCGGCCTACTCATATTTCTAAACCTGTAGACCTTGAGGAAAGTGTAACTTCTGACGATGCAAGAACTGGTGCTGGTTATCAAAAGACGGGTGATCTCATTACCCTACCATATACAGAAGTTGTTGCAACAGAACAACCATTTGCTAGTACAGTTGAGCGCGTTGCACCATTTCTAACTGCAAGATGGGAAGGTGTTCTATCGATTGATCCCACACAGGACAACTGGTTTGAACAAGAAATTGCTCCACAATTAATTATTAATCGTGAGGGCAACTTTGATGCGGTCGTTGCTTCTCTTGGTAACAGTATTGGTACTGTGTGGAACGCATGGCAGACAACTTGGGCGGGAGTTGTCACCCGTACGGGCGCTTTGGTGTCCGACGGGGATCAGGTGCAAGAGGCGTTTTTCCGCCGGCAGCGTCAATTCAATGCTGTCCGACAATCTAGAACTGGTACTTTTACAGAGGTTGAAGAAGAGTTTGAACTTGAGAGTCAAGGTTTTAGGTCTGTTTCTAAGGTTTTAATTCCATTTACACGGGCAAAAGATATAACCTTTACTGCAAATAGTCTAAAACCTTTTACCAAACTTTATATTTATTTTGGTGGAAAGGTTGTTAACACATATGTTACGCCTGATGCATCAGGTGCATTTGGAACAACATTTGGAAGTTTCTCTGATCTTGATACTCCTGTTGCTGGTAGTACACTAATCTCTGACGGCCGAGGTGACTGTCGAGGTGTTTTCAGTATCCCTGACCCAAAGGTTTCTGGTAATCCACAATTCCCAACAGGTGATATTGAATTTGTAATAACAGCTGATCCAAACAATAGACAAGTTGGTGATGGCGCAAGTGAAATTGTTACAAGAGAAACTTATGCTGAAGCATTATATTCTGCTAAAGGTATTTTGGATACTCAACAGGAAACTATTATTTCCACAAGAAATGCTATTGTTAGAACTACTGAGTTGAATGAATCAACAGAAAATTTGACAGAGCTCGTGCAGTTCTTTGATGACGCCGGAGACGGCAATGACAGCGGCGATCCACTTGCACAAACATTTATGATCTTTGATACCAAACAATCTTCAAAAGATGAAACTGGTTTCTTCTTAACATCTGTTGACATCTATTATTTTGCAAAAGACTCTGTTTACCCAACTTGGATAGAAATTCGTAATGTGATTAATGGAGTTCCGGGCCCAAAAATTCTACCTTTTGGTCGTAAGTTGTTACAATCAGATGAGGTTTTATTATCTAATGACGGTTCTGTTGCAACAACATTTACGTTTGATTCTCCCGTTTATGTTAAGGGTGGTACAGAGTATTGTGTTGTTGTAAGAACAGACGTTCCTGATTATAAAGTTTGGATTTCTGACCTTGGTACGACAGACGCTAATGGAAATGAAATTACAGATCAACCTCATGTCGGTGTACTCTTTAAAAGTGCGAATAATTCATCTTGGTCAGCATCACAGACTCAAGATTTGAAGTTTACTGTAAGACGTGCTAGTTTTGATACATCTGCCGCTGGTTTGGTTACTTTGCAGAATCAAGCGTTACCCGCGAAGACTCTTACAAACAATCCATTAGAGATGACAGATAATAACACAGCTCTAAAAATTAATCATAACACACATGGTATGTATTCCACAGTTAATAATGTTACCATTGATGGAGTTAAGTCTGGTGCAACAACCACACTGAATGGCGCACTCAATACAACCGCAACATCTATTACTCTTACGAGTGGAACAAACTTTGATGACACAAGCGGTAAGTATTCCAGAGATGCGTCTAATGTGTATTACATTAAGATTGACGATGAGATTATCAGTTATACTACTATTTCTGGAACTGGTATTACAAGTGCAACTCGCGGCGCGAACAGCACAACTGCTACAACTCATGCGAATGGCGCAACTGTAGAATTGTATCAAATTCATAAAGTTCCTTTGTTTGATATTAATAAAACACATACTGCAATTGCCAATATTGGTGCAGATAGTTATACAATTGTTTTGGCCACAACTCCTGTAGTTGATGGTGCTGGTAGTACATCTACGTTTGGTGGAAGTGTTTGTACTGCAACAGAAAATGCTCAGTATGATGTTGCAACTACAATTATGGGTAGTTTAGTTCCATCCAGAACTTCTATTACTGGTGGTTTTCTTACAACAAGTGGAACAAGTATAAGTGGATCAGAACAGTCTTTTGTTAAATCAACAACTACCAGAGCTCTTCCATTTAATGACAACTATTATTTTCCATCAACCAACTTGATTGCGTCTTCAATTAATGAGACAAATGAAATGGGTGGTGTAAAATCTTTGAATGTTCCTATAACCCTATCTTCTGAGATAGAAACGGTATCTCCTGTGATTGACACACAAAGGATGTCTGTGATTGCTGTTGCAAACGTGGTTGATAAAATTGATTCTTCAGCTGATGTTTATCCAACGACAATATATAAACCAATGACGGAACCAGAAGGTGATAATCATTCTGCGATTTACATGACTAAAAAAATCAACCTTGAAACTCCTGCAACTTCTTTGAGAATTCTTTTGGATATCAGTAGAGAAGCTTCCGCAGATGTAAAAGTAATGTTCAAAACTTTGCGTGTAGATGATGCATTTTCTTTTGATGAAATTGATTACAGGTTCTTTAATGATGATGGAACACTTGCTGGGTCGGGTGGACCAGATATTGAAGTTCGTCCGGCAATACGAGATGAATTCCTTGAACACGAATATACTGCTGGTGTTACGGATGATGGTATTGGTAATCCTTTGGATGAGTTTATTTCTTTCCAGATTAAGATTGTTATGCGAACAACAAATCAGGCAAGGCCACCTAGAGTAAGAAATCTACGAGCATTAGCATTGGCAACATAATATGTCAGATCATCTTAAAGTTGAAGGACATGAAAATTTGGTACGAGATACCACTAGTAAAGCAATCATAAATACAAATAAGAATGCTTATGAGGTTGCAAAGCGCCGTGCTGAGGAAGCGCAACGTCAAAGAGATGAGATGCGTGAAACTGCAAGAGAGATTAATACTCTGAAGTGCGAGATGCATGAAATTAAACATCTATTACAAGAATTGGTAAAAAAATAAATAGATATACTTGGTGATGTGCAACAAAACGAACGACGAATATATTATAAATATATTTAATGGAGAATAATGTAGATGTCATACCAAGCACTTAATTTCGGCACTGTTGTTAATGACGGCACTGGCGATACACTTCCCGTCGCCGCAGATAAAATCAATGACAATTTTGTAGAAATTTACCATCTACTTGGTGATGGCTCATCATTATCAAGTGGTATCAGTGCAACTTCATCAGTGATAACTTTAGTGTCACCGACCATAACTGGAACTGCCACTATGGCAAATCTAGATATATCTGGTGATGTTGACATAGACGGCACACTTGAAACAGATGCACTTACAATTGCTGGGGTTACACTTGCTGAAACCATTGCCGATACAGTCGGCGCAATGGTTGCCTCTAATACAGAAACAAATATTACTGTAACATATGACGACTCTGATAATACATTAGATTTTGTTGTTGATCTTTCGGGAATATCTTCTATATCAGGAAATGCGGGTACTGCAACTGCTCTTGAAACGGCTAGAACTATTCACGGTGTGTCATTTGATGGTACTGCTAATATTGATTTAACAGAAGTAGTTCAAGATACCGTTGGTGCAATGTTCTCTAGTAATACTGAAACTGGTATTACAGTAACCTATCAGGACGCTGACGGTACGATTGATCTTGCAGTTGGAACCCTAAACCAAGATACAACTGGTAACGCAGCAACTGCAACTGCACTAGAAACAGCCAGAACTATTCATGGTGTATCCTTTGACGGTACTGCAAACATTGACCTAACTGAAGTTGTACAAGATACCGTTGGTGCAATGTTCTCTAGTAATACAGAGACAAACATTACTGCAACGTATCAAGATTCAGATGGCACCATAGACCTTGTTATTGGTACACTCAATCAAGACACAACTGGAAATGCTGCAACTGCAACTGCATTAGAAACTGCAAGAACTATTGGTGGGACTTCGTTTGATGGTAGTGCAAATATTGCTGTTGC
>ENA-OWPI01004178-OWPI01004178.1-marine-metagenome-genome-assembly--contig:-NODE-4178-length-11725-cov-3.303915_pt1 | contig 11725 bp, 9 predicted proteins | sample MGYA00238138_ERZ651775 | MGnify/ENA primary metagenome ERZ651775 (study PRJEB26906, sample SAMN06265043) | marine metagenome | isolation source: Helgoland LTER site | place: Germany:Helgoland, sampling...
CATCCATCGCTTCCTCCCATCCATTGCTTCCTCCCATCCATCGCTTCCTTCCATCCCATCCCATCCCATCCCATCCCATCCCATCCCATCCCATCCCATCCCATCCCATCCGTAGTTTGGTTTCCATGGCATTCACCACTATTCGCCGATCGGTCACCCCACAGCGGCTGTTTAACTTTCGTTTATTCTCAAGTGGACCATCACTGAACCACCACAGTTTGATCCTTGGCAAACCAGGGGGTGGGAAGGGAACCATCAGCAAGAAGATACTGAAGGAGTACCCTTCCGTGTTCAAGCACCTGTCTACGGGTGATCTTTTGCGTACTGCCGTGAACGAAGGCACGGATTTGGGCAAGGAGGCTGAGGGTTACATGAAAAGTGGTGGCCTTGTGCCAGATGAGTTGATAATAAACCTTGTTTTGACGGAGCATCACAACTCAATGCCGGGGAAACTTGACCACAACCACACGGACGACCTCACGGAAGAAGAGAAGGCAAGGGGTCGGGAGGTACTACTCTTGGACGGTTTCCCTCGCAACGCTAATCAGGCCACTGAGTTGGCCAATTTTTTGAAGATAGGTGTCGTGATCAACCTGGACATCCCTGATGAAATCATCATCGAGCGGACGGCAGATCGCTGGATCCACCCTGCCAGTGGTCGGGTGTACAGCTATTCGTACAATCCCCCCCAAGAATTTGGTATTGACGACGAAACGGGAGATGAGCTGATTCAGCGGGAGGATGACAAACCTGAGGCTGTGAAGAAGCGTCTCAGAGTGTACACCGAGCAGACTGCCCCATTGACTGAGTACTACGAGAAGCAAGGAGTGTTGAAAACTTTCAGTGGTACACAGAGCGATGTGATATTCAAGGATGTCAAGAAGTTCATTGACTCATTGCTCAAACAATGAATTGAGAGCGAAGAGATAAATAAACTAACATGGAAACCTTGTGGAACAACCTGTAACTAACTATCACAACAATTACAATTCGTAAACAATAAAATTCCCGTGCCAGCAGTAGCAATCTACCATTCCGTACTACCGTAGCTCAAATTATCGTGTTGTGTTATAGGCTCTCTTTCATTATTGTGCGTTATCATTCAATCGGCTCCGCGCATTCTTCGTCACTCATGCTTGTTCGCTTGATGAGCATATCGAAATCGATGTGATTCTCATACCAATCAATGGCGTGGTCAACGCGGTTCATGTCCTCGCTGTTGAGCTTTGGAGTGAAAGCATTCAGGGCTTGCATAGCGGGCCACGTGGACATATTTACGTAAAGTATGGGCGCATCTGACGCCACAATCATATCCTCAATCTGAAAAAAGAAAGATTAGTGTAAGTTTTCGTCATCGTTACGATTCTGTCTGGTCCGCCACGAAATGAGCGCAAAATACACTAACTAACCTCTGGAAAAATGTGGTACTTGTTCCGGCCACAGACAATCATAGCCGACTCCGTTGCCTTTCCTTCGGTGACACTCCGCTGGTGCTCCGCAAGGAATGCGAGCAAGATGTCATTACGGGTGCAGTGCGTGATGTAGAGCGTACGGGTGGGCTTATTTCGTAAGTTCTCCAAAAACCTACCCAAACTAGTTGTGATGAGATTGATCTGGTCGACATTATAATGTCGCATGCGATTTTCACCTCCAGAGAGCATCTCAGTGCCGAACAATCTCTCCAAATCTGCCAATGCGGGGCATCCCAAGAAAGTCTTGTCTGGCACGACCCCCAGTAGAGGGACATTCCAGTTGTCCTTCAACAGTTTCCCCATGTATTTCTTGACTTCCTCATACTTCTTCGGCACCACCTTGTTGATAATCACCCCCGCGACGCGAATATCGTGCGCCTTACAGGTCTCATAATTCAACTGCAGCTCATCAAATGCGCTTCCAATCCCGCCGTTCGCTACTAACACCATGTCCGCTCCAACAGCCTTGGCGACCTGTGCGTTGGAAGCATTCACACAAGCTCCCACGCCAACATGACCTGTCCCCTCGAGGAGAACAACGTCAGACTCCCCCTTCGTAATATCGTAGGCAGTCACTATTCTCTCCATCTGCTTATCCCTGTCAATGTTCCCGTCGATAAAGTTCTTTGTGTACCCACGAGGGATGAGACAAGGGGACATATACCTGTAGTCACAGTGGTCTAACGAAAAGTGCTGCATCAAAGGGGAGGAAGCAAAAGGAAGATCGCACCAAAACGAATTTTAGTTGACGGGGGGAATAGAGGGAGAGGGAAGAGTGGTTAAAGTTAGCTTGGAAACCGCGCTCAAACAGAAAGTGCTCATTGCTCACTTAGACAACAATGCTGCTACTCATGAGATGTTGGGCGCTGATGAGCTTTAAAGGCACAAGGCTTACCTCCTTCATCAACTTAACATCCTTATCAACCTTTAGGGGAAACCCATTCTTAGGTTTCACTGTCACATGCTCCTGACCGACAGGCTTGATGAAGCCTACCTTCTTAAAGCGCTTCTTCAGGCCTGACATCACAGCAAGGGAGCATGAAGTCTTTCCAACATGCTGCTTTGTAGCGGCAACGAAGATGGGCCGAGGCGACATTAATTTCAGTCAAGTGTGGACAGACTGTGTGCGGGCTCTATACACGCGATGGTGTGTGTGTGTGAGGTGGGCGAGGAGAAGATATCCGAATCAAAAAGAAGGGGTAAAAATATCGAAAGTTTGGCGAGTTTCAGAATCAATATTCCGAATATGGGAATTTTGAGAGAGAGAATGTCGAGTAAGTCGTAAAAATCACCGACTGAAACAAAGAATGATCGTAAAGAATCACTGTTACTATTTTCTGCTGATTTCTTGATTTCGAGATTCCTCTCTTCCTCTCGCGAAATAACAATAAAATTAGTCAATATACACTCCGTCAGACCGAAGAAACGCCGAAAGAGCAAGACATAAAATTCTTCAAATTTGGGGGTATGAAGATCACCACGAGGATCATACAGATCTTCATTTTCGCAGATCTTCATTTTCGACCCAGATGCTAATGTAATTGAAATAAGCGATTGCGCTCCTCCAATCGGATTGGTCTCCTGCTGAGGGAGGCCAAAAATGCGGGGATATGCATAAATGAGGAAGCTGAAGACGCAGGGGGAAATGAGAGAGTGCCTCGCTTGTCTGTGGCAAGCTATTCTAGGGGGGGAGGTTTCTTCGATTAAATTAGTTACATACAATAAAAATCCCTGTCTATTTGTGAAAAAACCCTCAGAAAAAACTACTCTCATTTTAACCCAAATGATGTCATTTTACATTTTTTTGAAATCCGTAACAGGTTAAGGTGCAGGGCTACTACAGTTTCTCCAATCACTCTCAGGAAGTGGGATAGGCCCATCATCCGTTGAGTTGCCATCGTCATCAGTGTAATAGTTGCATTCAAAGTACGAGCATGATTGATCCAAGGAAAGATAATAACCGTAATCACAACCCAGCACAGGGTCTCGCCCATAGACGCTGATTCCGTTGATATACATTCCCATGAGGAAGGCGAAGGTGGCCCGCGACCACCAAATATCAAAATTAGCGTGCGGCGCCAAAAGAAGAGCACAGAACCAATGGTGAAGATGGAGGTTAGGATTCGACGCGACGGGCGCGAGGAGAAGGATAAAGAAGGTCGTCATCTCTAGCATTTTTGCCACCAAGATTCCCTTCTGCAGCGCGAAGCGGAAGTGAGCGCTCACGATGAAGATTCCAAGGGCGAGAACGAAGACTGACACGACCATCAGTGTCAAAGGCCAACGGCAGTGAATCATGTAGAGACTGACACTATACCGAGCCCACGACCAGTCACTTGATTTGCTCATCACATAAATTCCAAGGATTGAAGGGACCACAAACTCAAGCGTATCGATGCCTTGCTTTCTAGCTAACCGACCAACTGTAAAGAATAGCAACAAATCCATCAGGATTGGTGTGAAATCATATTTCAATAGAGTAGAGAGTTTGTATGACTCGTCGTTCTCAAAATCAACCCAGCGTATGTACCAATGACTTAAGGAGGTGAGCGTGAAGACCACAGTGTAGAACTTTATTGCCTTGACGAGCCACACAGGTGGTGGGGCAGAAAAGAGCGTTGAATACAAGGGCGAGGCTACTATCGATGAAGGAAGCATATCGGGAAAGACAGATTTAGTCAATAGCGACCCCCCTTTGGAGTAGATCAAATTCTTTTGATCATTAGTCTGATGTTTTTTTGCGTCTGAGACTTCTAAGAGCAGCATCTCCTCATTCGACTGGCTTTGGCTCTCGTTGAAAATGACCTCCATGGCGGTACTAATTGTGGGGAACGAGAAGAAGGAGTTCTTCAGGATTTGCTACAAAAATGTTGATAACAGTTTCTTTCTCACCGAATATTACGATGAAAAAGACAACTGGACGCCTTGTAAAATCGTGAGAAGAAAATTGAAGTATATTTTGTACTTGTAAATTAAACTTGTTCAGTGATTTCTTTTGGAGCGAAAAAGCGAAAAAAGAAAAAATAAATTTTGGACCCTCTAGGCCCTACATGCATCCAAAATTGTTCTCTATTCTTTATTTGTTGTTTACCACAAAAACTAGGAAAATAAATAAATCAATCTTCCAACTTCACGCGATAATATTTTGGCCATTGTTTACCTGTAACTACTAGCGACCCATCTTCCATTGCAGCGATGCCATTGAAAACATCTGTACCAGGTTCTCTCTCCCTCTTGGGGTAAAGATCTCTAAAGTCGTAGAGCACCTTTACCAACCCAGACACGGTGTCAATCCGGAGGATCTGGTCAGTGAACCAGACGTTGGCCAATAAATCCCCCTGGTAATATTCGAGTTCATTGATCCTTTCAATGTACCTTTTCTCCCCTGCATCATCAATTGTGTGCACCCGGATGCGAGAAGAGGAATCACTCTCAGTGAATGTCGCCGAATCCCAGTATTGTATGTAAGAGGAACCATCGCTCACTGCTATTTTATTTTGTCCATTGTAAGCAAGTCCCCACCCCTCTCCGGTAGTGGAAGTGTACTGAAAGGTTCGATCCTTCGTAATGAATACATTTTCCCAATCTCCTCCTCCCCCTCCCACCTGCGACACGTTGAAGACTGTTCCAGTTCGCTCTTTCCACGTCACCATGACGATCTGCGAGGTCTCAGGGAGATAAGTTATCCCCTCATTGAAGTGATTGAATGGGGGGCTGATTGGCGGCGTGGTGGGGGTGGACTTTTCCGAGGGATAGGGAAAGGCAAAGATGTTTGATCTGTGATAATGGCCTACGCTTTCTAGCATCATCCCGCTTGCGGGGTGGTATTCTAGGCCCTGGGTGAAGCGGGACATTGGCTTGGTCGTCGTTGACAGGAGTTGAAAGGATTCCTCAGGCGTTTTAAAGATTGTGGCCGTGAGGTCACTGTACTTTTCTAATGGCGTGGAGCGTAGCTGCGATAAAATTGCCTGCTTTTGGACCGACTCACGAGTAGGCCATGCAGCTGCGGCCTTGTCCCCAGGAGCCTGAGCCTGATCATCATTGGCTGTTTTACTGGCATGAGTAGATAACCTGTTCTCGCCAAAAACTACAGCATTGGTGATACTAGCGAAAATAACCACTGCCACAATTGCAAACAAAGTATGGACGCCCTTCTTTCCAAGACGACCTTCGAGGGTCGTGAGGAGGGAGGGCTTTGAGGGGGCTGTCGGGGAGATGATTTCCATTGTCTTCATCTTTTTCGGTTTATAGTCTCTTCGTCGTCTTCGGGCCATGCAGAGCGCATGCAAGTATAAGTCAGAGAAGAGCGTTACTACAGACAAAAGCAACAATGAAGGGAGGACCGTACAAGGCCGACAGGGTGGAGGTGGGTAAGAGAAGCGGTTCAGCGAGATCCTTTCCGTTTCCAAACGTCGTTAAGCGAATTGATGACTGTCCCACAGCGCGCGCGAATAACAGCAGAGTTTGTAATGGCTTAAAATCGTGGCGAATTGAATTGGTACACCCCGTAATTCCATTTTCCCTCTGGCGAGACGGGCGAATTTCGGTGCATCTCATGAAGTTAATCCCCTCGCCCCGTCTTCTCTTTTCTCATTGTTTCCTACCAGTATTGAGCTCTGTAGAAGTCAATCGCGCAAAAATAAAGTTATATATCTCATAAATAAAGGAAAAATCCCGGAACTCCCTGGGCCACCGCACAGTAAGCACCTCACTGCACACGATGAGCTTCTCTGCCTCCGAGAGTGATGACTCGGACTTCTCGCACAACTTTGCGGGCAACACAAGGCCAACGTCCGAGAGCCTCGCCTCGATGACTCCTAATGATGTGCTGTCGACCACGGCTCACCCCCTGCACGACATCTGCCACGGTGTTGTAGTAGCTGGGAACAACCCCAACCGCGTTTATACCGCGTCTATCCTCAGTAGCGTTCTTGCTACAATGCAGCCTGGTGACGCTACGATTAACAGCACGGATTCTGACAATGTGACTCCCCTCCACTTGGCAATTACCTCTCCTCCTGTTGTGGATCATTATGGCTCCCCCGGGGAAGTTATTCAACGTTATCTGCACGATCCTGTGGAGGTTCTCCGCATTATGCTCAACCATGGGTATAAAACGGCGAACTCGAACGAGAACGTGGACAGTGATAGTGACGAAAATGACGAAAATGGCACCAGCAATACGAACAATGATATTTATGCCACCATCCCTGTTACCAAGCCGTCCTTGACAAAAAAGGTGGACGGTTCCCCTCCCTTCTGTACCGCTATCAGCATGGCGAACTTTCCGTGGCCGCACACTGACCCGAATACGCCGAAAACCGTGGAAAACCAAATCTACCACCCAACAGTGGAGGTTCTCAACTTGCTCATTGACGAGGCTATCCGCCGAGATAGCGCCGAAGCTTCGGCCCCCTCCATGCAGGATAACAGTGATAGCGATTCCATTGAGTCTACGGCACTTTATCAATTGTTGATGAGCCCGGACACCTCCCAAAACACTCCCCTTGGACTTGCTGTCTCCACAAACATTCCGGGAGTCGTTGCCTGCGTTCTTGATGGGCTCAAGAAGGCGTTCAAGGCCGACACCGTACCATGTGAGGTCCTTAACAAGAAGTGCGACCGTGTTGGTAGTAAACCTCTGCATTTGGTCCGCTCTAAGGAAGTTTTTGACCTCCTTGTCTCCAACGGCGGGGTTGATTTCTCAAGCCTCGATCACTACGATCGCAATTTCCTTCACACGTTGAGCTCTCTCAACATCCAGGGCTGCGCCTTGCTGTGCCAGGTAGCCTCCCAGCTGGACGACATTCCCGGTTTGATGAACCAGAAGGACGTGAGGGGTCGGAAACCCTTCGAAGCAGCTATTTCCAAGGGCTTTGTCATCCCAACCGATGCTCGTAAATTGTTCGGTATAGCGAGCGATGTTGAGGGGACAGAAAATGGCAGTAAACACACCAAGATCTTCACTCACGAGACTTGCTTAAAGCACCACAGTTGCCACGAGATCCGGCGTGACGGTGAACACGACGATCCTCCCCCTGAGAATGTCAGGAGGCTCGAGGTGCTTGTCGGGACCCGGGAGGGCGGGGGGCTGCTCCGGAAGAAGAATGGCGCCACGAATGTGGAGTGGGAGGAGTCCTCTCGTCGCGCGGCCATTGGCGACGTGCTCAAGTGTCACGAGTACAGCTACGTCGAGAGGGTCGCCAAAATCTGCAAGGGCATCACCGGCCCAGAGTCCGCCATCGCCCAGATCGACCCCGACACCGCCGTGAGCCGGTTGACATTTGAGTCCTCCATGCGTGCTGCCGGCGCCGTTTGCCAGGCTGTAGACGAGGTTATGAACCCCAACAGCAAGACTGCCAACGCCTTTTGCGCTGTCAGGCCCCCAGGCCACCACGCTGGGCCAAGGGGCATCTGCACTTGCCGAAACGATCCAAATGGAAGCCACGGGTTCTGCCTCCTCAATTCCGTGGCCATTGCTGCCGCCTACGCACGGAGCAACTACCGCAACTTTGACACCGGCAAGAAGAAGGAGGAGGGGAGGAGTGGTCTTCGGGTATGCATCCTGGACTTTGATGTCCACCACGGCAATGGGACAGAAGAAATAGTGAGAAATCTGGTGCCTATCGAGGAAAAGGGAGTGGTTAATTTACCGTTTGTCAATGGTGAGCTCCGGACTGTCAGATACCGACCCTGGTTGGACGAGACGGACGTCGACAATGTTCTGTTCGCGTCCGTCCACGGGTTTGGTCCTCGCGACCTCAGCATGGGAACTCAACTCAGCGGCTGGTTCTACCCGGCCTCTGGGAGGCCCGGTGTAAGCGACAAGCTCAATTCCGATCCTCGCATCCGATCCAACGCAGTGAATGCCTCCAAAATGGCAGCCGAGGACTTCATCCAGTCGCAAACGTGGATTAACATGAACAGGTGCAGCTTCGAGAACGACGACCTCAGCGGCGACAAGAATTGCTGCAAGATTATCAATGTGGGATTGCCACTCCCTCCGTTGAACCACCCCCAGGGAATGCAGCGTGTCGACACTCGCGACGCCTGGCGCAAAACCGTTTTCCCCCAGGTTGACGAATTTTCTCCTGACATCATCTTCATCTCGGCCGGTTTCGACGCCCACAAGAAGGACGAGATGAACTTTGGCTATGTGGGGATGATCGAGGAGGATTACAAGTGGCTCACTGCCAACATTGTCAAGCTCGCTAACAAGCACTGCTCTGGGCGGGTGGTTTCTGTGCAAGAGGGCGGCTACAGGCTATTCGGTGGCCCCATCAGCCCATTTGCGCGCTCCGTCGAGGCGCACGTGGAAGGACTCAGAGAGGGCGCCAACAGTAGCGAGAAATACAGCGCCGAGGAAATGGAATTCGAGAGCCAGTGGGAAAGGGAAACTGTAGAGGAAAAGGAGAGAGCAAGAGTCGCCAAGGTGGAGAAGAAGAGGCTCATGATGGAGGCTATGCTGCAGCAGCAGCAGCGAGAAGTAGCAGGGACAGCCCCGGAAAATGTGGACGCACATGTGGGAGGTGCGACCAATGGTTTTGAAGAAAGCCCACGGAAGAGGAGAAGAGGCAACGGGGGCAGTGTCGATTATGCGCAGCTCGACGCAGAAATGCGAGCGAGGGGAGAGTAATATCAAGACATTGGGAAATTGAGGCAGTGAGACAAATTGAGACATTGTGTGTTTTTGGATTACAAAACCTTATTTTGATTTTTGATTTTTTGAATTTTTGAGAGAAGCGAGCGATGCAATTATTATTTCTGTTTTTCATGTTTTTGCTCATGGCGGCGGTCGGTCTTGTCTTAATTACACGAGGGCACTCCTAACTATGGCAAAAATCTTCATGAAAGAAAAGGCATAAGAATGCCGTGTTCGCTTCCACCTTTTCAAAATGTCGCCTTTGTTACTCAACTACTCACTCATCTTTCTTCTCCTTTCGTGCCAGCAGCATATTTCTCGCTGTGTTAATTGTCTCAACGCTGGTGAACGAGATCAACCTGTTCTCTTCCAGTATTTCTGGGTCAGACGATAACTCCTCCAACTCGTCCAGGACTGAGTGGAGCAACAGCGATTCGTGAAGAAGATACTCGAGGTTTTGGACAACACTTTCACGACTTACAGACACTCCCCGCTCAAAAAGCGTGATGATCACTTCATCACCAGTCTTGTTCCAGCGCATTCTAAGCTCTTTATCAGTCTGTCTTGGCGTCCAGCTTCCCTTTTCGGGCTTGTTTTGAGACGAGACCAGGACTAAACTCAGCAGCATTCGTAGTCCACCGAGCTTCAGGGGAGCATTAGAGGTCAAGGTGAAGATCGGTTTAAACGTTGAGGCCGATTCAGAAGATACATGATGGTGGTCCTCATCTGAGCCCAGCGCAGAGAGCGCCGTCGTTGACGTACTCATTTTTCTACCGGCTTTTCGCGACTCGGTTAGCTTTTTCTGATGAGTTACTTCGATTTTTCGCTCCAAAACTAGCACAACATCTCTCCCTTCAACATCCATTCGATTGCTCGAAATCGCCTCAAGAACTTCCTCAAAATTGCTTCTCTCACCGTCACAGGAATACATAAATCGAACCGTCTTAGGCTGACCTATTCCACCCACCAAGAGCTGCCACGTTGGCGTTGACATTTGTGTCGTGGTAGCTGAACAGCAACGCAAAATGTCACCGACGCGTAGCTTCGCCGATGACACAGCATTTGCACTTGAATCAATTTCATCGATACTCACTGTCGTTTCACCTGCCTCCTGCCCCAATACAATTCCAAGTGGCAGCGGCACATCGACGCGGATAATTTCGCTGCTGAATTTCATGCCATCAAAATCGTCTCCCTCTTCACTGTTGGGCTGAGAAATCCTCGGCGCAAAGTAAACACTCTCCTCAACGACCTTTCCTGTATCCTTGAGAATAGGCAAAGTCGCAGAAAAGTTGGAGCGGTACGCTGCTACTTTATCCGCTTTCGTCTGTTCCTCCCTGAAAAAGGCGATTTCGCTCTCTCTCTTCACTGACACCAGCTCGTCAGCCTCAGCACGGAGTTTCTTTGCCTGTTCGATGAGTTCACCAGCAGAAGCCGGTAATTGAGATTTGGGCCTGCAGAAAGATTGTACAGGACGAAGAAAAGCAGCTACGGGGCTTGCCAAAAGGGCAAGCAGAAGCAGCACGGAGGTGCCCATGGGGGATCGGGATACGACTGGCGGCGGCGACAAAAGAAAAGCACAGGGGGATCGGGGTACGACTGGCGGCGACAAAAGAAAAGCACACACAAATCGATTGCAAAAGAAGGTGGCTTTCGTAAGAATTTTTATCAACACACTGAATTTTGAGCAAGAAGAAAAATGCACACCATTTAATCAAGAGAAGATTATTAGTTGCCCTTGAGCCACAAAAACTTTCAAATGCTGTCTGCCTAGATTTATAGCGCCAGGAACGCTCTCTCATTGTGTGGACATAGTAATTGGAATCGCCCCGCCTTCCTTCTTCCACCCCTTGGTCTGTCACTTTCTGCGGAGTGATTGTCACGAGCGACACCTCATCAGTACCTGCCTACTTTTCTGCCATTCCTTTTCCTATGAGCAGCGACGAGTTCGTATCTTCAGGTCTCACTGCCCTCGCTGAGTACTTGTCCAAATCCCCTTCTTTGATCCCCCCACTCAATGCCTCCTGTGGCAAGACAAACACCCTTCGACTTTGTCTTGCTGTTCGCGCTCTCCTAAAATCAGTGATTGACAACTCGATCGACGATTTTGAAGGCACTGACGACAAAATCAAAGAGAAGAAAATTGAAATAGAATTAGGGAAGCAGCCTTATCAACCACCTCCTTTGAGTCACTATTTTCCGTCTTCCGTGAAGCGCTCGCTTTGTGGGCTGGCCGAGAAGCATAAGTGGGGCCCGAATAGTTTTTTTGGGGTGGCAGTTGGCTTGGCAGATAGACTGGAGAAGATCTCGGACGGCCTTGGCGATTTGGACGAAGTCACTGGGGAGTCCACTTTTGCACTCGTCAGGATTGTTTATGACAATATTTATGGGGGCGGCGTTTATCAAGGGGAAAAGGGAGGCATTCGGACAATTGAGGAGGTGCTCGAGGACAGGAAGAGGTGGGCGAAAATTATTGACGTTTCTGGGGCTATCGATGATGGTAGCAGCGATAGTGAAGACGAGGGTGAGGAGGGAAGAAGGGAGGAGAAAAAAAACGAGAGACGCAAGGATATTGACGACGGACTGAGAAAGTGGAGGGAGGACTTGGCGC
>ENA-OWPI01004179-OWPI01004179.1-marine-metagenome-genome-assembly--contig:-NODE-4179-length-11723-cov-6.810922_pt1 | contig 11723 bp, 11 predicted proteins | sample MGYA00238138_ERZ651775 | MGnify/ENA primary metagenome ERZ651775 (study PRJEB26906, sample SAMN06265043) | marine metagenome | isolation source: Helgoland LTER site | place: Germany:Helgoland, sampling...
TTTATTTCTATAAAGAAATCGCATTTAAAGTTCTTTTATTCAGTTGGGTTTTTACAGGTGTCGGCGTATGGTGGTTTGCTGCGAATAAAGGAGCTTATCATATTGGGATGAGCGGGGTGATTTACAGTCTCGTTGCTTTTCTTTTTACTTCAGGGACGCTACGGAAATACCTTCCCTTGCAGGCCCTATCCATGTTTATCGCATTTGTTTACGGGAGTATGATTTGGGGAATTCTTCCCATTTCTCCTCGTATCTCTTGGGAGGGACATTTTATGGGATTAATTGTCGGTGTAATTCTCGCTTTTGTTTATAGAAAACAAGGGCCACAACGTCCAAAATATGTTTATGAAATAGAAAAAGAATTGGGCATTGAACCACCCGACCTTGAGGGTATGTACTGGGAGAAGGTAAGACAGGAAGAAGAACGTCAAAAAGAAATAGCCGAAAAAGCACAAGCCGAAAAGATTAAAATTGTTTATCATCTAAAAAAAGAGAACAATGACGATTCCAATGAAGAAAAATAAAGCTTTATCTTTAGCCAAACTTTAAACTCAGAAATAAACGTATTACGTTTATTCCATCGTTGACAGTAATATGAAATAATTATGGAAGACAGATTCAATTTAAAGAGATTTCTTGACGCGCAGTCAAATACATATGAAAGGGCTGTAACTGAAATTAAAAATGGTAGAAAGAGGAGCCATTGGATGTGGTATATTTTTCCTCAGTATAAAGGTCTTGGCAGAAGCATTACTTCTATGGAATATGCTATTAAAAGTCAAGAGGAGGCCAATATTTATATGAATCACCCCATTCTCGGAGCGCGTCTTATCGAAATCACTAAAGTATTTCTTTCAATTGAAAATAAAACAGCTTATGAAGTATTAGGTGGACCAGATGATTTGAAGATTAAATCTTCAATGACTTTATTTGATACTATTCAAAATGAAAACGATTTGTTTGATTCAGTCTTAGAAAAATATTTTGAAGGAAATAGATGTAAAGGTACAATAAGAGGACTGAAAAATGAATAAAACTACCTACAACAATACCTAAACTGCATTAAAACGCAGTTTAGCCAAAACGTTGAGGTTTCATCAAATAGTACAAAACAAATCCCGATAAAACCCCTCCAAGATTAGCCAAAGCATCAAGCCAAGAAGGAACTCTTCCCGGCACAAATCCTTGTAGGTATTCTAGCGATAAACCATAGCAACAACAAAACAAAAGACCAATAAATAACACCTTTGATTTCTTCTCAATCATGCACCAGTTGAGCGAGAGGGCCAAATACCCGATAAAATGGTTCCATTTATCATGGTCACCTAATTCGATACCTGATTTTGGGGGGATAAGACTTAATACCCCAATTCCAAAAACAACAACAACAAAACTGAAAAGAAAAACTTTATTTTTCATCTAATTCGTATCCCGTTCTTTTATCCTTTTCAAGTGCAGGTATACCTTCTTTCATCCATTTGGGCTGTGATGCACCTTTTAAGTAATGATCAAAAAATTGATTCATTCGAATACTCAAATCAAATTTATTAGGCAGCTTTTTCAAGTTATGGTCATCGTTATTATACACCAACATCCAACATGGTTTTTGAAGTCTTCTCATGCCACTGTACAATTCTATTCCTTGGTACCATGGAACAGCGCCATCTTTGTCATTATGCATGATAAGAAGTGGAGTATTCACTTTTGGTAAATGAAACAAAGGGGAATTCTCGTAGTAGAGCTCAGGGGCCTCCCAAATGGTCTTTCCAATTCGACTTTGAGTAGCCTCATACTGAAACTGTCGATTTAATCCTGATCCCCAACGAATCCCACCGTATGCTGAAAACATGTTGCTTACTGGTGCTCCCGCCATAGCTGCAGCGTATCTATTGGTCATCGTAATCAATTGAGCAGTTTGATAACCTCCCCAGCTTTGACCTTGCAATCCCATACTTAGGGAATCAACAGCATAATTCTTCAGCATAAAATCTGTACCACTCATTATAGAATTATAAGCAGATTTGGCAGGGTAACCAGATACATATCGAATATCAGGGATAAACACCAAATATTCATTTGAAGCATATTCAATTGGATTTATGATACTTGCCGACGGTTTTGGGGATCGATAATAATGCAAATTATCAGAATTCATCTCATAATAATAGATCATTAATGGATATTGTTTCGAGGTATCATAATCTTCAGGCAGATAAACTAAGCCTTCAAGGAGTATTGAATCATAGCTATACCAATTCACCAACTCTACCGACGGCCAAAACACATTTTTTTGTTGTGGGTTTGCATTGGAGATCACTTGTGTGTTTTTAAACTCCTTATCCATAATTTCAATATTAGGATACCTACTAACCGAAGATCTTCTAAGCAATGCTTTCTCCCCATTTTCAGACCAAATAAGAGAATTCATCTCATGAGGTGAGTGCATATTCTCAATTAAGTCGTAATGATCCTCATGCTTCAACCAATTGAATAAATGCATGGATTTGTTCACTTTATTGAATCCAGAAACATAGCTCGTAAGAATGTCAATGTATACACTATCTCTGTTTTTTTTATATAACGACATTTCAATTTTCCTTTGCTCACCTTGTCTTTCTGTTATACAGATCAAAGTATCTATTACGGGGTCATAGGACCAAATATCCCACTTTGATTGAAAAATAAACTGATCTTCTCTTGTAAATCCAAGTGTTCGAACTGGTCCAGCTTGAATAGGCATTCCATTAATATCACGTGTCCATGTCGTACTGTCAACCGAGCAAGTGATACAGGTTTCTCTATTGGTCTCCAAGTTAATTATTTGATGTTCTGCTAGTTCCTCATCGAAGTAGGTGAAGTATTTCGCATTTGGAGACATGACTCCGGGATACTTAATGTTCTTTTTAATGTTTTTTATATCACCATTATCAAGAGAAACAAGGTAATAGTCCTTTTTCCATGGATAAGACCATTGAGATTCAATGGCATAAGACTCGTTTGAGTATGCCAATGCATAAGCAGCTTCATACTTGTCTTTTACGATTAAATTTAAGGTATCATTTGAAAGCCTATTTAATTTGACCTGATTTATATTGTAAACGTATAAATCGTTCTTCTTTTTATCCCACCTTAGTCGCTTCTTTTGCTGAGGTTGAATTTGATGATCCATATAATGCCATACATCTAAATGATATTTTTCTTCTTCCAATAATGAATCTTCTGCTTTCTTTACTGCTCTAGTATGAATACCAAAAAATAACCGATCTTCATCCTTAGAAAAGAAAGGAGTTCTCCAATGTGAAGGTACCGATTCTGAATCTAGCTTTGTGTCTAATGTATCTCCGAAAGAAAGGGAGGCACTCAAGTCAAAATCATACAAGGTCATTTGATAATTATTTATGATGGTATCATTGGAAAAGAAAAACGCCATTTTCCCAGAAGACGCACTCCAAACTGGAAGCTTGTATTTTTGTTGAGCAGTAAAAGAACGAACAAGTTCTCCTCCTTTTGTATTGCGAATCACGAGCTTCTCTGAATCTTTATCATCATCACCAGAGACAGCCTCAATATAGGCAATCCGTTCTCCGTTGGGAGAAAGAACAAATGACTTTATATTACGCTCATCAAAAGACAACAAAGGATATGAATAAAAGACCTTCAACCGTTTTTCTTTTTTCTTATCCTTAACAGAAACGAACCATGAGCTAAATAAGCCTTTCCTAGCTTCGGGTTCAACAACCTGAATATAGGCAAGAGTATTGCCCTTTTTCGCTATAGAAAATGTTGAAACTCCTGGCTCCTTGATTAAAAGGTTTTCGGAGAAATCATAAATACCCAAAGTATCTTTGGGCCATTTTGCTTTTTTAATCTTTTTTAGTTTCACCTTTCTCAAAGTATCGTAACCGGGCGTTATTTTGAAAACGGCAAAATCATTGTTTAAAGGAGTATCAAAATCGCTTGCACGTTCAAAGGAATCCAATCTAAAAGGAGAGGTTTGTTGAATATATAAATACGAATCACCCTTTAAAGGATCCACTGAATAGGAAACAATATCACCGTTTTCTGTTATCACCTGATTGGAAATTCGCTTCCATTCGAGATAATCTTTTTCGTTAATTGCATGCTTTTGCGCATAAAGCAAGTTAAAGCATTGAAGAAAGACCATGGTGACTAAAAAGTTGTTCATACTGTTTTTTTTGATGATGATTTGGATGTAAGGTATACGCCTAAAAAGATCAAAATCATGTAAGTGATTTTTTCAAAAGTAATGGTATTGGTATAATCTGCTGACCAATTTAAATATGAAAAGACAAAAGCAAATAAAACCACCAATAAAGGTTGGAAATAAATATAAGAGCTTGAAACTGTCGGGCTTAAAAACTGTAAACCATAAATAGTGAGTAAATAAGTGAAAAAAGTAACCCCAACAATGATGTAAACGATCTTTAAATAAATCTCACTCGGAATTGTACCAAAATCAGTTTGAAGCAAGTCTGGAATTGTCGATGGGAAAATACAAACAAAAAACAAACCAAATGTAAAGACCCAAGTGATTACTGTTATGGGCGCATAACGACTCATTAAAGGCTTTACCAAAACCAGATATAGCGCATAGCTCATTGCATTAATTATTAAAAACAAATCTCCGATAATAGAATCCCCACTCCCTACAGCACCTTTTAAGGTGAGTAAGATTGCACCTGAAGCACCAAGAAGAACACCAGCTATTTTCATCAATGTCGGTTTCTCTTTGAGCATAAAATAAGATAAAACACCAACCATTATTGGGTTCATCGACATAATAATACCAGAATTGAAAGAGGATGATAAGTTCAGTCCATGAAAGAAAAAAAGCTGATTAACGGCAACACCAAATATGCCACAAAGGATAAATAATGGGATGTCCTTTAATTGGATTTTAAAATTGTTATACAACAAGGCCAGTATCCAAAAAAATATAACGGCACCGCTTACCCTTAAAAAAATAAACACAGACGGTGTTAAAAATTCAGGCATGACACCTTTGGCAATAATATGACCTGCTCCATAGAGTACATTGACAAGAAATAATGCCAGGTGAGCTTTATAATAAGGTGGTTTCATCTTTTAAAAATCCCTGAAATTCGTGATTTAATTACAGACTCCCTAAAACCATCCATCTTCTCGGTGACACGGTATTGACTGAGCTTTTCTTCCATTTTGAAGGTGCCTCGTGCTTCTTTAAAACTAAATTCGTTTTTATAAAGAGGTATTAGTGCTAGAAATCGGATGGTTTTGTGTTCCAAAACAACTGGCTTTAAGAACTGATTTAGCTCAATGGGATCTGAAACCATGAAATGAGAAAGCGTTGATTTTTTAAAAAAAGGAGCGATCAATTCTTTCATTAAAAAAGTATGACCATTGCCAATCCAAGTATTATTATTCTGAACATGTTGTTGAATTTTTAATAAACAAGAAAATACCCACTCATTCTCTTTTTCAAATACATCTTTTTCATTCCAATACACAGGCAGAAGAAAAAACAATTCTGCATACTCTTCGCCCAAGTGTTTTTCATGAACGTTCATTTTAAACTCACTTAATCCAGATGTCATTAAAACCCTTGTATCAGGAAGTTGATCACATTCAAAATAGAAAAATGTATTCTCTTGAATCTTTATCTCTTTGAAATGATCAAAGTTCTTTTTTAAGATGTCAGCTATAACCATTGGGAACAAATATAAAATTATTGAAAAGAAGTTCTGTATTAATCAATATTACATCGATGAATTGACTTTATAACACCCGTAGAAGCAGACAGTTCAGCATTAGAGAAACCTAGAAATTCTAAACGAATAAAGCCACTTGTTTTCATGACCACTTGGGCTCCTGATAGGTAGGAGGCTATTTCAGAAAGACCAAAGTTATGCCCGATAATTAAGATCTCGTGATGTGATTCTTGACTACAGATAAATTCAAGTATCGTTTCTTTGGTACTTAAATATAATTCTTCAAAGTAGCTTACCGACTTTAAATCACCAAAAATCAATCCTGCTGTTTGTCGGGTACGCACGGCTGCAGAACAATATATTTTTGTTTCATCGCTCAGTATACTATTTACTATCTTTTTAATTTCTTCACATTGAGCATGTCCCTTAGGTGCTAGGTTTCGATCATAATCTTTACCACTGGAAGAGGTCGTTTCAGTTTTGGCGTGTCTAAGAAAATTAACAATCAAAGCACCATATTCTTAACTAAATACTCACCAATTTTATGCAGATAGGGTGAAGACAAATGGTCTTCTAAAAACATAAGATGTTCAATTCGATGACAATCAGTCCCTACAAAATCAAACTGTCCGGCATCTATAAGTTTTTCAGCTTGCTTTTTAATATCAGGGCCATATTGTCCAAATAATGAATTTAAGTTGATCTGAATATTAATTCCATTGGTGCGCCATTCTTCAGCTTTGTGGATTTTTCCTAAATAATATATGTACCTCTCAAAATGTGCAATTACCGGTCGGTAACCATGAGACTTTAGCTCGAAAAAAAGCTGATCGAGATATTGAGGTGGAGAATGAAATGCAAATTCAACCAAAACATAATTATCTCCAAATGTTAAAAGCTCCTTGTTTTTTATTTTGGGCATGAGTGTTTCATCAAAGTAATATTCAGCAGCAGCCTCTATTTCAATTTGAATTCCTACTTTTTTAATTTCTTTTTCAACCTCCTTTAGACCTGTTTCTATCGTTTCTCTATTGTTAGGAAACGTATCTGACATTATATGAGGCGTTGTCACTACTTTAGTATATCCTAAACTTTCAAACTTTGCCAACATAGCAATGGTTTGATCCATGCTTTGCGATCCATCGTCAATTCCTGGTATTAAATGAGAGTGCATATCTGTCTTAAACCTTCCCAAATCAAATGGAGGAAGAACTTCTTTCTTTTTAAATAAGCTCCCAAACATCCCCATTTACCTGTCTAAATACATTTTTTTATAATAGTCTTGGTATGATCCACTGATAATTTTATCAACCCATTCAGCATTGTCAAGATACCAATCCACTGTTTTATTTAAACCTTCTTCAAATTTAATGGAAGGAGTCCATCCCAATTCTTTTTCAAGTTTTGTAGCATCAATGGCATATCTTTTATCGTGCCCTGCACGATCTTTAACATAGGTAATCAGCTCTTCGGACTCTCCTTGTCTACGACCTAGCTTTTCATCGAGAATATTACACAGATACTTAACCAATTCAATATTGGTCCATTCATTTAAGCCACCAACATTATAAGATTCACCGACTCGTCCTTCAGAAAATATTTTATCTATGGCGCTGGCGTGATCTTCTACCCATAACCAATCCCGAATATTATCACCCTTTCCGTATACAGGAAGAGGTTTTTTATTTACAATGTTATGAATCATTAAGGGAATTAACTTTTCTGGAAAATGATGACTTCCATAATTATTGGAACAATTTGATATTTTTATCGGAAGACCATAAGTATGGTGATAGGCCCTCACAAAATGATCTGAGGATGCTTTGGAAGCCGAGTATGGACTTCTTGGATCATAGGGAGTTTCCTCAGTAAAAAGACCAGATTCACCTAAAGACCCATAAACCTCATCCGTAGAAACATGATGAAAAACATGTTGGCCAGATTGCCACATTTCTTTTGCTGCATTCAAGAGATTGACCGTCCCGACTACATTGGTCATCACAAACTCCATTGGACCATCAATTGATCGATCTACATGAGACTCTGCAGCCAAATGAATGACATCTGTAATTTGATGCTTTTTAAATACAGAAAGAACGGCCTCAGCATCAACAACATCTACTTTCTCGAAAATATAATTTTGAGCGCCATCAATATCCTTAAGATTTTCTAAATTTCCTGCGTAAGTAAGCTTATCAAGATTTATAATCAAATCATTGGGATATTTTTCAACAAACCTTCTAACGACATGAGACCCAATAAAACCAGCACCTCCAGTTATTAATATCCTTCTATTTTCCATATTATAAACTCCAATAATCGAGCTCTTGCATTTTATCTTTATAAATTCCTTTTACATCTACAAAAACACCGTTCGTGTCTTTTAATATACTTTGAAAGTACTTTTCATCAAGGGTTAAGTAATCTTGATGATTAACGGCTACAATAACGGCATCATAGTCGTTTTGAATTTCTGAAACCAATGCTACACCATATTCATGCTCCATTTCCGAGGAACTCGCATGAGGATCAATCAAATCTACCTTTACCTGAAATGATTTGAGCTCGCTTACAATATCAATGATTTTTGAATTCCGTATATCCGAAACATCCTCCTTGAATGTCGCTCCCATAACCAAAACCTTTGCGTCTTGTATGTGTTTCCCTTGAGCTAAAATCTTTTTAACCGTTTGCTTTGCAATATAGAATCCCATCGAATCATTTACATATCTACCACTAGTAATCACTTTTGCATGATAACCTGCCTGCTGTGCCTTATGGGTCAAGTAATATGGATCCACTCCTATACAATGTCCTCCAACAAGACCTGGCGAAAACTTCAAAAAATTCCATTTTGTACCAGCAGCCTCCAAAACATCAAAGGTGTTGATCTTTAACTTGTTAAAAATAATAGAAAGCTCATTTATGAGAGCAATATTGACATCTCTTTGGGTATTCTCAATAATCTTTGCTGCCTCTGCTACTTTGATGCTCGGTGCTCTATGAACTCCTGCTCCAACAACTAACTCATAAGTCTTAGCAATTTGTTCAGAAGAAACTTCACAACATCCAGAAGAAACCTTCACAACATTCTGTAGAGTATGTACTTTATCACCGGGATTAATTCTTTCTGGTGAATATCCAACCTTAAAATCTTCCTGAAATCTTAAACCTGAAATATTTTCAAGAACAGGGATACAATCTTCTTCTGTACATCCAGGATAAACAGTAGACTCATAAACAACATAATCCCCTTTCTTCAAAACCTGAGCTACCGTTTTACTTGCTCCCAATAATGGAGTGAGATCCGGTAAATTTGCATCATCAATTGGTGTTGGTACGGCAACAATGAAAAATTGCACATCCTTTAAATCATTAATGTCAGCAGTAAATTCAATATCACACCCATCGAAATCTTTAGATTCTAGTTCATTGCTGGGATCAACTGAGTTTTTCATCATATCCACTCTTTCTTGGTTGATATCAAAACCTACAACCTTGATTTTACGTGCAAAATCCAATGCAATAGGCAATCCCACATAACCCAGCCCAATGACAGCTAGTTTCGCTTCACCTTTTAGCATTTTATCATAAATCAAATCACTCATCTCTATTTTAATTTTTCGTTTCTAACCTTATAAATTCTTTCAATAATTTCAACCACTTTTAATCCTTCCAACGCATTTGTCGTTGGAGATGTTCTCCCTTTAACCCCATCAATTACATTTTTAATCACATAATTATGATTCGCTGCAGAGCCTTTGTATGGACCATAGTCATTGGCCGGGTTTGATTCTTTTAACTTGGGCATTTCATAATCCTTAATATTACAAACCTCAACTTCATTCATGTATTGCCCCCCGATTTTGACACTTCCATTTTGACCAACAATCGTCATAGATGATTCTAGGTTTTGATTGGCAACAGCTGTTGAGTAATTTATACAACCCATACCCCCATTTACAAAATCAAAACTCACTAAACCTGAGTCTTCGAAATCTGTGGATTCTTTATGATTAAAGTCAAAGAACTTTCCCTCTATATTGTCAATGTCACCAAATAACCAGTACATAATATCAATAAAATGAGAGAATTGTGTGAATAAGGTGCCTCCGTCAAGATCCGAGGTGCCTTTCCATCCTCCTTTTTTATAATAGCGATCATCACGATTCCAGTAACAATTAAGCTGAACCATATAAATATCTCCTAACAACTCCTGTGTAATCACAGATTTAATCCATTCAGATGGTGGAGAATAACGATTTTGCATCACACAAAACACTTGTTTAGAAACCTGTAATGCTTTAAATATTATTTTTTCACAGGCATCTTTTTTCAAGCCCATTGGCTTTTCACAAACCACGTGCATTTTCTTTTGAAGAGCCATCAATGCTTGTTCTGAATGAAGTCCGTTCGGAGTACAAATATTTACCACATCAATTGCCAATTCACTGTCTAATAATTCTTCTATAGAATTGAAAAAAGGAACATCAAAAGACTCAGCATCACAGTCCTTTTGTGAACGTATATCCACCAAAGCAACCAATTCAGCTTCTTCCTCTCTACGAATCATTTCAGCATGTCTTTTTCCAATGTGACCAGTTCCAACAACAGCGAATTTTATTTTTTGTGAGTTAGACATAATTACAGCTTTATTACTTTATTATTCATTAATTGATATTTCATTTTACTTTCAGAACATATTGCAATACCTGTAGAATCAAATTCTAATCGGTGCCCATATTCACTCATCCATCCTATCTGTCTTGCTGGGTTACCTACCAATAGAGCATATGCTGGCACGTCTTTCGTGACCACTGCTCCAGCTCCTATAAAAGCATATTCTCCAATGTCATGACCGCAAACAATGGTTGCATTAGCACCTATACTCGCCCCTTTTTTAACTGTGGTTTTGGAATATTGACCTCTTCTATTTACGCCACTTCTAGGGTTGGTAACATTTGTGAAAACCATAGATGGACCGAGAAAAACATCATCTTCACAAGTAACTCCAGAATATATAGAGACATTGTTTTGAACCTTAACATTATTACCAAGTATAACATCTGGAGAAACAACTACATTTTGACCAATATTGCATTTTAATCCGATTTTGCAGTTCGGCATGACATGAGAAAAGTGCCAGATTTTTGTCCCTTCACCTATCTCACACCCCTGATCGATTACTGCCGTTTCGTGTGCGTAAAAACTCATACTCAATTAATTAATTTTCTGCCAATACTCGAATAGTAAATTCCTTTTTCTGTCATTTCATTAATGTCAAAGAGATTCCTGCCATCAAAAATAACTGCATCATTCATTAAACTTTTGATTTTATTGAAATCCGGTTTTTTAAAAACCTCCCATTCTGTACAAATTATCAAAGCATCAGTATTTCTCAAGACATCATATTGATTTTTTCCATAATACACTTTATCTGTTAAGACATCCTTGGTGTTCCCCATAGCTTCTGGATCAAAAACAGAAATTTCGATATTATGCTGTAATAACTTTTCAATCATGTACAACGAAGGAGCCTCTCTTAAATCATCTGTGTCCGGCTTAAATGAAAGACCCCAAAATGCTATCTTTTTTCCCGACAAATCGCCTTTGAAATAATTCATTAATTTGGGATAAATAATCGTTTTCTGACGCTGATTAATTTGTACTACTGAATTTAAAATTTCAAATTCATAACCTGAATCATTACAGGACTTCACTAGAGCTTTAATGTCTTTTGGGAAACATGACCCGCCAAAACCAATCCCAGGATAAAGAAACTTATCACCAATTCGCTTGTCCGAACCTACGGCCTCTCGTACATAATCAACATTAGCCCCAATCAATTCACAAAAATTCGCAACCTCATTCATAAAGGTGATTTTCGTTGCCAAAAAAGAATTCGCTGCGTATTTGGTCAGCTCCGAAGATTTTTCATCCATGAAATGAATTAAACTACCGGATTCAATAAAGGGTCTGTATAACCCTTCTAATATGTTTTTAGCCCGATCGTCT
>ENA-OWPI01004183-OWPI01004183.1-marine-metagenome-genome-assembly--contig:-NODE-4183-length-11720-cov-3.021043_pt1 | contig 11720 bp, 9 predicted proteins | sample MGYA00238138_ERZ651775 | MGnify/ENA primary metagenome ERZ651775 (study PRJEB26906, sample SAMN06265043) | marine metagenome | isolation source: Helgoland LTER site | place: Germany:Helgoland, sampling...
CGCCTTCTGGTTTAGCTCTAAGAGCTATCTCCCCTATCGTGGGACGCTGGCACAGTGGGATGCTCGGTTTGCGGGGATTGTCGCAGAAAAAGGCGTCACCGATATTGTGCTCTATGGCGACACCCGCCCCATTCATGCGCAGGCTGTGGCCGCAGCAAAAGCCTTGGGGCTTGGCATTCATGTCTTTGAAGAGGGTTATATGCGGCCCTATTGGGTGACCTACGAACGCGGCGGAAGCAACGGCAACTCGCGGCTCATGAAGATGTCGTTGAACGAGATGCAAGCGGGGCTGGCCCATACGGACATGGACACACCCCTGCCCCCTGCCCGCTGGGGCGACACGCGCCAACATGTGTTTTATGGCGCGCTCTACCACTGGTTTGTGATGTTTCGAAACAGGCAATACCGCAACTTCCAGCCGCACCGTGCATTGAGCGTCACGAAAGAATTCCAGCTTTATCTCAAACGCCTTCTGCTCATGCCGTTTCAGGCCTTGGAGAGGGGTGTGGCCACGTGGCGTATTCGCCACGGTGGCTTTCCCTATCATCTGGCGCTTTTGCAGCTTGAGCATGACAGCAGCTTTCAGATGCACTCGCCTTTCAACACGATGACCGAGTTTCTCGAAGTTGTGATGCGCGGCTTTGCCGAAGGCGCGCCGAAGCACCATCACCTTGTTTTCAAGGCCCATCCGCTCGAAGACGGGCGCGTGCCACTGCGCCGCGAGATCAAACGACTGGCACGGGAATTGGGCCTGAAGGGCCGCGTTCATTATGTGCGCGGCGGCAAGCTGGCGGCGTTGCTCAATGATGTGCGCACAGCTGTCACCGTGAACTCGACTGCTGCGCAGCAAGTCTTGTGGCGGGGTATTCCGCTCAAGGTGTTTGGCCGTGCGGTCTATGATAAGCCCGAGTTTGTCTCAACCGAGCCGTTGGCGACCTTTTTCGGCGCGGCGAAGCGACCAGACCACAAGGCTTATCAGGATTATCGCCGCTACCTGCTGGAAACCAGTCAGGTTCCTGGCGGGTTTTATTCTTCCCGCGGACGACGCCAGCTGATGCGCATGGTGGTTGATATGATGCTGACCGCGGATGATCCTTATGAGGCCTTGGAGGCAGGAACCGCGGCTCCGAGGCAACAGTTACGTCTGGTGCAATAAGCCCGCGCAAGTCTAAAGCTTTATTTTTAAATTCATCTGGGTTACGCTTGCCTCAATAACGGCGCGCAAAGTGCTGAATCTGAGGCAGAATAATAATAGGTCGAGGAGACCGAGCAGTGAAACCCGTAACTCCTAGCTGGGCGCGTTTTGTCGCGCTGGTTGCCGCTCTTGCGGTTGTATCATCTTGTGGCCTGCCACGATCAGGCCCCAACAAACGCGAAATTTTTTCAGGATCTGTGCAGCAAAGCGGCGACGCTTTTGTTATCTCGGTCAATGACCGTGTGACCCGCGCGACAGATATTGTGCCTGCCCTTGGCTTCTCGGATGCGTTCAAAAACGCAGGACTTATTGGCTCGGACACGATCCGCCACGGGGATACGCTCGGCCTGACCATTTGGGAAAACGTCGATGATCCACTGCTTGGCTCATCTGGTCCCACAGGCTCAGGCGCCGCTGTGCTCGAAGAAGTGCAGGTCGATGGTGCGGGCTTTATCTTTATTCCATACGCCGGGCGCATCCGCGCCGCAGGCAACACGCCTGAAGGCATCCGCAAGACCATCACGCGCAAACTTGGCGAACAGACCCCTGACCCACAGGTTCAGGTCCGCCGCCTTGCAGGCGACGGTGCAAGCGTCAGCTTGATTGGTGCGGTTGGCGGCCAAGGCGTCTTTCCTATCGAGCGCCCGACGCGCACGCTTTCGACGATGATGGCGCAGGCTGGCGGCATCACGATCGAACCAGAGATTGCCCAGATCACTGTGATCCGTGGCAACATGCGCTCGAAGGTCTGGTTCCAAGACCTCTATAAATATCCGCAGCTTGATATTGCGCTACGCGATGGCGACCGTATTCTTGTCGAAGAAGACACTCGCAGCTTTACCGCTCTTGGTGCGACTGGCACGCAAGCGCGTGTGGCTTTTGAAAGCCAGACCTTGAGCGCGATCGAAGCGATTGCACAAGTGGGTGGCCTTTCGACTTCGGCGGCTGACCCGACAGGTGTGTTTATTTTCCGCAACGAACCTGCCGATATTGCAAATATGGTAATGGGTCGTCAGGATTTGCAGGGCGCGCAGCGGCTTGTTTATGTGCTGGATCTGACGCAGCCCAACGGTATGTTTTTGGCGCGTGACTTCTCTGTGCGCGACAGTGACACGCTCTATGTGACCGAAGCACCGTTTACCCAGTGGGATAAGACGATCTCGGCTCTGACTGGCTCTTTGGCCACAGTCGACACGCTGACGACACTTGGTTCTGGCGGCTAAGGCCAAGTGGCTGATCTGCCCGATACATTTAAAGCCGCCGGTGCTGAAGAGCGTCGGCGGCTTTACTATTATACCGCTGGTTTTTTGCGACAGCGCCGTGCGCGACGGATTTTGCAACTTGCAGGGTATGATCTGAAACTTGGCAAGCCAACCTCCGACGACAGCGTGGCAGTTTGGGGCCGTTCGCCCTATGCGGCGCGGGGCGAGGCTATCGCGGCAAAGACAGGTGCCAGCCTTTTGCGCGTCGAAGATGCGTTTCTGCGCTCGCTTCATGCGGGGCGCGCAGGCGAGGCACCTTTGGGGCTGATGATTGATGACATTGGCGTCTATTTTGACGCGAGCGCCCCCTCGCGGCTGGAGCAAATCCTTGCGAGCGACCCGCTGGATAACGCCGACGAGCTCAAGCGCGCGCATGCCGGGATTGCCCGGATGAAAGAGGTACAGCTCAGTAAATATGCGAGCTATGACCGAGAGGTGCCCTGCCCCAAGGCTGGATATGTGCTTGTGATCGACCAAACGCGCGGGGATGCTTCTGTGACCCATGGGCGTGCGGATGCGAATACTTTTAAGGAAATGCTCTACTATGCGCAGGAAGATAATCCTGGCGCGCGGATTGTAATTAAGACCCACCCAGAGACACAGGCGGGCTATCGGCAGGGGTATTTCAGCGAAGCCGACACCAGCGCCAAGATCAGCCTGTTTGACGGGGCTGTAAGCCCTTGGGCGCTGATGGAGGGCGCTGTTGCCGTATATACCGTGACCAGTCAAATGGGCTTTGAGGCGATATTGGCCGGGCATCGACCACATGTATTTGGCCAGCCGTTTTATGCAGGTTGGGGGTTGTCGGAGGATCGTAATCCGCACGCCCTGCCCCGCCGTGGGCGGGTGCTGACGAAGGCGCAGCTTTTTCTTGGGGCGATGATCAAAGCGCCAACGTGGTATGACACACACAACGATTGTTTGGCGCGTTTTGAGACCGCCCTCGGCAGCTTTGAAGCCGAGGTGCGCGCGTGGCGCGAGGATCATGAGGGCTGGCAGGCGGCAGGAATGCGGCTTTGGAAACGCGGGCCATTGCAGCACTTTTTTGGCCGATACAAGCGGGTGCGGTTTCGGAACAGCTCCAAAGACACGGGACAGGCGATGATCTGGGCGGGCAAGGCGCAAGAAGGTGAGACACGAGCGCGGCTTGAAGACGGGTTTTTGCGCTCCCGCGGGCTTGGCGCGGCTTTGACCCCGCCTCTGAGCCTCGTGCTTGACGACCTTGGGATTTATTACGACCCGACCCGCGAAAGCCGGCTTGAACGACTGGTGGCAGCGCGGGCCACCTTGAGGGCGGATCAGACTGAACGCGTCCGCGCGCTAATAGAGACGATTTGCGCTCAAGGCGTAACGAAATACAACCTCAAGGGCCAAGTCCCCGATCTTCCAGAGGGGCGGCGCATTTTGGTTCCTGGGCAAGTGGAGGACGACGCCTCGATCCGTCTTGGTGCGGGGGAGATTTGCACAAACCTTGGCCTGCTCTCCGCAGCGCGGGCGGCAAACCCTGAGGCGATCATTGTTTTCAAACCCCACCCTGACGTTGAGGCAGGGCTGCGCCCTGGCGCAGTGGCGCCCCAAGATTTGGTTGGGCTGGCGGATGTATTGGTGGAAAATGCAGATGCGGCGGCACTTTTCGGCAAGGTCGAGGAAGTCTGGACCATGACCTCTTTGCTTGGATTTGAGGCGCTTTTGCGTGGTCTAAAAGTAACCACAACAGGCGCACCGTTTTATGCGGGATGGGGGCTGACCACAGACAAGGGCCGTGTGCCTGCGCGGCGCGGGCGGCATGTGGGCCTTGAGAGCCTCGCCCATGCAGCCTTGATCGACTATCCACGCTATTTTGACCCTGTGAGCAAGCTTCCGTGCAGTCCAGAGCTCGCGCTGAAGCGGCTGAGCGAAGGCGGCTTTCAGCGCGGCCCCGCCAACCGGCTGCTGGCAAAGCTTCAAGGCATCTTTGCGAGCTATGCGCATTTCTGGCGCTGATTGAAGCGACGGGGGCTTATGCCTATCTTAGGACAAAGGAGCCTCGACATGCGTGTGTTTGGATTAAGTGTCATAGTTTCTGGCTGCGCCTATGCGGCCAGTGCCTTTACAGCGGTAAACGGGATCAATGCATTTACCGAGGGGGGTGATGCACGCTTTGAAGTGATTTCAGAGCGCGGCGCAGGCCCACGCGAAATCTGGTGTGCGGCGGCCCAATATGCGCGGGTTGTTCTTGGGGAGGCGCCAAATACGCGGATTTATCTCGCTCGCGCGATTGGGCCTTCGCCGCAGTATGACACCAAAAATTCCGCCAGCTTTACAACCCGACCAGACTCCACGCTCGCGTCAGGGCCACGACCTGGGGATGGCGGGAATTACTCTGTCTCACTCAAGACAACAGGCTATAGCCTCAGACTCGCTCATGCCGAAGGGTTTTGCCCTCGTATCATTGAAGAGTGGATCGACTGAAGAATGCAGGACACCTTCCATATCGCAACACGCGGCCAAGGGCTTTACGAGTTTACCCCCGATGTGGCGGGCCTATTGGCAGGCCAGGGCGACGGGCTTCTCACGCTGATGGTGCGCCACACCTCCTGTTCGCTTCTCATTCAGGAAAACGCGGACCCAGAGGTGCAGAGCGACTTGAGCGCCTATTTTGGCCGGCTTGTGCCGCCCTCTGACGACCCGTCGATGCGATACCTGCGCCATACTTACGAGGGCCCCGATGATATGCCAGCACATATCAAAGCCGCGATGATGCCTGTCTCGTTGAGTATTCCTGTTCAGCGCGGACAGATGCGGCTCGGCACTTGGCAGGGATCTATCTGTTTGAGCACCGCGATGCGCCGCATCGACGCGAAGTGGCCGCATATTTTGCCCCTGATCGCGGCCTTTAGGCCACATGGGAACCAAACTGCAACATTCCCTCTATAGCCTATCTTGGGGGTGCATTTGCCCCCTACCCAAAGCCTAGCGTCTGGCCTATAGTGCCTGTGGATAAGTGGGGGCCAACCCCACATCTTTGAGGCGGAACAAGAAAAGAAGGGGGACGGCCTATGCGCTGCCCGTTTTGCGGAAACATCGACACCCAAGTAAAAGACTCGCGCCCAGCCGAAGACCATGTGTCTATTCGGCGTCGGCGCTTTTGCCCTGCCTGCGGGGGGCGTTTCACCACATATGAGCGCGTGCAGTTGCGCGATCTTGTCGTGATCAAAACCAACGGCAAGCGCGAAGACTTTGACCGCGATAAGCTCGAACGCTCTATTCGTATGTCCATGCAAAAGCGCCCAGTTGAGCCTGAGCGGATTGATCAGATGATCTCGGGAATCGTGCGCAGGCTAGAAAGCCAAGGCGAGACGGATATTCCCTCACGCGTGATTGGTGAGATTGTCATGGAGACGCTCGCACGGATCGACACCGTGGCTTATGTGCGTTTTGCAAGTGTTTACAAGAACTTCCAAGCGGCAGACGACTTTGACAAATTTGTCAGCGAGCTGCGGCCGGATGTGAAACCTGAAGACAAGTGAACCAGTCTGACGACAGCTATATGCGTGCCGCCCTTGGACTGGGGCGGCGCGGGATGGGCCAGACATGGCCCAACCCTGCTGTTGGCTGTGTGATTGTGAACGCGGGCCGCATTGTGGGCCGCGGCTTCACGCAAGCGGGCGGGCGCCCGCATGCTGAAACCGTCGCTCTGGCGCAAGCTGGAGCGCAAGCACGCGGGGCCACGGCCTATGTTACGCTGGAGCCTTGCGCGCATAAGGGACAAACGCCGCCCTGCGCGAGCGCCTTTATTGAAGCAGGGATCGCGCGGGTTGTTGCGCCATTTGAAGACAATGATGCGCGCGTCTCAGGGCGTGGATTTGAGATGCTGCGCGCGGCGGGCGTCGAGGTTTTGCTTGGGGTCTGTACCGAAGAGGCTGCCCGCGATCACGCTGGGTTTATGAAGCTTCAGACAGTAGGGCGGCCTTTTGTGACGCTCAAACTTGCCAGCAGTTTTGATGGGCGCATTGCAACGGCCACAGGCGAGAGCCAGTGGATCACGGGGGCGGCGGCACGTGCCGATGTGCACCGACTGCGCGCATGCCATGACGCTGTGATGGTGGGTGGCGGCACGGCGCGGGCGGACGACCCTATGCTCACGGTGCGCGGCCACGGCGATGTGCGCCAGCCTGTGCGGGTGATCGTCTCGCGCCACCTTGATCTGCCAATGATGGGCAAGCTTGCGATGAGTGCGAAAGAGGTGCCGCTCTGGCTTTGCCACGGGTCAGATGCGGACAGTTACTTGACCGAGGCTTGGAGCGGTATCGGTGCGCAGCTTTTGCCATGCGGCTTGCGCGGACGGCAGCTTGATATTGTCTCCGTGCTCGACGCCTTGGGCGCAGCGGGGCTCACACGCATTTTCTGCGAAGGGGGTGGCGCGTTGGCGGCCTCGTTGCTTGGGGAAAATCTCGTCGACGAACTTGTCGGCTACACTGCAGGGCTCGCAATTGGCGCAGAAGGCTTGCCTGCGATTGGGGCAATGGGGCTTGAGCGGCTCACACAAGCGCCGCGGTTTGAGCTTCTGGAAAGCCGAGCAGTGGGTGGGGATGTGATGACGCGGTGGGGGCGCCTCACCAGTTGAAGCTGACAGAGCCAGCATCGGACTCAAGGCATGCGAGCTCTTTGCCGTTTTTCAGGGTACATGATACAAACTCGGCCTCGCCAACAGGACAGCCAGCCTTGGCAAGGCTCGGAAGCAAAACCGCTAAGCTGAAGACAATTGTTTTGATCATGGTTGTCTCCACAAAAAAGAGCCCCGAAGGGCTCTTTTGCATTACTGATCGAGAAAACTGCGCAGTTTGCGGGAGCGGCTGGGATGCTTCAGTTTGCGAAGCGCTTTCGCTTCGATCTGGCGGATGCGCTCGCGCGTGACACTGAACTGCTGCCCGACTTCTTCGAGCGTGTGGTCGGTGTTCATGCCGATACCGAAACGCATGCGCAGCACGCGCTCTTCGCGTGGTGTCAGCGAAGCGAGAACACGGGTTGTTGTCTCTTTGAGGTTCTCCTGAATGGCGGAGTCCAGAGGCAGAACGGCGTTCTTGTCTTCGATGAAATCACCGAGCTGTGAATCTTCCTCGTCGCCAATTGGCGTTTCGAGGCTGATTGGCTCCTTGGCGATTTTCATCACTTTGCGGACCTTCTCAAGCGGCATTTGCAGCTTTTCGGCCAATTCTTCGGGCGTCGGCTCACGGCCAATTTCGTGAAGCATCTGGCGGCCTGTCCGCACAAGCTTGTTGATCGTTTCGATCATATGCACAGGAATACGGATCGTGCGGGCCTGATCGGCGATGGAGCGCGTGATCGCCTGACGGATCCACCATGTGGCATAGGTCGAGAACTTATATCCACGGCGATATTCGAACTTGTCGACCGCTTTCATGAGGCCGATGTTACCTTCCTGAATGAGATCAAGGAATTGCAGGCCACGGTTGGTATATTTTTTGGCAATCGAAATAACGAGGCGCAGGTTGGCTTCGACCATTTCTTTCTTCGCCTGACGGGCCTCTTTTTCGCCCTTCTGGACCTGACCGACGATGCGACGGAACTCAGAGATATCAAGGCCGACATACTGACCGACTTGGGCCATTTCAGCGCGCAGCTCGTCGACTTTATCGGCGGAGCGCTCGATAAACATCTGCCAGCCACGGCCCGCTTTCTCCGCCATGTCTTCCATCCATGTCGGGTCAAGCTCGCGACCGCGGTATTCATCAACGAATTCCTTACGGTTGATGCGGGCCTGATCCGCCAGTTTGACCATGTTGGAGTCAATCTGCATGATCCGGCGGTTGATGCCGTAGAGCTGGTCAATCAGCGCTTCGATACGGTTGTTGTGCAGGTGAAGCTCGTTCACGAGGAGCACGATTTCGGAGCGCAGTTTTTGGTACTTCTTCTCTGCTTTGTCCGAGAAGCTGCTGTCTTCGTTGAGCGTAGCGGAGATACGGCTGTCCTGCATCTCCGAGAGCTTTGTGTAGGCATCGGCGATCTGGTCGAGGGTTTCGAGCACGCGGGGCTTTAGCGCAGCTTCCATCGCGGCGAGCGACATGTTCGCCTGTTCGTCGTCATCCTCGTCTTCATCATCTTCTTTGATGAGCGGGTTGCCGTCGGCGTCGAGCTCAGGGCTGGCGTCATCGCGGCCAGGAGCAGATGTGACATTGGCGGCGGCCGCGCCCGGGGCAACCGGACCTGCACCAACCTCGCCTTCTTCGCCAAGCTGATTGCCGAAAGTTGTTTCAAGGTCGATCACGTCGCGCAGGAGAATATCTTCTGAGAGAAGTTCGTCGCGCCAGATCGTGATCGCTTGGAATGTCAGCGGGCTTTCGCAAAGCCCGAGGATCATTGTGTTGCGGCCCGCTTCGATACGCTTGGCGATGGCGATTTCGCCTTCGCGCGAGAGCAGTTCGACAGAGCCCATTTCGCGCAGGTACATGCGCACAGGATCATCGGTACGGTCGAGCTTTTCGGACGTGCCCGAGCCAAGCGTCAGCTCGCCCTTCTGGCCCATAGTGACCAGATCGCCCTGCTTTTGCTCTTCTTCTTCGGCTTCTTCATCTTCGATGATGTTGATGCCCATTTCAGACAGCATCGACATCACGTCTTCGATTTGTTCGGAGCTGACCTGTTCGGGCGGCAAGACTTGGTTGAGCTGATCGTAAGTGATGTAGCCCTTCTCGCGCGCCTCGGCGATCATCTTTTTGACCGCCGCTTGGCTCATATCAAGGGAGCCGTCGCTGTCGTCTGCGTCGGGCTTGCGCTCATCGTTGTCTTTTGCAGCCATGGTTTGCTCCTTCGGAACTGGATCGCGGGTGATTCGCTTTTAACCGAATCATCGGCTTTACGAAGTGATTCGCAACCCGTTTACCCTGTTTTGGTTAGCGCTTCCTCACGAAAACGCATTAATCTGACGAATCAGTGTGGCCAATCTGCGCCATGAGCGCCGCAAAGGCCTCGCGTTCGGACTTACTGATTCGAGCGCCGTTCTTGCCGAGGTCGTATTCGGTGTTGTCTTCCTGTGTGCCACTTTGCGCGCGCCCTACAGCTGCGGCGGCCTGAGACAGCCGCCACGTCACGGCTTCGTCGGCCAAATGGGCTAGGTCTTCCTCTGCTTCGGCGATTTCGGCTTTGAGCCCCCGGTGGGCCTCAAGTTTGGCGAGTTCCTCGGCCAATGTCATGCGCACGAGGTCTTCATCCGCCGCCTCTTTGAGCGCGGGGACTATGCGCAGATGGGGGGCGGCGAGCAGGTTTTCAAGCGTCTCATAGCCCAAACGTTCGGCGGCCTCTTCATAGGCGGCGTCATAGGCTGTCGATCTGAGGCTCAAGACGACATGGCGCAAAGCTGAAAGCTCTGGCGTGTGGCAATCCATCCGCTCCAATGCGTAATCAAATTCGCGCGCAAGCGACGGATGCCGCAGGAGCATAGCCAGAATGACAGTGATACGCATGCGCTCTTGGGAGGCGTCGTTGCCTGCAGCGAGGTAGCTGTTTTTTGTTTCCGTCAGGACAGGCGGCTGCGGCGGCTGCCATCCGCCTTTGCCACGGGTCTTTTGATAGCCGCCTTGCCGCTGCCCGCCCCCCGAAGGCGCCCACGCCTCACGTTTCGGGCGAAAAAGATCATAGCGCATCTCTTTGATCGCCTCGCCGTAGTGGCTGCGGATCGAGGGATCGCGGATCAGCTTGATTTTCTCACGCAATGCCTTGTCGAGCGCAGCCTTGCGCTCGGGGCTGTCATACACGCGACCTTCGGTTTCGCGGCTCCACAGGAGGTTAACCATGGGCATGGCCTCCTCAACGAGCTTGCGCACGGCCCCTGCCCCCTCGGCGCGGATCATATCGTCCGGGTCTTTGCCCTCGGGCATCAGCGCAAAGCGCAGAGATTTGCCAGCTTCAAGCAATGGCAGAGCGATATCAATCACGCGGTGCGCGGCACGAAGGCCAGCGGTATCGCCATCGAGCGCGATCACTGGCTCATCGGAGACGCGCCAGAGCATCTGGAGCTGATGCTCTGTGACGGCTGTGCCAAGCGGCGCGACGGAACCTTCAAACCCCGCCTCTGAGAGCGCGATCACATCCATATAGCCCTCGGCCACAATCAGCGGTGCGCCTTTTCCAGCGGCCTCTCGCGCGGGCGCGTGATTGTAAAGCGTGCGGGATTTGTCAAAGAGCGGTGTCTCGGGCGAGTTGAGATATTTGGCGTTGTCGGCTGGGTCCATCGCGCGGCCACCAAAGGCGATACAGCGTTTGCGGATGTCGCGGATCGGGAACATGATCCGGTTGCGGAACGTATCATAGGGTTTGCCGCCCTTGGCGCTCGGCTTGGCAAGGCCCGCCTCAATGATCAGCTCGGGCGCAACGCCTTTGCTTGTGAGGTGATCCCAGAGATTTTGCCAGCCGTCGGGGGCAAAGCCGATTTCAAAGCGCTCTTGTGTGCTCTCTTTGAGGCCGCGCTTATCGAGATAATCACGCGCCGGCGCACCAGCCCCTGTCTTGAGCTGGAGGCGGTAGAATTGCACCGCCTGCTCCATCACTTTGGCGAGCTCTGTGTGCTTGTCAGCCTTTTCCTGAGCGCGCGGATCGCGTTCGGGGATCGGCATACCAGCCTCACGAGCCAGTATCTCAACGGCCTCCATGAAGCCGACATTTTCAGTGTCCTTTATAAAAGAAATCGCATCCCCCTTGGCGTGACAGCCAAAGCAATAGTAGTAGCCCTTGCGGTCATCGACATGGAAGGAGGCGGATTTTTCGTGATGAAAGGGGCATGGCGCCCACATGTCGCCCTTGCCTTGGTTTGACTTGCGCTGATCCCACATGACTTTGCGGCCCACGACCTGCGAGAGCGAGGTGCGGGTGCGAAGCTCATCAAGAAATCCGGGTGGCAGCGACATCTGGCTAATATGGGGCCTGAGCGCGCGGGCGGCAAGCGCTCAAACGTAACTTACTCAGGCTCAAAGGCCGCGCATTGCTCAATGAAGACTGCGGGCACATCATTGGCCTTCAAGTCTTTACGCGGCAAGGTGTAGATATAGCCGACCAGCAGGGGGATTGCGCCTTGCAGCGCCTCTTCTGTGCTGGCCCTGATGTCTTCTTTGGCCTTGGTCTCGTTGGTTCGCTTGAGGCGTAGTGCAACGGCCTTCGTCACAATCTCGCCTTGGGCTTCACAGCGCGCTTTGCGCTCTTGGGCTGTTACGGCCTGAGCCGTTGTCGCTGCGGTCATCAGCATGAAGGCGACTGTGGTTGTGAGCAGG
>ENA-OWPI01004187-OWPI01004187.1-marine-metagenome-genome-assembly--contig:-NODE-4187-length-11711-cov-3.014011_pt1 | contig 11711 bp, 9 predicted proteins | sample MGYA00238138_ERZ651775 | MGnify/ENA primary metagenome ERZ651775 (study PRJEB26906, sample SAMN06265043) | marine metagenome | isolation source: Helgoland LTER site | place: Germany:Helgoland, sampling...
AGCTATTCAATTGGTCCAGAAAGGTGGAAATATAAACGCCATTGGCTCTAGGATAACTATAGGGAAAGATAGTCAGCAGGTCACAATTGGTGGGGGTCATGCGGGCGGCCAAGCATTACCTATTCACTTTGGATTAGGAGATGCAGAAACTGCAATCATTAATATCGAGTGGCCAGATGGCTCATTAACTGAACACAAAACAAATACAAATCAAATTTTAAAAATTCGTCATTGAGGGTTAGGAATTTCAAGACCACTTGGTACAGTTTCTGGAATGCCTAATCGTCCCTTTTGAGCTTTTATATCTGTCAAAGTTCCTAAAAAAGCTAGGAGATCCGTAACTTCGCCATCTGAGATTATTACCGGTTTTATGGTTATTGAGTCTGCTATAGCTTTCACTTCATTCGCATTATCCATAATTTTCCAATCATTAGCATCATACTTTGTTAAAGTAACATTCGATTTATCATAATTAGATAAAGCTAAATAAGGATTTAAGTGCGCATATACGAATGCTTCTAGATTGCTGTAAGCACCCGCATGTCCCCATGGACCAGTCAATTCAACATTTCGTAAAGATGGAGTTCGAAATGCGTATTTATCTTTAATATTTCCTGTTACACGGAAGCGACCTAAGTCACGTGAATGACTTTGAAATCTCGCTGCTTTTCCTGGACCAACTTGGGGTTGACCAGTTGCGTGAAATTGATGATCAGTAAATAGTGCACCAGCATGGCAACTGGAACAATTCGCTTTACCATAAAATAATTCCATACCCTTTTCTTGGGAAATGGCTAAATCCAATCTACCTTGTAAAAAATCATCAAATGGTGATGTATCAGATCTCCATTCAAATTCCATAAAAGCTGCAACAGCATTTGAGATATCAGTGAATTTAATATCTTGTGCTGTTTCAATATGATCATAAGTATCAATGAAAAAATCAGAATACTCAGGAATTGCTTGTACTCTTTTAGATATCAAATCCCAAGCTCCACCTTTTCCAGTAAGTGTACCTCGTCTAACTGCCTCAGAGATTTCGTTTTCTGAATAATGACCGGCCATTTCATCTGCAGATAGAACTGGAAACATCGTCTGAGCAGATATAATTGAACTAAAACCTTCAACCATTTCTTCTTCTAGTGGAGTACGCAATCCGGAAGGACGTGACAAATCAACTTGAACTCTTCCATCATGGAATAAAGTCTTAAATTGTTTTGCACCCAAATTAAATAATGGTTGAGCATTTCGAGGCACTCTTTGCTCAGGGAGATTTTCGTAGTCTATAACTCGTTTACTTCCTAGACCCTTACCACCATCTCCAAGAGATAAAGATAATCCATCACCCGTACCTAAACTTGGGTGGTGGCAAGTGGCACATGCAACTTCTTTGTTTCCAGATAAAATTGGATCATAAAATAAAAGTTGCCCCAACTTGGCCTCATTCTCATCAACAGATCTGTAATCACTGTCCTTTAAAGGCAATGGCAATTTATTTGCTGATGCATCTAAACTTATTAAGATGAAGGTAAAAGTTAAGAGAAAGCGCATATTTATAATTCCATTCATATTTATATACTATAAAATCCCAGAAATAGAAAACATGGCTCAGTTATATGTGCAAGCTGTTTTGTTTGAATAGTACAAATAATATGCAAATATAGTACATATTCTATCTATCAGCCATGACCCAATAAATTAAACTGCATTTTTCAATAATTTATTTACCTCTTTTTGGTAAGGAGTTGCACCCTCAGGAAGATCTGGAACAATAACAGCATCTTCATATTTCAATTGCTTTATTAATACCGGGATTAATCGTTTATATGCATTAAAAATTGATGTTTCAGGTTTAGGTACATCGTGCTTTATTAGTTCATGCAATTTTGGAAGATTATAATAAGGTACCATTGTAAACATATGATGCTCTAAATGATAATTCATATTTAAATAAATAAAGCGGCTAATTGGATTCATCAGCACAGTTCGCGTATTTAAACGATGATCCGACACATTTTCAGCTAGACCTAGATGCTGCAGCACCCCTGTCAAAACATGATGCCAAGCTCCATAAAGTCTTGGCAAACCAACAACCATGAGGGGTAATATTGAATTCAAATTTAAGCACAGTAAAATAATACACAAATAAATTAGCAACCATATTCGAGCAATTAAAAAAACTTTAGCATAATCTTTAGTTCTCACATATGTAGTCTCTTCAGCATTTATACGTCCACTCGCGTGCAACAAAATTCTTTTGAATGCCTCAAACACATCAATTATTCCAAATAAATTTAAAATAATTCTTCTTAGATCAGGTGGGCGCATTGCAACAATTTCAGGATCTCGGCCGACAATTATTGTATCAGTGTGATGCCTTACGTGACTTGAACGCCAAGTGATTGGGTTTCTCATCATCATAAAAGATGAAATGTGATATACAAATTCATTCAACCATAAAGTTTTAAACGCTGTTCTATGACCACATTCATGCCATCTGGCATCAGCAGCAGATCCATACATCACTCCATAGATCAACCAAAAAGGAACTGATAATAAAGAGGGAGAAAACATAATAGCTAGAAACGCAGAAATAAACATTACTCCAAGCCAAATAAGAGTGTCTCTCAAAGCTAATTTATCTGACTTTTCCATCAGCAAACGGATATCTTTAGTATCAACCTCGGGGCGAAACCATCTCAAATTCTTCACGTACTCATGATCATTATTACCAATAAGCGTATATCTTTTTTTCATTTCTAGTTTAAAACCGGCAATAATTTGATGGAGTTGTCGGAAAGTATCTAGTAATCATTTGATACATTTCTGGATGTTTTTTCTTAATATACTCTCTTGAATGATAAGAATCCTTGAACCTCTTACCACCATCCATCATATACCCTTCAACTGCAATTGCCCAAACTTCTCCTGCAGGCATTTGTCTAGAAGCAATATTTCTTCTGTAAGCTTGGTCTATTAAATCCGGTAACCTTTCATAAAAGTATAGATCGTTAGTGCTCTCAAATATTATGTGTTGCATTGAATGAGCCCATTCATGAAACAAAGGGTTTCCACCAATTTCTTTATTACCTGGATAGCAAAGCCAATCAGAGTTTACAGTCATAGTGGCATCTGTTTCACTCATCGCGAAACCTCCATCTTCACAAAAAGTGTCAAACTCTGGCAATGTGCATGTATTTTTTCTAAACAATGAAATACGCATTTTATTTTCTTGAAATAAGTAGTGCAAATCAGGCCGAGCAGAAAGTTGGTATTTGAGCATTGCCCGAGCAGAAAGCATAGCTTTATCACTTATGTTTTTGCCACCAACAATCATTACCCCTGATGTTGAAATATATTTTTTATAATACTCTAAGCCACTTAATTTAGGTGCATCAATTACATTATTTCCAGTTTCGATGTATGGAAACTCATCCCATAAAATCGCATTTCCTTCTTGTATCCAGCGCTTATTGAAACCTTCTAAGGAGTATAACAATTCCAATATTGCTAATGTATAAGCCCTTTGCCCTCTTCCAGTAAGCTCCAGAGAACATTGAATCTTTTCTAGTTTGATTAATTTATTTTTTTGATTTTGATCTAAATCAACTGGTTTAAAATTTTTTGTAAATTCTTTAGAATTTTTATACATCCAATATAAAAAAGGCCCATAACGTGTATCTCTATAATTTGGAAAATATTTTTTATTGGAAAATGTATCATCATATATATCTAACATTTCATCTACGTATTTATTTTGCCTAATGGCCGTTGCATCATCTACAAATGAGCAATCTTCAGACGAATCCTTTTGAAAGTTCACTAAATCAATAATTTCATTATCATCTAAATTCCCATCATAAACTCTGCCATTTGAATTATAAAAATTTATTAAAGCACGTTCGGTTTTATTGCCAAATGCACCATCAATAGGTCCTGGATTAAAACCTAACTCCGTTAGCAATCTCTGAGCCTTTTGAACGTCATTTGCTATAGCTGGAAATCCAGCGCAAATAAGTAATGATATAAAGAAAATATTTTTACAAATTTTTCTTATACACTTAATTGAATAGTTTATCATAAAACTTTAGCTCCATAATAAGATCTTTAACTTATTAGGAATATAATCGATAAATATGGCTATTTGCAAATAATCGTAGAGATTTAAAACCATAAAAAGTCTGAAACACTGATATGATCAATTTACAAATAATCAATTTTAAAATTAACATTTTATGTTTTTTAGAACCTTATAATGTGATCTTATATCTTAAAAAGGGTTTCCTATGTTAACCAATCATGACTTAGTTCAATTAACTAAATTTCGCAGAGAACTTCATCAATATCCCGAGCTTTCTGGAAAAGAAATAAAAACTGCTCAAAAGATTTTATACGCTTTAAAAGATATGAAGCCTTCAAAAATTATCGATAAAATGGGTGGGCATGGATTAGCTGCAATATTTGATAGTCAAGAGAAAGGCCCTACTCTGCTATTCCGAGCTGAGTTAGATGCCTTACCTATTCAAGAAAAAAACAATATACCTTGGGCCTCCAACTTGCCCGGAGTAAGTCACACTTGTGGTCATGATGGCCATATGACAATGCTTTTAGCTTTGGGTAGAATAATTTCACGCAACCCAATAAAATGTGGTAAAGTCGTATTAATGTTTCAACCATCAGAAGAAAATGGTCAGGGAGCAAGGGCAGTTGTATCTGACCCGCGCTATGAACAAATTAAACCTGATTTAGCATTTGCAATTCATATTGAACCAGGGCGACCATTTGGTTATGTTTCTACCCGCCCTGGTTTGATGAATTGCGCATCTCTAGGATTAAAAATTACTCTTCATGGTAAAACTGCTCATGCAGCTGATCCAGATGATGGAATATCACCATCACATGCAGTTGCAGAATTTATACAAAAAATATCCGAATTTAATCATGGTGACGAACTAAATAATAATTTTAGATTGACTACTGTTACACATGTTCAAATCGGCGAGCAATCATTTGGGATATCTCCTGGAGACGCTTCAATATTTGTTACTCTTCGAACATCAAATGATGATAGTTTATCCCAACTTGATAAAGATGTGCGTGGATTAGTATCAAATATTTCTACACAATTTAAACTAACCTTTGATTTTGAAATCTTTGACCATTTTGCAGCGTCAATTAATGATAAAGAAGCACATGATATTGCGGTTAATGCCATGAAGTCTTTAAATATAAATTATGGGAGTATTGGTGTGCCTATGCGTGCATCTGAAGATTTTGGTATATTTGGCAAGCAATCAAAAGCAGCAATGTTATGCCTTGGTCCTGGGGAGGATTATGCAGCGCTTCACAACCCTAACTATGATTTTAATGATGACCTCATTCCAGTAGGAACAGGTATCTTTGAACGTATAACGAGAGATTTACTAGGAACTTATTAAAATAATTCAGCAATAATGATAAAAAGAAACAGATTAGCATAAATTAATAATTTTACATTTAATATCCACCTTGTTCCCAGAAGAAATGTATTTTAAATGAAACAAATGAAATTAAAAAATCCTTTCCGAAAAAAACGTAAGTCAGTCTCAATTGTAACCCTTAATGGTATGATAGCAACTGGCCGTGGCTTAAATGATGCAGGTCTTGCACCAGCACTAGAAAAAGCATTTTCCAAAAAGCCTGATGCTGTAGCACTGGTCATAAATTCACCAGGAGGCAGTCCAGTTCAATCCTCGCTTATTGGTGCAAGAATTAGGAGACTAGCAGACGAAAAAGATATCCCAGTATATGCATTTGTTGAAGATTTAGCTGCATCAGGTGGATATTGGTTAGCAGCAAGTGCAGATGAAATTTATATTGATTCTTCCTCAGTTGTTGGTTCAATTGGGGTAATTTCAACTGGCTTTGGTCTTGATCAATTAATCAATAAGCATGGTATCGAGCGAAGAGTTCATACTGCAGGAAACTCAAAATCTATGCTTGATCCATTTCAACCTCAAAAGGATGAAGATATTAAACGTCTTAAAAAACTGTTAGAAGACGTTCATCAAAACTTCAAAGACCATATTTCTTCACGCCGTGGATCAAAACTAGCAGATAGGGATTTATTTACCGGTGAGATTTGGGTTGGCCAAAGAGCTATTGATGATGGTTTAGTAGATGGTATTGGTCATGTAGTACCATTTTTTAAAGAAAAGTTTGGAGATAAGGTAAGCTTCAAAAATTTTGGACAAAAAAAATCAATTCTTTCACGTTTTGGCACAAAAATTTATGGTGATATTGGCCATAGCATTGAAGAGCGTGCTGCTTTTGCACGCTTTGGAATGTAAAAAATAAATTACAAATGCCTAAGAAAATAGTTCGCACTGCAAAGATGGGATTAACTTAATACCTTTTGCTACCAAACGTTTGTGTCAAAATTAAAAAAAATGATTACTTCATCGATTGATGTTAAAAACAAAATTAAAGACGCATAAATGACCTAAAACCAATCCTAAAATACTATTAACCATTCCATATTGAACATATAAATAAGATACTAGGCAATTGAGCATTACTATAAATCAACCTATATGCTGCCATAATGCATAATATCTTTTCCTAATTTATGGTATAAAATGAATTAGGGTTCACTTCAAAGCAACCACTCTCCTCGAAGCTTGTTGATATTGAATACGATCTTGCATGCGATACCAGGAAACAACAGCAGGTAAGAACCAAGGTCTTCCATAGTAGAGAGGCCGCGTTGGAAAAGGCAGGTCATCAAATGCTGTTTTACCTTCTTGTATACCTAAGACTTTTTGTCCAAGTCGCATTCCTAGGTAGCTCGCCATTGAAACACCAGAACCACAATATCCCATTGAGTAATATATCCCGTTGTATTGACCAGTATGAGCCATTTCATCGAATGTATAAGCAACTGTCCCAGTCCAGGAATGTGAAATTTTAGTTCCCTTTAATTGAGGAAAAATTCGGAACATATCTTTTAATAATTTTGGACCGCTTATCAATGGGTTAGTTTCCGTTGCTGAGACACGCCCACCAAATAAAATACGTTTGCGATCTGGTGATGTTCGATAATAATATATCACTTTGCATGTATCACTAACAATTCTATTCGTTGGAAATAGTTCTTTTACCATAACCGGATCTAATTCTTCAGTAGCAATAATGTAACTTCCTATGGGGATTACTCTTTTTTGTAACCAAGGTAATAAATTAGTCGTATAACCATTGGTTGCAATTACTACATCGCGAGCTTTCACTTTACCTTTTTGTGTTTTAATTACAAAACCATCTGATTTTTTTTCAATATCCAATACAGAACATTGACCAATTACATCAACTCCAGCTTCGATAACTTTTTGCAAAAGTCCTCTATGATATTTGCCTGGATCAACCGAAGCATGTTGCGGGAATATAACACCACCATGATAAACATCTGAACCGAGCTCTGTTAGTTGTTCATTTTTTGATACCGTGTAAGCCTCGATCCCCTCTGATCGATTAATTTTTTCTGCGTCTCTTGCAATTAATTCATAATGTTTCTGAGTGTGTGCTGCGTGGTATCGGCCAACTCTTGAAAAACTGCAATCGATCTTTTCAGATTTAATAAGGTCTTCAATCCATTTAAGGGCATGCTCACCTTCTTGTCTTATAGCAAGACCTTTTTTAGCACCAAACTTTGCTGAAAGTTTTTCTAATGATGGCTTCACACTGGTACTTATTTGGCCTCCATTTTTTGTGCTACAGCCTTGCCCAGGCACTCCAGATTCGAAAACTACAGTAGATCGACCTCCTCTTATTGTTTGGAGCGCTGCATTCAGGCCGGTATATCCAGATCCAACTATTGCTACATCTACCTTTCGTGAAGGCAGACTAGTAAAATCATTAAATTCAGGCAATCCTTCTAACCAGTAAGATGTTTTTTTACGATTATGGCACCAGACTGTTTTATCAAAGTGTTCTTTTTTATTCATAGTGTTATAAACCACCGCATCTCAAAGGCATCATTGATTATTATTTATAGAAATTAATTGAAATACTAGAAAAAGTAATTCATTTAAGCAAACAAAAATAAACGTTGTAACACAATGATAATGTTAAGATTTATAGAATATTTGCAGAGCATTCTGATGATCTAACAACTAAAATAGGCCTTTGAGAATTTATTACTTGATAGCTTACCGCTGATAAAACTTCCGCTAATGAATATTATCATTCTCAGGTTAAGAATATAAATGGAAGCAACATAAGAGATCTTGGCACTGGTTATTTCTTGGTCTTAACCACTTTATTTATGGGCCATTGGATAATCCATGAACACATAAAAAAATTATACATTTTGTAATCTTAAATATAAAAAATTGCACGTAATTACTAAAAACCTAAAGCATGATTGACATTTTTTTTACTACAATTACGGTTAATTTATTAGAATTAAGTTTGACACCCTATCTCGAACATTTCACGGGAAGGAGAGTAATTGCATCAATATGATTATATTGTAGTAGGAGCTGGATCTGCTGGATCCGCGCTAGCAAACAGGCTGTCTGAAAGTGGTAAATTTACGGTTTGTTTACTTGAAGCAGGCGGCTCAGACAAAAAGTTTTGGGTTCAAATGCCATTGGGTTATGGAAAAGTATTTCATGATCCTTCAGTTAATTGGCGATATATGACTGAACCAGAACCCAACCTTGATAATCAATCTGTCTATTGGCCTCGAGGTAAGGTCTTAGGAGGATCAAGTTCAATAAATGCAATGGTATGGGTTCGTGGGCATAAACGTGACTACGAAGAATGGAATTCTGTCGCTCCAGGATGGGGTTGGGATAATATTAAAAAGATATTTAATAGGATTGAAAATTGGGATGGAACATCAAATATCTCACGAGGCACAAATGGCCCACAATCAGTTCACGATGTATCTTCAGATGTACACCCATTAACCATTTCTTATTTAAAGGCTGCTTCTCAGGTAGGTATAAAGACTAATGCTGACTATAATGGGCCAAATATGGAGGGTGCAACTTGTTATCAGATATCTACAAAAGGTGGTATCCGCGCTTCAGCAGCTAGAAGTTATCTTTGGCCATTAGGAAAGCGTCGTAATTTAAATATTCAACAAAAGGCACATGTTACACGTATTATTTTTGAAGGTAAGCGAGCTGTAGGTGTCGAATATGTTCAAAAAGGTCAAACTAAAACAGTTCATGCAAGAGCTGAGGTAATACTTTCGGGCGGAGCAATAAATTCACCACAACTTCTCCAATTATCAGGTATCGGCCCAGGTAAACTTTTGCAAAGTCACAATATTAATATTGTTCATGTATCTCATCACGTTGGTAAAAATTTACAAGACCATCTAGGGAGTGACATTTATTACCGCGCACGTGTACCAACGCTTAATCAAGAGCTAAACCCTATGTTTGGAAAACTGCGAGCCGGGTTAAAATATATTTTAACACGTAAAGGTCCATTATCATTAAGCTTAAATCAAGGTGGCGGCTTTATTCAACTTGATCCCAATGCAACAGGTCCTGATCTACAGCTTTACTTTTCTCCAGTAAGTTACACTCGCGCACCGGCTGGAGTGAGGCCGTTGATGAATCCTGACCCCTTTCCTGGGTTCTTAATGGGTTTTAACCCATGTAAACCAACGAGTTTTGGCAACATACAAATAAGCTCAACCGATCCAATGCTTCCACCGAAAATATATTCCAATTATCTTGATACAGAATATGACAAAAAAATGATGATTGAAGGCATTCGTTTAATTCGCCGTATATCAAATGCTCCAGCACTTAAATCAATCATCAAGGATGAACTAGCGCCTGGAAGCGACATCAAGAGTGAAACCGATATAGCTAAATATATCCGTCAAAAAGCATGGTCAGTATTTCACCCTTGTTCCACCTGTAGAATGGGAAATAATCCAAATATTTCTGTCGTAGATCCAAAACTTCGTGTCTATGGCGTAGATAATCTTCGAGTAGTAGATGCATCTATTTTTCCTACTATTCCTACTGGAAATATTAATGCACCCTCAATTATGGTTGGAGAATATGCTTCAGACATTATTCTCCAAGATGCAAGAAACCGAAAGGGCCTGTAATGCAATTAAAAACAATTGAAACTTTCACCAATCAAGATGTTGGCTTTGTTCGCGTTACAGCAGATGATGGCAGTCAAGGATGGGGACAAGTTTCCACATATCACTCTGACATTACATGTCAGGTATTACACCGTCAGGTTGCACCTTGGACATTAGGGCAAGATACGAACGATTTAGATAATCTTTTAGACGTTGTTGCGGAGCGAGAGCATAAGTTTCCTGGCTCCTATCTTCGCCGGGCTATGGGTGGTCTTGATACAGCAATCTGGGATATGCGAGGTAGAAAATTAGGAAAACCAGTAGTTGAACTTTTAGGTGGAACACCAGGCCCAGTCCGTGCCTATGCTTCATCAATGAAACGAGATATAACTCCCAAGGCTGAAGCAGATCGCCTGAAGATACTGCGCGACACAAAAGGCTTTGACGCATTTAAGGTTCGCGCCGGTGCTGAAGTTGGCCGAAATCAAGATGAATGGCCAGGCAGGACTGAAGAAATAATTCCTACAATAAGAAAAGAATTGGGTGCTGATGTAGATCTTCTAGTTGATGCAAATAGTTGTTATTCACCTGATCGTGCGATTGAAGTTGGCCATATTCTCCAAGATAATGGATATTGTCATTATGAAGAACCATGCCCTTATTGGGAGCTTGAACAAACTAAATTAGTGACAGATGCACTACAAATTAATGTTACAGGTGGAGAACAGGATTGTGATTTACCTACTTGGAGACGAATGATTGAAATGAGGGCTGTAGATATTATACAGCCTGATATTTTATATTTAGGGGGTATCAACCGAACATTGCGAGTTGTAGAAATGGCAATCTCAGCAGGACTTCCTGTAACTCCACATTGTGCAAACTTGTCTATGGTCACACTTTTCACGATGCATCTTTTGAAGGCCATCCCTAATGCTGGTAAATATCTAGAGTTCTCTATAGAGGGTCCAGACTATTATCCTTGGCAAGATGGCCTCTTTGTTGAGTCTCCATATACCATTAAAAATGGTCATGCGCATATTGTCGATTTACCTGGATGGGGTGTTGAAATAAATCCCGCTTGGTTGGATCGCTCAAATTACCAAATTAGTGAACTAAATTAAGTTATCTATTATGAGCAATGTATTTCATAGACAAATTACAAATCCCCCAATCAAGGCAGTATCTAGTGACGGTTGTTATATAATTGATGAGAATGGAAAACAATATTTTGATGGATCAGGTGGAGCTGCTGTATCTTGTTTAGGCCATGGTGATCCAGATGTTATTAAAGCTGTTCAGGATCAAACTTCTAAAATGGCTTTTGCCCATACTGGTTTTTTCTCTTCTGACCCCGCCGAAGAACTTGCTGAATTATTAGATGAGTTAGAACAAAGTACAATAGATCACGGCAAGAGCCGTGAATCTATTGGAGAGGTTGGATAAGTACTGCCTATCTCACATCACATTGAAAAAGAAGAAAATTCGTGCGGGGTGCTAAGCAGACAGGGTAGAAGTAAGCTAGCGATTTTTTATAGCCCCCTACCTATGCACATCTGATAACTCAAAGAGGCTTTATGACTACCAAAACTCCCAAAACTATCTGCACATATGAGAT
>ENA-OWPI01004197-OWPI01004197.1-marine-metagenome-genome-assembly--contig:-NODE-4197-length-11692-cov-5.943435_pt1 | contig 11692 bp, 10 predicted proteins | sample MGYA00238138_ERZ651775 | MGnify/ENA primary metagenome ERZ651775 (study PRJEB26906, sample SAMN06265043) | marine metagenome | isolation source: Helgoland LTER site | place: Germany:Helgoland, sampling...
CTTTGAAATATAAATAAGTCGCCTACTCTTTGTAAAGAAGGTTTATCATTTATAGGAATAGGTTTAGCATCTACTTCAGACAAACCTTTACCATTATAATGGACAATATTATGAGCTAACTCATGACTAATCAAAAATGCTATTTCCTGATCATCTTTAATAAAATCTAAAGTAGCAATAGTAATGTAAATTTTGGAACCGTCTGCATAAGCATTTGGAATTGGAGAAACCATTGCCTGGACAGGGTAGCCACAGATTAATTCACTACTTAAGTTATATATTAAGTCTCTATTTAATCTTTTTATTCCTATTTCTAATCTGCCTCTTCTTGTTGCTTCAATTAATAAATTTTTATAATTTTGATTATTTACGACTTTATTATCTATAGAAAATATAACATCGCCCTCCATTATATTTGCTTTATTTGCAGGGCTTTCATGAGCGACAGAGACAATCATAGGCAGGTTGGAATGGTCCTGATTTTTTACATTGCTCGGAGACGCTGCATAAAAATAGGGTTTAAAAGCAGATTGCAAATCATTTGGATCAGCAACCATAAAACCAAATGCATTAATCCTAGAGCTTATACATACATCAATATTAGCTTTCATAATTGGCCAAGCAATATCATGAAGCCTCCTAGAAGCCGAAGCCATAGAACGTATTATATAGCTGGCCTGCTTAGATATTTCTTCTTTTTCTATCTGGTTTGTTTCTGTACCTTCATTTTTGCTTAATGAAGGTATCGAAGCACAAGACACAACAAAACAAAAACAGATAACTATTAATATTTTATTACTAATCATCACGTCGTCCTATTTTGAATTTAGACTAAATTACAATCATTTTAAAATAACATATAGTCATATATGGAAAAAGTTAATTTTTGGAGCGGGCGAAGAGATTCGAACTCTCGACATCTTCGTTGGCAACGAAGTGCTCTACCACTGAGCTACGCCCGCACTATATTTTTAATAATAATATAACTTATAATTAAAAAGCTTCTTATAAAAGATTTTGGTATTTTGGTCAATGTTATTTGACTTCCATTAAAATGTAAGGATAAAGAGAATTAAAAGTTTAATAATAAGTTAAATATTATGTTTTGATTTATATATTAATATATTAAAATGGTATATATTTAAAATAAATATAGGATTTAAAATGGTAAATAATGACGCTATAATTTCTTCTGACAAATCATTAGAAAATATTATTATTGATTCGGACAGTGCTTCATTTCATAAAGATGTTATTGAAGCTTCAAAAAACATTCCTGTTTTAGTCGACTTCTGGGCAGACTGGTGTGCACCATGCAAACAATTAACACCGATTTTAGAATCAGCAGTGAAAGATTATAAAGGTGAAATTAGACTAGTAAAAATTGACTCAGAGAAAAACCAAGACCTCTCTAAACAGTTACAGATACAATCCTTGCCGACAGTTTATGCATTTTATGAAGGGCAGCCTATAGATGGGTTCTCAGGTGCAATGCCAGAAAATGAAGTGAAAGATTTTATTAAAAAGGTTATAGCTGCATCTGGTGGAGGAAAACAAGAAGAGATTAATAAATTAATTAGCGAAGCTGAGGAATTATATATAGAAAATAACTTTGAAGGCGCCTTAGAAGCATTTGCTAATCTTTTATCTACTGAAGCTAATAATACAAAAATAATTGCAGGGTATGGAAAATGCTTAGTAAAATTAGACCGAAATGCAGAAGTAACTGAGCTATTAGGAAGTTTAGAAGAAAATATTTTAGAAGACAAAAATATTACCGGCCTGATAGCATTAAACCAATTAGCCAAAGATAGTAAATTAGCAGGCAGCCCAGAAGAGTTTATTTCTGATGTAAACTCAAATCCAGATAACCATGAATTACGTTTTAAATTAGCAGAAGCATTTTTAGCTAATCACCAAAAAGTAGAAGCTATTGAACATTTATTAACAATTGTAAAAAAAAATAGAGGCTGGCAAGATGATAAAGCAAGAAAGAAAATTATTGCTCTTTTAGAAGCTTTTGGAGAAGACGACCCTCTTACAGCTGAAACTAGGCTTAAACTTTCTTCAATTCTGTTTTCCTAATATACATATGGAGATTGATATACAAAACCTACCTAAAGTCATACCTATTTTTCCTTTATCAAATTGTTTATTATTGCCTAATGGCAACCTCGCGCTTAATATTTTTGAGCCTAGATATATAAATATGACAGAAGATTCAATTTCAAGTAACCGTCTAATTGGAATGGTTCAGCCTAAAAAATCAAATAGTAAAAAAATTGAATTATATAATATTGGATGCCTAGGAAAAATCACACATTTTTCCGAATTAAAAAATAAAAAATACATGATAGAATTATCTGGATTATGTAGATATAAAATTATTGATAATAATCAAACAGAAAATGGCTACCTAAATGCAAATGTAGATTATAGTGATTACACTTTAGACTTATCTTCTAATAAAAAAGAGGTAGATTCTAATATCATCAAAGAATTTTTATCTTCATTAAAAGGTTATTTTAATTCAGAAAGTATTGAAGCAGACTGGAAAACCATTGAAGAAGCTCCTGCAAACCTTCTAATTAGGTCTCTTGCTCAATCTTGCCCTTTTAATAATGAAGAAAAACAAATGCTTTTAGAAAGCAAAGATATTAATAAATTAGCCGAAACTATGATTGCCTTATTTAAAATAAGTGCTGCAGGAGAAATCAAGAATATTAATTAAAGTAGGAGTATTAAAGTGAATGATAAAAATGGCATAGATAAAAAATTATTGGATATTTTGGTTTGTCCTATAAGTAAAGGGCCTCTTAAGTATAATAAAGGAGAGAATGAACTAATCAGCCTTGAAGCAGGACTAGCATTTCCAATAGAAGACGGGATCCCTATTATGCTATTAGGTAGGGCAAGAAAAATAAATAATTAGAATGTCAAATGATGAAAATAAAGTTAAATCAATTATCTACAATAAATTAAAAAAAACTTTAGATATAACCTTTTATGATGATTATATCGCAAGCATATCTGCTGAATTATTAAGAGTTGAAAGTCCTTCCGCAGAAGTTCAGGGGCACTCTTCTAAAAACAAAAATACTCCTTTAAATAAAAATAATGTTTCTATCAAGCAAATAGAAAGAGTGGGAAATTATGCAATTAGAATTATATTTGATGATGGACATGACACTGGCATATATTCTTGGTCGTATTTACGCTCAATGTCTGAAAACAAAATAAAGATGTACAAAAATTATTTAGACAGGGCATCTAAAGCTTCTAAAAGTTAAATACCCATTGCGTATTTCATAAATGCTTTTTTTAAAGTAGGTGACTTTTCTACTGCAAATAAACCAATTCTTCTAAAAAATTTTACTGGCCCTCTAGAATCTCGAAATAATTCGTTTAAACCATGTGTTGCCTTAATTAAACTTAAAATATCTATTTTCCTAAGCTTTTCATATTCTTTTAAAAAAGTTATACTGCCTATATCTAAACCTAACTCGGCTTGATTCTCGCACATACTTGTGAAAGATTTCATTCCTCTAAGCGCTAAATTAAAACCTTGTCCTGCAATTGGGTGAACGCTATGTGCCGCATCTCCGATTAAAACAAACCTTTGCAAAACTAGTTTTTTTGGTTGGATTAATTCTAAAGGAAAGACAGCGGGCTGACCAAACAATTTAATTTTTCCTAACCAATCGTGGCAATACCTTTCTATTTCATAAGAGAGTTCTTTAGGATTATTATTAATTGAATTTAATCTACTTTTAGAAACTGCACTATCATCTGACCAAACTATTGCAGATCTATAACTATTATTTATATTTTTCATTGGCAAAACTGCTAAAGGTCCACCAGGTAAAAATTTTTCTAATGCAATGTTATTATGCTTATTTGTATGTAATATCTGAGTTACTAAAGCTTCTTGATCATACTTTGATCTTTTTTCTATAATTCCAGCTTTTTTTCTAATTACTGAATTCTTTCCGTCTGCAGCAATAATAAGGCTGCCAATTATTTGTTTATTATTATCTAATAAGACTTTTGCTGAAAACTTATCTATTTGTATATCTAAAACCTTAGCCTTCAACCTTTTTACTTCGCCTAAATGTTTATTATCTTTAATAGAAGAGCTAATTGTTTTTATTAAATTACAATTCTCTACAACATGCCCTAAACTAGTTATTTTAGATTTACTATCTGTATTAATAAGGTCTCTATAATCAAATTCTAATGATGCTGACGAAGAGCCGTCTAAAATACTTATACTTTTAATAGGCTCTATATATTTTTTTAATTTAGGCCAAACTCCTAAATCATCATAAAAATCTCTAGGTCCCGCTGCTATAGCAGTAGTTCTCTTATCCTGTTCAATTATCTGTTTTTCACTTCTTGGATCTACAATTATAATTTTAAAACCTTTACGCTGCAAAGATAAAGCAAGCGTCATTCCTGCTAAAGCTCCTCCACATATTATAATATCTGTCCGAGAAGAATTTTTTTTTTCCAAAAATAGTGTCCTTATAAATTTATTTATATTTTGTAAATACTATGACAGAATAAAGTATGCAAATACCAGAAAATATAAAATTATTATCTGCTTATGATATAGGGCAACTTTTATATAAAAAAAAGATGTGTCCTATAGATTTGGTCAACTTTTATTATACTGAAATCGAAGCATATACTAAACCAAATCCTTATACTATTTTAACAAAAAAAAGAGCTCTTGTAGAAGCAGAAAATGCTAAAAGAAGATTATTGGAGAATAAACCTCTAAGTCCTCTAGATGGCGTTCCTGTAGCATGGAAAGATCTTTTTGATTTTAAAGGTTTTGTTACCGTAGGTGGATCGAAACTATTGGAAAAAAATAGTTCTGCTAAAAAAGATGCTGATGTAGTTGCATTAGCAAAAAAAGCAGGGCTCATACAATTAGGAAAAACTACTACTGTTGAATTTGCTCTAGGAGGACTAGGCACTAATGCAAATTTTATTACACCTGAAAATACAATTATGAAAGATAAACCTAGAGTTCCAGGAGGTTCTTCTTCAGGTTCTGGAGTAGCTTTAGGCGATGGATTATGTGCTGCTAGTTTTGGGACAGATACTGGAGGTTCTGTAAGAGTCCCATCCGCTTGGAATAAATTAATAGGATTAAAAACTTCTATTGGCAGAATATCGACAAATGGAGTACTTCCTTTAGCTTCTTCATACGATACTGTAGGACCTTTAACAAAAACTGTTAAGGATAGTAGTCTTCTTTTTTCAATACTTGCAAATAAATCTTTTTTTGAATTCAGTGATATAGATATAAATAATACTAATGTTCTTGTGGTTAGGGGTTTGCCTTGGAATGATTGTGATCATATAGTTCAGAAAGCTTGTGAAGATGTAATCAAAAAATTATCTAAGGCTGGAGTAAATATATTTGAAAAGAAAGTTACTGAAATAGAAGAAATGCATAAGATATTAGAAAAAAATTATGGTGGGGCTACAGTTGCAGAAGCCTACAATGAATGGAAAGATATGGTAGATAATAAAAGCTCTTTTTTAGATAGAGATGTTTTAAATAGAATGTTGATGGGGAAAAAAATGACACAAAGCTCTATAAAAACTATTTATGATGCAGAAGAAAATTTCTCAAAACAGTTATATTCTTCAATAGAAGAGTATGATGCAATTTTATTTCCTACTGTTCAGGTTTTACCTCCTACAATTACTGAAGTGCAGGAAAGCTCAGAAACTTATAATAAATACAACAAATTAGCATTAAAAAATACTAGAATTGCCAACTCTTTGCGCTTGTGCGCAATAAGCTTACCATGTCCAGATGATCTTCCTGTTGGTATAATGCTATGTATGTCTATTAATAAAGATGAGAAATTATTAAATTTTGCAGAAAATATATATAATATTATAAAATAATGAGGAGTTATTTATTCTATAACTCCTCGTTAATATATTAAAAGAAATTAATTATATCCTTTTTCTCCATGAACAGAAGTGTCTAAACCTTCTATCTCTTCATCTTCTTTTACCCTTAATCCAATAGTCTTTTTTACCAACAATGTAATTAACCATGTAGCAACTAAGCACCATAATCCTACAGCTATGACACCAATTGATTGCGTTATAAACTGCTCTCCTATAGTTTTTTCTGATAAGCCAAGACCTCCAAATGCTAATGACCCTAAAGGAGCCGTTAATAATATTCCAAGAACTCCCCCAATTCCATGCACAGCCATTACATCTAAAGCATCATCTATTTTCCATTTATTTTTGATTATTCCACACATTTTATAACAAACTAATCCAGCTAGTACTCCAATTATTATTGCTCCTACTGGGCCCACAAAACCCGAAGCAGGAGTAATAGTAGCAAGGCCCGCTATTGCTCCAGTAGCTATACCTACCAATGTTGGTTTGCCATGAGACATCCACTCTATTGTCATCCAAGTCAAAGCGGCAGTTGCAGCAGAAATATGCGTTACTGTAATAGCCATACCTGCAGCTCCATCTGCAGCTAATGCAGAACCACCATTAAAACCAAACCATCCTACCCATAGCATTGCAGCTCCCACAAAAACTAAGACTGGGCTATGCGGAGGCTTAACATCATTAGGAAAACCTTTACGAGACCCTAGCATCTTTGCTATAACCAAAGCAGCCATTCCGCAATTTAAATGGACAACCAAACCTCCTGCAAAATCTTGAACTCCTATTTTAGCTAACCAGCCACCACCCCATATCCAATGAGTAACTGGAGCGTAAACTAAAAGCAGCCATAATCCAGAAATCCATAATACAGCCGAAAATTTTATTCTTTCTACATAGGCTCCAACTATTAAGGCAGGCGTTATAACAGCAAAAGTCATTTGAAACATAAAAAATACATTTTCTGGTAAATTACCTAGAGTAGTTTCTGTCCCCACCCCTCTTAGAAAAACCTTTTTTAAGTCTCCAATATATGCGCCCTCTCCTGAAAAAGCTATGCTATATCCAGCAACTAGCCATAATATTGAAGCCAAGCAAGCAATAGCAAAGCACTGTATTAAAACTGATAAAATATTACTTGATCTGACTAAACCTCCATAAAAAAGGGCTAAGCCTGGTAAAGTCATTATCAGCACTAAAGCCGTAGAAGTTAATATCCATGATGTATCTGCACCTATCATTATACCCCCAAATCCAAAATTACTAAAAAGAGATTAAAAATCCCTCACAGTAAATTTTTAATGTTTAAATATTAGGCAATTATAAGTTAAAAATGGCAATATATCAAATATTATGATAAAAAGTTATATATTTTAAGATAAATAGTTGTAAATATCTAAACTCCATTAGACCTAATTAAAATACATAGCTATATTATATAAGAACAATTAGGTTAGAAATATATTTATGAATAAAAACAAATTTAATGAAAACCTTGAATTATTGAATGATTATCCATTCCAAAGGCTAAATAACCTATTAAAAGGAATAGAGGTCCCAAAAAATAAAAAAGGCTTAATTCTGTCTATTGGAGAGCCCCAACATAAGCCTCCTAAATTTATTAAGGAAATAATTGATAAAAATTTCAGTAAATGGAGCAAATATCCGCCTACTCTTGGCATGGAAAAATTAAATGTGGCATCAATAAACTGGGTTAAAAGAAGATTTAAGCTAACTGAAGATTTCATAAATTATAAAGACAATATAGTTCAGTTAGCTGGAACAAGAGAAGGGTTATTTAATGTTGCCTTAGCTCTAACTCCAAGAAAAAAAAATAACTTAAAGCCAGCAATTCTAATTCCTGACCCCTTTTATCAAGTTTATGCTGGGGCATCTAGAATAAGCGGTGCTGACCCTATTTTTGTTAGCTCTCTAAAAAAAAATAATTTTATACCTGCTTTTTCTACTGTTAGTAAAGAAACACTTAATAGGACTTCTATAATATATGTTTGCTCTCCCTCTAATCCTGAAGGAGTATCTTTAAAAATAGAGGACTGGAAAAATTTAATTTTTCTAGCAAGAAATAATAACGCTACTTTAATTGTTGATGAATGCTATACTGATATATATTCAGAAACTCCTCCTATAGGAGTACTTGAAGCTTGTAAAATATTAAATACCGATATTTCTAATATTATAAGCTTTCACTCTTTGTCAAAAAGATCAAATGTACCAGGGTTTCGTTCCGGGTTTGCAGTTGGTGATAAAAATATTATTACTAGCTTTAAAAAACTAAGGCATTATTGTGCAGGCCAACAACCTATACCTATTCAAGAAGCTGCTACAGCTCTGTGGAACGATGATGATCATGCTGAAAAAAATCGTAAAAAATATAAGCAAAAATTTCAAATGGCAAAAAGTATTTTTAAAAAAGAGTATGATTTTTATATGCCTGATGGAGGCTTTTATCTATGGCTGAATGTAGGCAATGGAGAAAAAATTACTCAAGAACTATGGCAAGAAGAAGGCATAAAAGTTATGCCAGGTTCATACCTTTCAAGGACTTCGGCTTCAAAAAAATATATTCGTGTTGCTTTAGTTGGCAATATATCTGAAACAAATACTGCTCTAAAAAATATATACAAATTACTAAATAATATTTGAAATGAAAGTAGTGAATAAAAAAGTGACATCAGGTAAAACTAGTATTTTATATGGTTGGATAAAGAAAAAAGCATATCAATTACTAGGTTTGTTTTTTATGCTCTTGTCTTTCTATCTATTCTTTGTCTTATATTATTTTGATTATCAAGATTATGGAAACTCATATGCTTCTTTTCCTAAAGAAAATGTAAATTCTTTTTTGACTACTGGGTCATGGATAAATGGAGCCCTGGTTTTTTGGATAGGTATAGCTAGTTGGATAACCCCTATTCCTTTTCTAATATTAGGCTATAGATTATTAAAATTAGAAAAAATAAAGTATTTAATTATCAAGATAATATTTATTGTTATAGGCATGTTTTTAATATGTGGAGGGTTAAAAAATATGGGCCAAGATGAATCGCAATTAAGCTTTTTATCCTCTAAGCTCTTACTATGGACTGAAAAATTTATTAGCGCTGATAATAAATCAATTATAGTAAATATAACTAGTATATTCATAGGTTCATTTTTAATTTTACTTTCTTTAGACTTTAAATTTAAAATTTATAATAAATTTATACTTTTCATCATAAAAACGGGCTCTATAATAGTTAATAATTTTATTAAGGTTTTAGTCTATTTCTATAGAGTTTTAATATCCTTAGTTCTTGGAAAAAAAATTAAAATAATAGGAGCAAAAAAAAGATCTATTACAAAAAAAAGCTTTTCAAAAAAACAGGCTCCTGATTTAGGAAAAAGAATTGAAAAAGAAAGACAGAAAGAATTAGATTTAAATTTTCAAAAAAACAATTTATTTACATTACCTCATCTAGACCTATTAGCAGAACCAGTTATAAAAAAACAATTTAAAAATAATGAAGAACAATTAGAAAACACCGCGAGAATGTTAGAAAATGTCCTAGATGACTTTGGAATAAGAGGAGAAATTGGAAGAATACAATCCGGACCTGTCGTTACTAGGTATGAATTAGAACCCGCTCCTGGAGTTAGATCAAGCAGAGTAATAGGTCTGTCTGATGATATTGCGCGATCTATGAGCGCCCTTTCTGCAAGAGTTGCCGTTGTTCCTGGAAGAAATGCTATTGGAATAGAACTTCCAAATGAAGACCGAGAGACTGTATTTTTAAGAGAATTAATTAGCTCAAAAGTATTTGAAGAAAAATATGAACTGCCTTTAGCATTAGGTAAAAATATTGCAGGAAACCCAATTATAACTGATTTAGCAAAAATGCCTCACTTGTTAGTAGCCGGCACAACTGGTTCCGGAAAATCTGTTGCTGTCAATGCTATGATCATGTCTTTATTATACACTTTAGACCCCAAAAAACTTAAATTTATAATGATAGATCCTAAAATGTTAGAGCTATCTGTTTATGAGGATATACCGCACCTTTTACATCCTGTAGTAACAGAGCCAAGAAAAGCAGTAGTGGCATTAAAATGGGCAATTAAAGAAATGAATAATAGATATCGCTTAATGTCAGAGTTGGGCGTAAGGAGCATACATAGTTATAATAACAAAATTCTCAAAATACAAGAAAAGGGGCAGGTCTTAACCAAAACATTTCAAACTGGTTTTGACCCCACTAGTGGCCAACCTATTTCAGAAAAACATGAACTGGCCTCTGATATTCTTCCAAATATAGTTATAGTTATTGATGAAGTGGCAGATTTAATGCTGTCTGCAGGCAGAGATATAGAAATGTCTATTCAAGCATTGGCGCAAAAAGCAAGAGCTGCCGGCATCCATTTAATTGTTGCTACTCAAAGGCCTTCAGTGGATGTAATTACTGGAACAATTAAAGCTAATTTACCTACTCGTATTAGTTTCCAAGTAACTAGCAAAATTGATAGTAGAACTATATTAGGAGAACAAGGTGCCGAGCAGTTATTAGGAAAAGGCGATATGCTTTTTATGGAGTCAGCAAGTCAAGTACAGAGAATACATGGACCATTTGTTACAGACCAAGAAGTTGAAAAAGTTGCTTCTTTCTTAAGAAATAATGGAACACCAGATTATATTTTTGAAATTACTGAAGAGATAGAAGAGCCGTCTTTTTCTAATGGTGAGGAAAAGCCTAATGATCCATTATTTGATCAAGCAGTAGACTTAATTGCTAGAGAACAAAAAGCATCAACAAGCTTTCTTCAACGTCACTTGCAGATTGGTTATAATAGAGCGGCTAGAATTATTGATGTAATGGAAGCAGAGAATATGATTTCTGCAGCCAGTCAAACTGGTAAACGCGAAGTACTTCTTAATAAGAAATAATTATAGGTTTTCATGATGCAGAAATATAAGATGATTTATGTGGTACTAATATTTTTAATGTACAGCTCTTCTAGTAGGTCTGAAGATACAGTCCATAATACTAAAATATTAGAAGATTATTTAAATACTATTGAAAACATGTCCTTTATATTTGAGCAATATTCTCCTAATCAAGAAAAAGTGTTGGGGTGGATGCAAATAGAAAAACCTAATAAACTTAGAATAGAATATAAGGGAAATAACGACCTCATTATAATATCTAATGATAATTATCTAATACTATATAAAGCTCATGATGATATTATAACAAGCTTACCTAATGATGGCCCTTGGAATATTTTAACAAAAGATGATTTAAAGTTTAGTACAAATAAAAATAATTCTGTTGCTAACGGAATTATTGAAAGCACTAGAGAGATGCAAATAAATGACTCTAATCATATTTTTTATAAAATATTAATGAGAGATAAAAATAAAAAATTACTTCCTCCTATTATACTGCACACATCTACTAAACCTTTTAAAATAAAAGGGTGGAAAATCTATGATAATAAAAATCAAGGAACTCAAATAAAAATTGTAGAAGAGTTGTCTTTTAATAATGAACAAATAAAAGAAAGTATATTCAAATTATCAGAAAAAAATAGAAAAGAAGGAACAGTATGGAAAGGGCCATTTAATAAAAAACAGATAACTCGTAGACTAAAATATAAAAATTAAAAATTATAAAATAATTTTACTTTTTAAAAACATAGCCTTTATTTGTTGTTTCTAAAGAAAATTTAGAGCTGCTTTTTTTAGCTATTTTTTTTCTTA
>ENA-OWPI01004198-OWPI01004198.1-marine-metagenome-genome-assembly--contig:-NODE-4198-length-11691-cov-3.870501_pt1 | contig 11691 bp, 15 predicted proteins | sample MGYA00238138_ERZ651775 | MGnify/ENA primary metagenome ERZ651775 (study PRJEB26906, sample SAMN06265043) | marine metagenome | isolation source: Helgoland LTER site | place: Germany:Helgoland, sampling...
AGACGTGCCCGCCCCGCGCGGAACCACAGTGACATTCATCTCATGGCACACCCGCATTGCGGCAGCGCATTCTTGGGATGTTCTGGGCAGAACGGCGACCATAGGTGGACAGCGATACGCCGTCAGGCCATCACACTCATAGGCCCGGGTTTCGTGCTCATCAAAGATCACACTGTCAGAGGGCAGCACCTTGCACAATGCGTCAACGATGAGCGCCTTGCGGTCTATAACCGATCGGTCCGGCTTTGGCATTTCGATCGTGGACACTGCGGTTTTCCTTTCTGGCGTCTCAAAGTGGTTTTGGAGTGTTTATTAGCCCATACGATTATCAGCAGTTTTGGCAATGAAATTGACAATTCTGGTAAATCACAGGCCCAAATGCATCCCAGCTTTCACCATGATTTTCGAAAAAGGATCAGTGCTATTATAGTTGAACAAGATGAGAGGGAAGTAGTCGAAGCTACTCTCCGTAATGTGCCGAAATTTCATTGAATATCCGCTTCTCCAACAACTCATTGAACACTCTCCTTGTTCTCGGGAGATTGTCTAGCCAGTCTCCTCCCAGTCTGTACTTCCCCGATCTGTACTCCCCGTCACTAACACCCTCAGATTCGGCAGTATCAACGAGATCTTTGGACTCAGCTGCAGATAACAATGGGGTAGTGCTATTGGTGACGTGAATTAAAGAAAGAGGAAAGGCGAACGACGACTGAAAATCTTCAGGCGGCACTGACCCCATGGAGTAACTGGTGTAAGAAAGCCCAGTATTCGCAGTAGTGTCGCTCATACCACAGAAGAAGAGCTTGCAACTTTCTTCACAGTCTTTTTGGTGGTCAACACCATTTTGCATTATGGCTGATTCGAATTCAGCCCCCAACTCTGCGATCAACTTTGGAATGTCAGTTTCGCCTGGGGTCTGCTCACAAATTGAGCGGCTGGGATCACATCCAGCATCACCGCCCCGAAATGCAACTATCGGCAAGGAACGATAGAAAGTAAAACTGTCTCCTTCGTCTTGAAGACCACGTTGCCAGCGCAGGAACCGATCCTCCTTCGAGCGACCGCCATCTCCATCTCTCGACGAAGACACAGCAGTTACTAGCGCCAACAAACGGATAAGGTTCAAGAAGGTTTGGACCATGTCAGCAACACAGTCCCTCACAAGGCCCTGAACTGGTCTTGTCCAAAGATGAGATGGCGCAGATCAGTCAATCGAACAATTGAACAATGTGACGACAAATTGAATAAAAAAGGTCCGGCAATCTTCCAATATGCCAACATTTTTTTTTTCATTCCCAAAAAATGGGGTCTTCCAATGGAAAAGTTGGAAGAGCTCTAGCGCAACAGTCTTTACAGATTTTTCATTAAACGATCGTCAGGACGCATCCAATAGTATTCACTGATAGCTACAGCGTCTGAATTTTCTGGTCGAGCTCGAGCCCCTTTCGTTCTGACCCAAGTGCCCCGCACCTACCACCCCTGCTTAAGAGACGCCTTGATCAAAAAGTGCGTTAATCTCCGAACATATTAGAACCCCGCATACAACCTGAAACACTTACCTTGACAAAATGGAACGTTACCAGAAGATGGACAAGATTGGAGAGGGGACCTATGGTATTGTTTACAAAGCAAAGGTAAGATGCTCTGATGCCTCAGTTGTTGTCTCATCAATCTTCCCCATCTAACCATGTCCCCCCCCCCGCACGTTTTGCAACCAATCCCCAAACTTTAGGACCGAATAACAGGGGAGATCATTGCCCTGAAAAAAATCCGCTTGGAGGCTGAAGACGAGGGCATCCCATCAACGGCAATAAGGGAAATTTCTCTCCTAAAGGAACTCCAGCATCCAAACATAGTGCGGCTTTACGACGTGGTACATACGGAGAGAAAATTAACGCTAGTGTTTGAGTTTCTTGACCAAGGTGAGTTGAAACTGTGTGAGAGGAAATCTGAGGGGGAACTAAAAAAAAATGCTTTGATGAACACACCCTAACATTTACGGTAACGATTTCCGGTGAAAATGTGCGGCAACACAGATCTGAAAAAATACTTGGATGTCTGCGACGGCGGCCTTGGCACCCCAATTCTGAAAAGCTTCCTCCACCAGCTCCTGACAGGAGTTGCCTTCTGCCACCACCACCGAGTACTTCATCGCGATCTCAAACCCCCTAACCTGCTCATCAACCGAAGTGGGCAACTAAAGTTGGCGGATTTCGGACTGGCAAGAGCTTTTGGGATTCCTGTGAGGAGCTATACTCACGAAGTGGTAACATTGTGGTACAGGGCTCCTGACGTTCTGATGGGTTCTCGAAAATATAGCACACCAGTAGACATCTGGTCAATAGGCTGCATCTTCGCAGAAATGGTCAACGGCCGACCACTCATCACAGGCACGTCAGAGTCGGATCAGCTTGATCGAATCTTTCGAAAATTTGGGACACCTTCTGAGGCCATTTACCCTGGAATTGTCGACCTTCCGGACTACCCAGCTAACGGTAATTTAGCCAGCTACGACCCTCCCGATTCAATTTCCTCTATTCTGCCGACACTTGATGCCAAGGGAGTCGATCTGTTTACGAAAATGGTCCAGTTCGACCCAGCGAAGAGGATTACTGCCCAGGATGCGTTGAATCACCCCTTCTTTGCTGACATGCGGAGTTAAAAATGAGATTAGTGGTTAAGAAAAATGTTTTGGCAAGATACACCCCAAAAAATGCCGTAAATAGTTCCCCGCGTTACAAAACATGCTCATGGTCCTGCTTTCTTTCATTGTGCGAATTAATCATTACATAGTCCTCAAACATTACTTCTTCTCAACAAGAACAAAATCATTCCTGAAGTCGGCTTGGTCGAAATTTCCCATGCTCTCCTTCCAGTCTGATGCCCCCATCGACTTGGGGTCAAACCTCTGTTCTTGATTTTTCGATCCTCCTCCTCCTCGTTGCGGCTCCTCCTCCTTCGTTATCATACTCAACGAGATCTTCACATTGTCGCTGTCGACGTCTTTAACCCTGATCTTGACCTTGTCTCCTACATTGACCTTATCGGTAACGGCGTTTAACCTGCCGGCGGTCATGGCACTAATGTGAACGAGTCCATCGAGTTCCCCTGTAAGCTCTCCTCCAAACTGGCTTGTGTCGAAGCGAACAAATGCTCCGAAGTCCATGGTGCTAACAACCATCCCATCCACGAATTTCTCTTCGTCATAGCCCCCTTCTGCAAGGGCGACACATGACAGTTTCTGCTGGCCGCGATCCCCGCCAGAGCGCTGTGGACGAGCCTTGCGCCGCCCGCCGCTGTCGGAGGGTGACGAGGCGTTATCAGAGTCATTACCAGATTTCATTGTCAGGGCCACCTGTCCAAGGTGTTTGAGAGTGAGTGAGTTTGAGATTGGCGAGATCGCTGTTAGAAAAAGTTGAGAACAATAACCACACTCCATCACAACATTTCCTAAGCACAGCAATTCTCACCTGCTTCTTCTCCGTATCAATTGCGTGAATCCGACATTTCACCTCCTGGCCGACATCAATTACATCATTGACATCAGCAACGTAGTCGTCCGATATCCTGGATATGTGAAGGAGGCCATCCGCCTCGCACCCAAAGCCAACAAACGCTCCAAATGACTGCACGTTCTTGACTTTCCCCTCAATTTCCTGACCGACTTCAAAGTCGCTAAGAGGCTTCCCCTTAGGCCTGGGCTTCCTCTTCTTCGTTCCTTTGTTTCCTGCAGGTCTCTCGATGTTATGCGCAACAGCATCATCACCGTCGCTTGCATCGACGGTAGCAACCTCTGGTGGCACATCGCTGTCCACCTCACCCTGAACATCGTCTGACAAAGTTGACCTCAATGCCATTACCCTCCTTCTCCCTCCAGCAACACAACTGAGTCCGCTCAAGCAACCGATGCAGCCGCAGCCTCTCGCAGATCTGCTTTGGCAAGAACCACACTTGCAATCGACGCACTGACAATCCTCACATGTACACTCGGGCGAGCATTGAAGGAGGCTGGGGGCACAAGAAGCACACGAGCATCCGAGGCCATGGGAGGAGGACCGGGTTGCATGCAGGGAAGAGGTGTGTTGGGTGCGGACACAAAGTGGACACGTACACTGACGGGAGTGCGAGCGCGTATGGATCCGACTATCGAAAGAACCCTCTCTCAAAGTTTTTGGGTGGAAGGCCAGAGAATTTGCTGTCCCTGTCGTTAAAAAAGCTGCATCAGGAGAGGGAGGGGGTGAGAAAACAAAAAATGCGCATGAAAAGTCTCGAAGCGGATAGGAAAAATAGCTGCTAATAACAGCAGCAGCCCCAAAACACGACTTGATAACAATAAAAGCCTACTATCCCCTCATCAAGGCGCTGTCATCATGGTCTGTGATGTTGTAAACTGACCCTGTGAAACTCCAACCGACGTAAAAGCCAACGAATAGTGCTGGAACTTCATTTTATCACGAGAATGACAAAATTTACTGAAAAAATTCCTTTAGGATGGGAGATAGGCGATGTGGGTTTTCCGGAGCCCCAGGAATTGTCACTTGCGGCTTGCTCGAGCACCGAAAGCGCTTTTGATCTAAATCTTCCACCATTTACCCCCCTTAATCCATCCAATGCCACAATCTTCATCCGATACGCCCTTTTGGGTTCCCATTGCTGCTGGCTGTGTTGCCGGCGGTATCGAAGCCACCGCCGTGTGGCCGATGGAGTTCATAAAAACCCAGCTGCAATTGTCGTCCCCGAAGGCACCTCTCCCCTACACTGGGATGATCAGCGGACTGAGGTGGACTGTTGCAGAGTCAGGATGTGAGTGTGTCCTTTGATTTTAAATTTGATGCAAATCTTTTTACCAGACGATAAGGCTAACATAACAAGTGATCAAATCGCACGCAGTTTTGGGGCTATACAGAGGACTTGCACCTACATTGGTAGGGAGCATTCCTAAAGCTGGTATAAGGTGAGCAGGCACAGCACTAGAGATTAACACAGAGAATCTGAATCAAATGAATCTTTGAATCTATTAACCCAAACTGCACTAACTTGCTTGTATGTAGATTCGGTCTGAACGCAGAGATCAAGGGGCGACTGAAAGACTCTAATGGCAAACTGACTCCAGGAAAAAATTTCGTGGCTGGCTTGGGAGCTGGGGTGTCTGAGGCGCTTATCATTGTGGCTCCTGTAGAGACTGTCAAAACCAAATGCATCGACCTGGACATGCCCTTCCTTAAGGCGTTCAAGCATATTTTGAAAGAGGAGGGGTGGAAGGGAGTTTACCAAGGGGCTGGAGCGACGGCTCTTAAGCAGGGGAGCAACCAGGGTTTACGATTTATGTGGTTCAACGAGTACAAGAGGATTGTAACCTCAGATGGGGAAAAGCCAATGACCCCTCTATTGGGTCTGTTCGGAGGAATGAGCGCGGGCTGTTTTAGCACCCTTGGGAATAACCCCTTTGACGTAGTCAAAACGAGGATGCAGGGTATTAATGCGTCCCAATACTCATCGACATTGGACTGTTTTCGTCAAATCATGATGAAAGAAGGCATTCATGGGTTTTACGCTGGCATAATCCCACGCCTTGGTAGGGTCGTGCCTGGGCAGGGCATTATCTTCATGAGCTTTGAGACTATCCAGGAGTTTATCAAGGGTCTTGCTGGGATTTGAAACATTTAGTGCTGTCAGTAGGAGTAACATTGTCGTGTAACGTAGTATTTTTAGGAAGTTATTTTGCATTTCCTATCACCACTTTTCAACGGCAAAAATCAACCTTTTTCATTTCTTTATTATTTGTCAACTTCTAGTGCTGGCCTCCGCAAACATTACGCCCGACCGCTTCAAATCTCCGACACTTACACCAACCTTGAGGTCAACATGCCCCCCCCCCATCCAGACAAAGTCCACCTCTTCTGCTGCTTCCACGGGGAATATTATTGGAACGTGCTTGGAAAGCATTCCAAACGGTGAAACAGAATTATGGCTATATCCACTCAGCCGATCATTATCCTCTTCGCTCGCCACCATGAATTTGTAATTATTTGGGCTCCCTCTCTTCTCCTTTGGCAGCAGTCCCCTCACGCTCTTTCCTAGTTTCCCTGTGTCAATAGCAGAACTGTACTGAACTATGACCAGGTAAAATTTGCTGTTTTCTGGTCTCGTACCGTCATCTGACGAATCACACGGCGCCCATGACTTATTTTCGAGGAGGATCTGTTGACGAGAGAGGATAGGTGAGGTGGTTGGTTAGCCAGTTCACAGGGCATTAAGAGTTAGTTGAAGAAAAATATGTATGCAAAGGTGTGATGTAACAATCACAGTCTTCAGTGGCGGAGATATACTTACCGATTTACACAGCATGTTGATATCTTTCGCACCCAAAATCTTTTGCCTAACCACCAAAGGCTGGCTGTAATAATTTGAGGGGACGAATTTCCATTGTGAAGAGAAGAGACAGAGAGATTGAACGGCCAAGACACATCTGAGAATTGAGTTATCGAACCTTTTGTCGGCAAGAACATGTGCAGGAACCAGGCGCTGAAGGAGGTTATTCAGTCGTTCGTCGACATCAGCAGGTGAGGAGGAGGAGAGGGAGGAGGAGGCTGTCTTCGTCAAAGAGGTGGAAGAGCTGTACTCAGCCGAAAGTACAAAATATTTCGACACGAGTTGATTCTCGTCGAGAGGAAAGATGTTGTCGAGTGGCATGGTGCAAAAATATACCAAATTGCCTTTTCAAGCACCAACTAATTTTTGGGATATCGAGTCGAACTCACGAGAAACAACACGAAGAAAGCTGTCCTAGGTGAGTTAAATCAATACCTTTTGGTATCTGGCGACCATAAAAAGAATAATTTGATCTCTTTACCCCAGTTTAAAATAATAAGCAACCGAGAACATCGACAAACCCTTCGAACGAGGCTTTTGGCGCTCTTTCATTTGAGTGCCCTACCACATAAGGTAGTGCGAAAATTTTCACATAATTGACCTCTAACCGTCACTTGTCTCATATAAATTAGGTAAAACAACTCTGGGAAAGTTACGATGCCGGTTTCACACCTCACGCTCAACAATTTCAAGAGCTACAGTGGTGAACAAACGATTGGTCCATTCAAGGACTTTACCTGCGTGATTGGACCAAATGGCGCAGGTGAGTACCCATCCCCTCCCCCGAGGCCGCTATTTCGAATTTCCCGACCCCCCTGACTAACCCACTCTCGCTCCTGCTCTCACTTATCCCTTCTCGAATGCCGCCGTCACTTACGCTGTCTCTTGCTCTTCCTCCTCCTCCCAACTCGGATCTATCGTAGGGAAATCCAACCAGCAATGGGCCAATTTTTCTTGTCAAGGGAATTGTTCTCATGCGTCGGACGACAATGAGCAGTACCAAGATTCGGGCAGTGATCAGGAGGAGGATGATGCTAGTTCTGCCAAGTCAAGCACGAAGTCCAATTCCAACATACGTAAGTGGATTCAAACACGTTCACAATTTGTTTTTACTCGTTCACTAACAACGGCCTCAAACCCAAATCCAATCCAACCCAATCGAATGGTAGTCAAGGTACGCCGCCCTCCCCCGTCCAACTGATATCAGTAACCTCGGATCTAACACAACCACCCCCACCCCATCTCCCCCCACCCCCTAACCAGGATAATATCTACGGCAAGAGTTCCATCACCGAAATTGAAGAGGACTCCCTTACCAAAACCGTTCTCGACCTGCAAATTGGTCTTGAGTCTGGTGACAAAACGCTGGCAGATGTCCAGAACGCCCTGAAGAACAATTCTGTTGTCAAAGCGTTGCAGAGCTCTAAAAGGAAGCTGCATGACCTCCTCGCATTTATCCTCGAGATGGACTTAGGTGCTAGCGACACCCCCACTGTGTTTATCGTGATGCTTTGCATGAAGGGGAAGTACGGTCTCAGCGATACTGACAGCACGGTTACGGCGGACGTATTGAATCGTCTCGTGACGGAGCTAAAGACGGCGTGTCCCGGTACTGAAGTCACTCTGTTCAACGCGAGAGCTGGCCCCTGCGCTCAGATCACCAAGGACAGCGTTTTCCAAAACTGCGTGCCGCTCTGTGAAGGGGAGAAAGCGCTAGCCAAGACGCTGCTGAATCTGGCCGTGGTGATGCTTGACAAGAGACCGGGCGCTGGTAAGGTTAAGGCAATTGTTTGTGGCAGTGCCGAGGTTGCGAAGTTTGTCTGCAACGACAACAGTGTTCGATTATTGGAGAAAAATGTGGACTTGCTCGTCAAAAACAGTCCTACTGCCCTGGAAGATGTGATTGTCGTTGCCTTCCCCCACCTGAAGTTCACCAGCGACAAGAGCAAAGCGATGCCTGCAATCAAAGCTGGCGCCTCCCCCTCCCTCGCAGCGTTAAATGCATCGACAGCATTGGCTGCTGTTGAAGCGGTCCTCACTTCTGGGTCGCCCAATCCTGATGAGCGTATGGTGAAGAAATACTTCGACGCAATCTCTCAATCACCTCGCACGAATCTGCCGAGCTCCGCTATTGCCTTGGACATCACGAAGAATGGTGTAGGAGTAGACGAAGAGGCTCGGAGGGTGCTAGTTGCGAGGGGCCTTGCGCTTGGTTCGATGAAGGAGGCGGATATTTTTGCGAGTCAGGAGAGCAAAGCGTTGGAGATTTTGACAAACAACAATGAGAAGGGGTTGACTGTGGAGGAATTGGAAGCTGCCGCGCAAGTTTTGGCGCAGGGGAAGGCAGTGGACAGGAAAGAGAAGCAAGTTGCGAAGGGGCTTGCGCTTGGTTCGAAGTATGGTCTGATGACGCTCGACGATTGTGCGAAGACTTTCGCGACGAAATTGATGGAGGAGAACCTGGGCTTGACTTCTGATGCGGCCAATAAACAAGCAGTGAAGCATTATTCGGAAATTCCAAGAAAGAAAAGAGAAGCTCTAACGGGAGAAAAGAAGAGAAAGAAAGACGAATGGAACCAAAAAAATAAAGAAAAAAGACAAAAACAGCAAACGGAGCGTATTGTTTGCCCCCACTGCTTGAAAGGATGTGGGACTGCCGGCCACAAATCCCGAGAAGACAGACCGGCCTACAAGCACCTGGACGAAAACGATGAATGCCTGAATAGCAAAGCGGTGTCGATTACTGTTTGGGCGAACAAGTTGAAAGGCAAAATTTTGACGAAAAGGTCGAAAAAAATGGAGAAGAAATGAACAACACAATAACAATAATAATAACAAATGCAGATTGATTCTATTGCGGTCTGGTATTATAATAGGAAGAGCACAAGTAAAAACTCATTTACCAAAGAAACTAAGTTATTGTCCAATTACAAAATCTTCAATGCTTGTCTCCATTTGCCTCGCCAAAATATCCGCTCTGTTGTTCTCCATCAAAATGCAATTAAATAATTAATGAAGGTAGGAGTGTTTTTTCGTGGAAAGCATCGCGCGCAACTTTTACATTGGATACGATACACAAAACCATAACAACCTGACACTGAAAACAAGGGTCAAATATGGTGAAGAACGTGACGCAACCTACTCATCCTTCTTCAGCAACTCTACGACTTCATCCTTCCCGCCAGCCACGGCGTAGTCGAGTGCCGTCTTCCCCCTACAGTCAGTTAAGTTTAGTACAACATTTCCTGATTCCAACAGCAATTTGACTGCGTCTACCTTACCCCCCCTCGCTGCAAAGTGCAGTGGCGTCAGACCCTGCCTACCAGGCTTGTTGGGGTCAGCCCCGAATTGAAGGCAAAATGCTGCTAAATCAACATTTCCCTTCTTGCATGCCTCACTGAGTGCAGTGCCCCCTTGCCCCCATAGCTTGTTGTCCGCATCGATCTCCAAATTATCAGAAAATAATTTTAAAATGTTTAGCGTGTCGTTGTCGAGGGAAGTGCCAACACCACAGGAGAACAGCAGCTGGAACACGAGTTAGTGTGTGTGAAAGCTTCTGTACGCTGAAATGCCTACTAACCTGCCAAGGCTGCATCCCGTTCTCGTCCCTGATAACCGTCAAATCACACCCCCAAAGACCCTGACCTTGACGCATATAATCCAAAAAGATCTGGCAAAGTGCCATGTTCTTGCCCTTCACTGCATAGTGCAAAGGCGTGAAGTGCTTCTGTGGTGCACCCATCATCGCAAGGCTGTCATTGTCGCCGAAATCTTGGTGGCCAGGGTTAGCTCCCATGGAGAGTAATTTTGTGCAAACCTCCGTCATGCCGCCCTTGCTCGCTAGGATGAGTGCTGTAGCATCGTCATTATTGCTCCGATTAACCAGTGATAACACGTCCTCGCCATCTAAGTCCGCTCCCTCGAGCTCTTTCAGAAGATAAAGCGCAATGTTAATGTTTTTCTCCTTCACTGCCAAAAGCAGCGGAGTGTTTCCTTCAGCGTCCGCTGCCTGTAGAGGGAGGGTTAGGGTTAGGGTTAGGGTTAGGGTTGGGTTGAGTGAGAGAAAAAGAACTTTGAAAATCATAAAAAAGTTTGTCTTCTCACCTCCAAAAGCTTGATCATGTCTTCTCCCACTTCCTTTATGCACCCCTCTAACTTTTCTATGTCGTCCGTCCTTACCAGCTCATGCAGCTGCAAGGATGCACCCCCTAACAAACGGCGAATTTCCTCGTCATCGGTATAGCTGCTCGCAGAGTCACCATAAGAATCAAGAATATTTGGATCCGCTCCCCACTCCACCAGAATCCTCACGCACTCCCTCCTCCCCTCGACATCTTTATTACTCCGAGCAGCGCAGTGGAGCGCAGTCGCACCGCTAATTTTATTCTGAGAGTTGAGAAAGGGGTCGTTTTTCGGGATTACATCCAGAAGAGTGAGCAGAGCATCCACATTCCCCCACAGCGCTGAGATGTGGATCCCACTCTGGCCGACCCCATTCGTGTGCGTCGGCGGAACGCCGGCAGCTAGCAGGGCCTGGATCGCAACGGGGTCGTTTTTCTGCGAGAAGGACAGGATTCTGTCATAGTTCGGGGAAGCCATGATTCAGAGAAATGGGATAACTTAAAACCGTAAAGAAAATACGTAAACGAAAATCAGTCCTTCTTAGCGTGCGCGTAATATCGTTGCACTTCTGGATGTGTCCCAATAATGTTATTCGACGCAGTGTTGATGAGAATTTCCAAATTCCTTAAAAATTACCCCTTGACTTGACAAAAATAAGACCGGTCCATTGAGTGCGAATTTAGTAGTTTTGGGTACGGTGGTTCCCTGTCCTCTGTCACTCGCGCTCTTCTCTCTCCCGTCTCTGACTGAAGCTCTCCCCGTTAAATATGGGCAGGAGCAAGGCGAAGCAAAATACCACCATTGTGTCGTCAACGGAGCATCTTAAGTCACTGGAAGCTAGTGTCCCCCTGCCGTCGCATCTTCAGAATCTTCGCGATGGGATAAGTTGTCGAGATCGAGAATTGATTCGCTCAGCTATGGGCTATTTTCCTGGAAACTGCCTCTCAGTTGTTGGCCGTGAGAATGAGATACCGACTGTGCTGAAACTCTATCCACTGGTTCTTCGTAAAAAGCACAATGGGAAGAAAGTTCGAGACGGAGGCGGTAAGAAACGGAAGAGTAGGAAGCGCGGACGAGACGATGAAAGCACTGTAGGAAAGGACAATAATCGTGACTGGGTGGTTGAACATATATCCCAGAGCAGCAACAATGGCAATGGCAATGGCAATGGCAATGGCAATGGCAATGGCAATGGGA
>ENA-OWPI01004208-OWPI01004208.1-marine-metagenome-genome-assembly--contig:-NODE-4208-length-11673-cov-13.524922_pt1 | contig 11673 bp, 12 predicted proteins | sample MGYA00238138_ERZ651775 | MGnify/ENA primary metagenome ERZ651775 (study PRJEB26906, sample SAMN06265043) | marine metagenome | isolation source: Helgoland LTER site | place: Germany:Helgoland, sampling...
GATTCTAACAATAGACCTGGAATGCAAAGAAAAGCAGTTACCTTAATTACTAACACATCTAAGGGTAAACAGATATTAAACATTAAATCGATTGTAATACCAAAATCATAACATATGGATCCAATAGCTTTGTTATTATTCGGAGGAGCACTTATTTTTCTTATGATTATAGGACCAATGAGGCGTCAAAAAAAAGAAAAAAATTTTTTAAAAGGACTAAAAAGAGGGGACAGGATTATTACCAAAAGCGGAATGCATGGTAAAATAATTGAAGTTGTAGATGGAAGTGATACTTGTGTTTTAGAAACTATGGCTGGAAAAATTCGTTATGAAGTTTCAGCAATTTCACATGAAATGAGTGCTAAATTGAATACTAAACCTAAAAAGAAGTAATTTAAAGTTGATATATAAATCATTAATCAGACCAATTCTTTTTCGTTTTGACGCTGAGAAAGTACACGACTTTACTTTTATATGTCTAAGTTTTTTTGGAAAAATTCCTTTCTTATTTTCTTTTATTAAATTTCTTTATAAACCAACAAATTCTAAGTTAGAAACTAATTTGTTTGGAATTAAATTTCCAAGTCCTGTTGGTTTAGCTGCTGGTCTTGATAAGAATGCAAAATTAATTAATGAATTTTCAAGTTTAGGATTTGGTTTTATTGAAATTGGGACAATTACTCCTAAGCCACAAGATGGAAATCCGAAAAAACGATTGTTCAGATTATTAGATGATCAAGCAGTTATTAATAGAATGGGTTTTAATAATGATGGAGTTGAAAAAATTGCTTCTAGATTAAAAAACAGAGGTAATATTATTATTGGTGGAAATATTGGAAAAAATAAAAACACCCCTCTAGAAAAAGCGAATATTGATTATTTAATTTCTTTTGATTATCTCTTTGATTACGTTGATTATTTTGCAGTAAATGTTAGCTCACCAAATACAGAAAATTTGAGAGATTTACAGCACCAGGATAATTTAAAGTCACTTTTAAATTCCATTCAAAAAAACAATAAATCGAGAAGTCAACCAAAACCAGTTTTACTTAAAATAGCACCAGATTTAAATGAAACACAATTATTGAATATTATAGAGGTTGTTAAAGAAACTGGTGTTGATGGTATAATTGCTACTAATACTACAATTGAAAGAAATAAACTTAAATCATCTATTGAACTAGTCAATCAAAATGGAGGTTTAAGTGGATTTCCCTTAAAAGATAAGTCTACTGAGGTTATTAAATTTTTACATAAATCTAGTAAAGGAAAAATTCCAATTATTGGAGTTGGAGGAATAATGAATTCTAACGATGCATTAGAAAAAATTAAAGCAGGCGCTACTTTAGTTCAGCTATATTCAGGTTTCATTTATAGTGGTCCAGGTCTTGTTAAGCAAATAAATAATACAATACTTAATTATAGATTAAACACCTGATCTAAATTTTTTATATTTAATAAAAAATATTGTGTTTTGAAAAAAATAGACAACTACATTGCAAGATCTGAAACTGATTATAACCGTCTTTACACCAGTAGTTTAGCTAATCCTGAATTTTTTTGGAATCAAATAGCAGAAACTTTTTTGTGGAAGAAGAAATGGACTAAAACTCTTGAATATGATTTTTATAAACCTGAATTCAAATGGTTTTTAAATGGTAAATTAAATATTACTGAGAATTGCTTAGATAGACATTTGTTAAATAACCCAGATAAAATAGCAATTTTGTTTGAACCCAATGATCCTAATGAAGAATCTGAGAAAATTAGTTATAAGGAATTACACAAACGTGTTTGTGTTTTTGCTAACGTTTTGAAAAGTAAAAATATTAAGAAAATAAATATTTTTTTCATTAAGCTTTAAAAAGCTGATCAGAGAGATTTTGTAAATCTTCGCCCCAGAAAACATCTTTTTGGATACGTTTGAAATCTAAATCAAATACGGTTGACATTGCAGATGCATAAACTGATCTTGCATCAATTGTTGCATTTAGATCTCTTCCTTCATACATTTCTTTTCTTTTTAACCCTGGCCAATCAGTGTGAACTTGGCTTTTCTTTAACAAACCACCTGCCATAAATATTGCAGTTCCATAGCCATGCTCAGTTCCATTTCCACCGTTTTGTTTAATAGTTCTTCCAAACTCTGTAACTGTTAAAATGATCGTATCTTTATAAGCTTCTTTAAGATTTTCTTTTAAATTCTTAATAATATCATCCATTTCAACCAAACATCTTGTGTGAGTTCCGTCTACACCACCTTGAGCAGCATGGGTATCAAATCCATTAACTTCGAACACAGCAACTCTTGGGCCATCTGATTTTCTTAAATAAACTGCAGCTTGTTTTGCAAGATTTCTATTTTTTCTTTTATCCCAGTTTCCAGTACCACCCATCATTTGTTCATCTTTTCTTTTTTTAATGAAATTCATCATCTCTAAAAGCTCATCTTCAGAGCTATCAGCATAAACTGATTTTAAAAGATCTAGAGTATCTTTTCTTGGAAGTCTTCCATCTGCTGGGAAATAATTATTATTTTTCGGAATACCTCTAAGCAATAAAGGCATTGGTAAAGATAATGCCAATCCATCACCTTGAAGTTTTGCAAGATTCATAGCTCTTCCAACCCATCCTGTTTTTTCCTGGTAAGCAACCCTTCCACCTGACTCCATTAGGTTTTGGCCTTCAAAATGTGATCTTTGAGTGTAAGGAATACTTGTTGCATGCACTATTGATCCTGTATTTTCTTTCCAACATTGATGAAATGCATTTAATTTTGGATGCAAAGCAAAATCAGAATTAAGTTTAATTGCATTTTCAATTAAAATACTTTTTCTTCTTTTCTCAAAATTCTTATCTCCAATAACAGGAACAGCACAAAGTCCGTCCATTCCACCTCGTAACATAATTACTACTAGATTCTTCTTTTTAGAACTTGCTGCTAAAGCTGGAAGATTAAACCCTGCTAAAAATAAAGTTGTAGCTGAACCTTTTAAAAAATCTCTTCTTGATATCTTCATGCTCTTAATACCTCCGGTAGATTAAATAAAATCATATGCTTTTCTTCGTTGCTTTTAGCTTTTGATACTATCTTTAAAATTTTATCTGGATTATCAAAATTAGTTCTAATAATTTTTTCATGAATAGTGTCATCTAATTGATCTTTTATTTTATATTTATGGAAGGCTTCTTTAGCATACATTAATCTTCTAATTATCAATTCTGTTGATAGCCAATCAATTGATATATCAGAATATCCGTTTGGCTGTTTTGCTTTATAAGGATGATAACCTATATTTTCTAATCGCCAATCTGGCTCTCTTAAGTCTTGGCTAACAAGAACTCCTAGTTGAAACCTATCCATTTTTTTTTCAGGTATTGGATATGCATATGAAGACCCTGACATATTAATTGTTTGTAACCACCAATTCTCTGGATTTTGAAATTTCTTGTATTTGTCATTGTATTCAAATGCTACTTTGATTGCAGCTTTATGAACTTCAGGCAAATATCCATCTGATTGTTCCCAGGCTTTAATAATTGGAGCAGTCATCTGTTGTGTAGGGTTATCAGTTATAAGATATCTACAAAGTTTTGTTGCAATAAATTCTCGACATGAAGGATGATTAACTAAATCTTTAATTGCAATTTTTAGACTTTTACTTCCTCTTTTATATGTTTTTCCTAGAACTGTTTTTGTTCCAGGTTCATGTCGATCAGACATAAACCTAACATCACTACCTTGATCTTTTTGTTTTGACCATTTAGGTCTCCACCCGGTCATTATTTTAGCAAGTTCTTGAACGTCTTCTTGTGTATATCCTCCCTTTGGAGATATTGTATGAAGTTCCATTAATTCTCGAGCATGGTTTTCATTAAGTGTTGCTGGTTCTTTCTCTCTTCTTCTCCACTCTTCTTTTCCACTTTTAGATTTAGGACCAATATTATCTTTATTATCGAGATGCATAATCATTGGCCAAGCAACAGTTGCTTCATAAACCATTGTTTCAAAAGTTTTATCCATGTTAGCTCTAATAAATTCTCGATGATAAGCACCAGTAGAAAACTCTGGTAAGCGTTGGGTGTCACTAATTGTAAAGTGGTTTGTCCAGAAATACCAAAGTTTTGCCAAAACTGGATTATCACTTCTAATACCTTCTGCATGTCTCATACAAATCTCATTTGTGGGCCAATATTTTGCCCCTGTGTCATTTTCTAATTGCTTTTCAGCTCTTCTAAAACCAGCTGGATCATTTTTATATTTTTTTCTAAGAGTTGTGTTCTCTTCAACTCTTTGTGTAATCCAATATTTCCTCATTTCTTTTTCTGAGTAAATATGTTTACCCTTCCAATTTAATTCCGGAATTGACTCAACTTGTTTTTGAGCCCAAGTTAATGGATCTGATGGAGCTTTTTCTTCAGGCTTTAATCCAAAAGCAACTTTTCTAAAAAAGTTTTTCATTAATAAAAAATTATTATTTTACTTTATCAATGTCATGAATATTATCCAGGGATTTTTCAAATTCACTCATATTTTCTCTTAGAGCTAAACTAGAAATTGAATAAATCATTATTAATAATAAAACTAAAGGAATTGAAGTGATAATTGATGCATTGCTTTTTATTAGCAGAATATAAAAAACTATGAAAAAAGCAGAACGAATTAAAACTGTTTTTCTAAATACACTAATAATTGAAAGTGAGTGTTTTAATAAATTAAAAAAACTCATCTTAGATGGTCCAAAATATCTAATTCCTCTAATTGAAGGGATTGATAATAAATCTTTTTCTATTTTTTTTAATGCACCAGAAAAACTATTCCATGTAGATTTTTCTTTAAGCATTTTTTCAATTGTAGACTTAGATAGGCATGTAAAATTACCAAATTTAATGGATTGGCCAGTAAATGATAAAGTTAAAAATTTATGAAATTGATAGCAAAATTTAAAGAATAAACTTTCAGATCTTTTAACTCTTTCACCAACTATAGATTTACCATCTGTTTGTTCAGCAAGCTCTATAAAATTTTTAATCTCTTCTGGTCGATCTTCACCGTCTCCATCCATTGGTATTACATAATCAAATTCTTTTTTTTCATAAATATATTTAAGTCCTGAGGCGATACATCTTGCATGGCCTCTGTTTTCTTTCATATTTACAATTTCAATAGAATTAATATTTTCAGTATTTTGATAATCATCAATTATTTGTTGAGAAGATGCATCGTTAATAACAATAATTGAAATCTCAGAATTGATACCTTCTATTTCAGAATTTATATTTTCAATTAGCTTATTTAAGCTCTCTCGATCGTTATAAATTGGAATTAAAATTACATATTTTTTCATAATTATTTTGATCCAACACAAACATTATCAAGACACATATAATCTTTCAATTGATCAAGCTTTTCTCTTTCAACAATTCCGTCCCAAATAGGTCGTGATTTAAGATGATAAGATAAATTACCTGCATTCCACTCATTTCCATAAACTACATTTATCTTGGTATTAAATTGCTGATCCCACGCATATTGAGTTTTAATTGCAATTTCTTTTCCAGGATAATCAGTTCTTTTGTCTTCTTTTGATATTGAGACATAAGCGTAAAGCGCAGGTGACAAAAAGAAAAAAAAGATAAATCCAATCATAAATGGTTTTAACTTTTTAATATTTATTTGGGCTTGAAATAAATAAACAAATAAAGTTCCAAAAAATAAATAAAATGGTGTCATCCACATTGTTCTAATCTTAGAGCCTGTAACCACAGAAGTTAAAAACATTAATAGAATTGGTAAAATGTTAATTGCTAATAAAAAAAGTAATTTTTTATCTTTAAGATCAAATTTAAATTTGATTTTTTTAATTAAAAACCAAACTAAAATTAAAAATGGAATTAGTAATCCAACTTGCTTTATTAAAAAAATAAGTGGAAATTTAATATAATCAATCAAACTAGATTGCTCTAATCCTGTTCTAGCAAGTCCATAAGTGATAGTAATGAATTCATTATTATTAAGCCAAATTAAGTGTGGAACTAGAACAATTAAAAATACCTCTACAGTTATTAGATATTTAAAATCAAATTTTCTTTCTCTCTTAATGAATATTAAATAAATAAACAAAAGATCAATTGAAACTAAAAGATATAAAAATAAATATTTAGATAAAAATCCAATTGCTGCAAACAATCCAACTAAAAAACAGTCAGTAAATTTTATTTCTTTACTAGTGTAAATTTTCCATGAAAAATAAACTGTTAATGACCAAAATGGGAGTTGGCAAACATTAACGTTAAATTCAGGTGTTGTGAAATTATAAAAGTAAATTGCTTCAATTAATAAAACTGAAATTAATCCAAGCAAATCATTATTAAAAAATTCTTTAGAAAATTTAAACACATAATAAAAAGAAGTTAGTACAAAAATTTGACTAAGCAAATAATATGCCCAGTCTTGAGATCCAAAAATTTGAAAAAAAACTTCTGGAAAAAAAGCACTCATTGGAGGGTGTTTATTAAATCCCCAATCTAAATTACTGCCCCAAGCTAAAGCCTCAATTGTATCTAGTGGTAAATTTTGATTAGTTAACGATGGAATTAAAGTCCAAAATATAAGATGAGTTGTAACAAAAATATAAAATATATTTTCTATATTTTTGTTATTATTGGTCATTTATAAATATTTATAACAATTACGCTTGCTTGACACCCCTATTTTGCTGAATATACTCCGAAAATTCAAATTTTAACTATGCCAAAGACTACTAAAGTAAAAAAAAAAGTTACTAAAACGAAAGCTAAAGTTTCAAAACCTAAAACAAAAGTTGCTGCTAAACCAAAGGCTGCTGCAAAAGCTCCTATAAAAATTTCAAAAACTTATGTTCCTAAAGACACTGAAAAATATATGTGTGAAAAACATAAAGTATTTTTTAGAATGAGATTAACTGAATGGAAAAAAGATTTAGTGAAAGCTAACAATGAAGCCCTTTATTATGGAAGCATGGATGACAATAGTATTTCTGCTGATGTGGTAGATCAGGCAAGCTCATACACAGATAAAAATGTGGAAATGAAAGCTATTAATAGACAAATTAAATTAATTTCAGAAATTGATAAAGCCTTAGCAAGAATTAGAGAAGGTATTTACGGGTATTGTCTAGATACCGCAGAACCAATTGGATTAAAAAGATTAATCGCTAGACCTGTTGCAAAATACACTATTGCAGCTCAAGAAAAGCATGAAAAGAATGAAAAAGTTCATGCAGATGATTAAATTTTTATAATTTAATTGAATTTCCAATACTAATTTCACCATCATCTAAAGCGGTCAAAAAAATCCCCATATCAAAATGATTATATGTTTTTTTTAATAACTGCAGTAAATCAATAGAATTATCATCTGATTGAGGTTTCAAATTAATTGCTACACACCTTGGAATATTTTTTTCAACTTTAAAATTTACATCATTAATTGTAATTACTTTACCTAACCATTCTCTTTCAGCCCAAGGTTTAATGCCATCGATATAAATATTTCCTCTAAATATAGATGGTTCAACTTTGTTATTAATTTTATTTTCAAAATCAATGATGCTTTGAATATTTAAAAGTGAAATTGAGTTTGTAAATCCAATTTTTTTGGAAAGAGATGTGTCAAAAAAAGGAAAAATTTCATTTTTCATTAAAGCCAAAGGTGGTTTTAAAGATGTCTCAAGTTCTAAAATTTTATTAGAAATTTCTTGATAATTAGCTTGCTGATTTACCTCAATACTAAGTAATTTTTTATTTTTAAGGAATAATGTGAGTTTGTCATTATTAAATACAAAGTTGTATTTATTAAGTACTGCCGAGTTTTTTAGCGTTAAAATATTGTTCCATTTTCCTTTTCTTTCATTAGGACTTTTTTCAAATAACTTTAACTCATCATGTTCTAAACCTTTAGCAAATGCAAAAATTCTATCTCCCACAATTCCAATATCTTTTTTGATTTTACAATTTTGAATACTTTGAAATGAGATTGACTTAACAGGACAATAATTAATTGAAGAAATAGTAGCACTCATATAATGTTTTAAAAACAATATGACTTATCTTTCGTCAAATCAACTTAAACAATATAAGGATGAAGGATTTGTTGCTCCAATAAATATTTTTTCAAAAGAAAAAGCAAAAGAGATTAGAAATCAAATTGAACTTATTGAAAAGGAATTACCTGGTGAACTAGATAAATCTGGAAGATATAATGCTCATTTAATTTCACCTTTGTTAGATGAGGTTACACATAATTCAAAGATATTAGATGCAGTTGAAAGTTTAATTGGTAAAAATATTCTTGTTTGTGGAACAACTCTATTTATCAAAAATCCTAATGAAAAAGGTTATGTAAGTTATCATCAAGATGCAAAATATATAGGTTTAGAACCACATAACTGGGTGACTGCATGGGTTGCTTTAACCGACTCTAATGAGGAAAATGGTTGTATGAAAATGTGGCCTGGGTCACATTTAGATATAAAAAATCATGATGAAAAGTTTAATGAAGAAAATTTATTAACTAGAGGCCAAACTGTTGAGAATGTTCCTGATAATGAAGTTAAATCTGTCGAGCTTGTTGCAGGTCAGATGTCATTACATCATCCAAGAATAGTTCATGGTTCAGGAGTGAATAAAAGTAACGATAGAAGAATTGGATTTGTTATTCAAAGCTATATAGGCACCAATGTTAAACAAGTATTGGGTCAAAATAGCGTACAACTTGCAAGAGGAGTTGATGAATTTAACCATCATGAAATAATCCAAAGACCAAAATCACTAATGAATAAAGAAGATTTATTGATTAAACAAAAAGAAAATAAATATCTTCAGGAGATTTTTTATAAAGGTTCCAATAAAAAAGGAACTTACTAATTTAATGAAAAAATTAATATTTTTAAGTTTATTTTTATTTTCTAAAACATTTGCTTTTGAAAATATCAAAATTGATTTTGGAAACTTTTCTTTAAATAAGTATGAAATTACTATCCAAGAGTTTAAAAATTATGCCAAAAAAAATAATTTAGTCACTGAAGCAGAGAAAACAGGTGGTGGATATGAATGGGGAGCAGGTTGGGAAAAAAGACCTGGTTGGACATATAAAACTCCATACGGAGAAAATCCTAATAGTGAATTAGAACCAGCAGTCCATATTAGTAGATATGAGGCTGAAAATTACTGTAAATCAATAAATGGTAGATTGCCTACTTTTGATGAATGGTCTTATGCTGCCTATCAACAAATTTTTGAATCTTCAGAATTTGAAAAAGGTAAAATTTATAAATACCCAAGTGGAGATGTAGCAAAAAATATGAATTCTCAAGAACTATTGAATTATAACAAACATATTGATGTTACCAAATTACCAGAAGGCATTAATGGTTTAGTTGCTATGGGGGGAAATGTTTGGGAATGGATAGATGATCAAAAAAATGACAGCTCTTTAACTGCTGGTGCATCATGGTGGTATGGAGGATCTAAAACATCTAAAGAGGGTGCACAATATAAACCATCTGACTTTTATGCAATTTATGTTGGTTTTAGATGTGCTTTTGATTAAAATTTAAATCTAAAATAAATTATTGAATTAAAAAATTTATATAGATTAAAAAGAATTGGTAAATTTTAAATAAATGTCAAATTTAAAAAAAATAATTGAAAATATAAACAAGAAAGAATTTGATAAAGCTTTAAAACTTTGTGAGTTTTATGAAAACGATAGTAACGCTCATATTATATATAATTTCAAAGGTGTAATTTATCATTTACTAAATAATTTAGAAATGGCTGAAATATATTTTTTAAAATCTTCAAAAATTAACAAGAAATTCGTAGATCCTTTAAAAAACCTGTTCATAATTTATAACAAAATAAGAAAAATTGAAGAAATGGTTTCTGTTGGAAAAAAATTGATAGAAATTAATCAAATAGATCCCTCTTTTAACTATAAGCTTGGTTTTGCTTTTGATTTAAATAGAAAATTTTCTGAAGCATTAAAATATTATCAAAAATGTATTGATTTAAATGGTAAAGAAATCAAATTCGCCCTAAATAATATTGGAAGTATATATTTAAAAAAAAATAAGCCTAAAATTTCTCTAAATTTTTTTTTAAAAGCTTTAAATTTTGATCAAAAAGATAAAATAATAGTTAATAATTTGTTATTAAATTATTTACAATTAAAAGATAAAAAAAATTCAGATCTATTTTATACTAAAGCAAAAAATATTGATGAAAATTTTATTGAGTTTAAGTTTAATGAAGCAACATATTTAATATCAAATAATCAAATTGATAAAGCTATAAAAATTTTACAGTCAAACAAAGATCAAATCCAATTTTTAATTCAATTAATTAAAATAAATTTTACTATTGGAAACAATGAAGAAGCTCAATTGTTATTAAATAATTCAAAAGAAAAGATTAAAAAAAATAGTAACTATTTTAATTTTTTAGGCATTAGACATTTGTTTAATGGAGACTTTGATGATGGCTGGAAATATTATGAATATAGACCATCAAAACATTTAAATATTTTAGAAAATATTAAAGAATGGAATGGAGAAGATTTAAATTCAAAACATATTGTTGTCTACTCTGAACAAGGGTTTGGGGATGCAATTCAATTTTCCAGATATATTATACCGCTCACAAAAATATCTAAAAAAGTTACTTTTGTAGTACAAAAAAAAATTCAGAATATTTTTAGAACAGATGTGTCAAATCTAAATATTGATATCGAAGACTCGATCCAAGATAAAATATTTGATTATAAAATTACTCTAGGTTCGATATTAAAATATTTCTATACTGCAAAATTAGATGAAAATGAAAATTTGATTAAAATAAATAAAGACTCTTGTAATGAATGGAGCAAAAAATTTGACTCAAATAAAATTAATGTTGGTATAGCTTGGTCTGGATCCATCACAGGTCCAAACGAACCATACAGATCTATACCTCTTGAATCATTAAATAAATTATTTTCATTAGACGTAAATTTTTTTTGTCTACAAAATGAAATTTGGGAAAGAGATTTAGATTATTTTAAATCATCCAAAATAACGAATTATGGAAAATACAACTTTGATGAACTTACATCAATAATACCAAACTTAGATTTAGTTATTTCCTCAGATACATCTTTACTGCATTTATCAGCTTCCTTAAATAAAGAAACTTGGGGTATGATAAATTTATCGCCTGATTGGAGATGGGGTAAATTTAATACAATCAACCCATATTCCTCTCTTAAACTATTTCAGCAAAAAAATTTTGCTAATTGGGATAATGTTGTAAATGAAATTTATGACAAACTTAATAAAAAAATTAAGTAATTGATATAATGGAAAACAAAATTAATCTTGGTATCATTGGAATTGATCACGGTCATATCTTTGACATGTTAGATGAAATGTTAAAAGAAGGATGTACTTGTGATTATTTTTGGACTGAAGGCTCACCATTAACATTAAAAGAATTTAACCAAAAATATCCAAATATCAAAAGAGTAGAAAATAAAAGTGAGATTTTAAACGATAATAAAATAGATATGATTTTAATCTCCTCTATTCCAAAAGACAGAGCAATTAATTCTATTGAAGCTTTAAAATCTGGTAAAGATGTTATGGTAGATAAGCC
>ENA-OWPI01004210-OWPI01004210.1-marine-metagenome-genome-assembly--contig:-NODE-4210-length-11671-cov-3.011126_pt1 | contig 11671 bp, 2 predicted proteins | sample MGYA00238138_ERZ651775 | MGnify/ENA primary metagenome ERZ651775 (study PRJEB26906, sample SAMN06265043) | marine metagenome | isolation source: Helgoland LTER site | place: Germany:Helgoland, sampling...
TATCCTTTTAATGAAGGGGCTGTTTTGAGGAATTTTGGAGGCTGGACCGGTTCAGGTGCCGGAGAGTTAGTTTGAGAGAAAGTACTAGTAAGCCCCTTCTGCATCTCGTTAAACAGTGACTTTAGAGTTACAGAAATTCCAGAATAACTCTCCACATAACCTTCGGGAGCCTCTGTATGCCGATCCCAGTGTTCTCAAGCTCCTTGCGGCAGCCCTTGGCCCTATATCAATAGCACCTGAAATTTTCATTAACAACCAACCACAATCCCATAACATGCCTCTCGCAAATCAACGGGGCTCTCTTGAGATGACTGACTTCCAAGAGGGCAGCGGGCTGCTGATTCAAGTTTCCAGTGACAATGGGGCGACAAGCGTACCTCTTGGGACTAACTATGGATACGATGACGAGGAGATTATTTTGGAAGGTGAGCCGGTCTACAGCATTGATGACGATATTTACGACGACAACAATTATGTAGACGAGGACGACGAAGCAAGAGGACGGACGAAGGGGAAATGTACTCGGTTTTTGTTTGCCCTTTTCCTCAAGACTTTGTTTTTTCTGGCCATTCAGGTGTTTGTGATGCTCACAATGAGATTTGAGTTCGGGAACGAACTTCGCGGACCTCCTGGTTGGTTCCTGTGCTGTGAAGGGGGACTTTTGGCTGCATACATTGTCACTGAGGGAATATGCACCCCTTTTTGCTTCACTATTTGGAAGTCCGTAAAGAGGAAGAGGAAAGAGCGGAAATGGAAAGACACCGTGATCCTTCTCTTCATCATCCACTGCTTCAACATTCCCTTCTTTCAGGTTGTCCTGTCAATATTTGTGCCAAACGAGTCTTTTCTGTTGCCTTTGGAGACTTTTTCTACGGAGATAAGTTCAAAAGTGTCGAATAGTTGCTATTCTCGGAGATTTGATGCGGCCGAAACTTTCTACACCCTCGCCTTGAACAATCAGAGAGTACCCTCCGAACAGAATTTATACCTTATTGACTTTAGCTCAGTGACGGTGGTGCATGGTGGCATGCCCAAGTGGACGAAGAATGCTGGGGGTATGGTAATTGACCAAACCATTCACGTTGACGAGTGCTGTTGTCCTTCTACTTCTCTCCTTGTACACGAGCTTTTTCATGTTTGGCAGGTCCAAAGCGGAGTTTTGTTCAAAGACGGAAGCTTTGGATTTTGGGAGTGGCTATGGAAGCAAATTGTCGACAGGAGCGGCTCTTATAACTACGGAGGTGAGGAGGGACTTTGGTCTGCTCTCGAGGGAAATACCCCATTCATTGACTTTGGGATAGAGCAGCAAGCGGAGATGATGCAAGATAGTTATCACAAGTGGAAAAACTCCCCGTGTGTCCAAGACCTCGACTTGAATGAACGAGATTTGAATTTGAGCCCTTATACTGTTTGTCCGATTCCGAGCCCCTACCTCGAAATGGTCACGCAGGTGCTTGACTACTATGGTGATTTTAGTGATTAGCGATTGATTGAAACAAATAGAGAAAGAAAAAATATTTTAGGTTACTAACGCAAGTGTCATTCATTATTGCTGCCCTTATTTTTTACAGTAGCGACAAGATCATCGCATAGTGTTGTGTCGGCTCGCGATCATCGCATAGTGTTGTGTCGGCTCGCGATCATCGCATAGTGTTGTGTCGGCTAGAGTAGCCGCCGTTTTTCTTGGCGCTCTGAGTCCATAACTCATTTAATTCCTGGGAGCTTACACGCCTGCTGGGTGGAGAAAGGAGGTTATCCCCGTGAATTTTCACGCTCGTGGTGTGCTTCGTCCTCTTTTTCTCCTTGCTGAAATGATTACCGACAATTTCATCGGCATGTACCGTCATGTTTTGTTTTTGTTGTCGCTCCTTCTTACGGGGGGACTTTTCAGTTGATTTCTTGGCAGGTTTCCCCATGAACAAGTCCGCCTTTGCTAGACTAAGCTCCTCGACAACGCTGCGAATAGGTCTCGCGTACCCGACACTTTCTCGCCCGAGCTGCGTGTACAGCTTGCTCTGGAGCAACTCGTACCCGTTCCCCTTGAATTCTCCTGTTATGTTCATTGGTCCCAGCCCTTCCCTGTCGAGAATATTAACATCGCCACCATTCTCCATGAAGTCCTCCAAAATGCCCAAACTGCTGATGCAAGTGCTCTTAGGCATCTTGCTCTCTCTGAGGCAAAAGTACAAGAGTGCTGTCCGGCCTTTGTCGTCAACGGCGTTAACGTCGATATTTTTTCCCTGTTTGAAACAGTGACGGACGATTTCACGATGCAAGTTAGCGTCACCAATCGGCGGCGAAGGGCCAGTAAAAAGCAGCATGAGCTGGGTCTTGCCGCCGTCAACTCTGGTATTTTCGTCCCACTTAGCACCATTTTTAAGCAACAATAGAGCCACGCGGACCCAGAAATTTCGTCCCCCGACGACTGTCGTGGTACTGCTCCTACTACTGTTGGATGATCCATTGCTTTCCGCGAGATTATCGTCCCCCTTCTCGCCTCTTGTCGACCCTCCCCTTCTCTGTGCGCTCTTCAACACCAGCGTGAGTTGGCTATCCCCCAACCCGCCATTATTTTTCAAATCGCTGTTGCACTTGTATTTCAACAAAATGCTAATGACGTCTGCACTTCGCGAGCGAAGGCGCTTGATCTCTGTGTGAATTGGGTTGTCTCCCCCGTCGTTGACTTTGTTGACGTCTGCGCCGTTCTTTACCAAATGAGACACTACCGCGCACACGACATTGCTTGTGCACACCTGGATGGCCTTATGAAGACATGTGTTGCCGTTTCCATCTCTGGAGTTGATATCAATTTTGTGTGTGATGAGGACATCGATGGTATTGACCAGGAGTTGCTGATTTCCGTGGAAATGAAATCCCGAGATGCATCGATGCATTAAGCATTTCATCTTGCTGCTCATGTCGCCCATGACGTCATTCAGGTCACGGATATCGTTTTCCGCGAGAACTTGCGACAGAACATCGGCTTTCCCCTCCAAAACAGCAGAGGAGATTTCGTCCTCCATTTGGTTTATCTGTTTCTTCGGGCTGATCCACTTGTTCGCCGCTTTGGCGAGGAGTTTCTTGCGGGCATATTTTTCTTTTTGAAGTTGTTGCTTGAGTTCTTTGAGGTTCTCAGTATTTTGGGTGCGGATAGTCGAACTGGTGATTTCGGAGGTGTTGGTGGCATTGGTGGCATTGGTGGCATTGGTGACAGCAGATTCAATTGATGTGTTCAGATGCTCCGAGTGATTCTCCAAAAATACGTCGTTACCGTCGTCATCGTTATCGTCATTGTCATCGTCATTGTCATCGTCGTTGTTGTTGCTGCAGTCGACTGTTCTCACCCGAAAGCATTCATCCCCTGACGATGTCTCCTTGGCCATTGCAGCGGCAGTATTTTGCTTTACCTGCAATTTCATTTCCACCAGGTCACAATTCAGAGACCGAAACTTTGCTTCGATCTGTCTATTTTTCTCCTCAATTTCTTTATTTCTCGTTTCGCTTCTCAACAAATCGACCCTTTGGCTATCCATCTGGGTGAAGCGAACCCAGCGATGAAACGATTTCCCGATCTTGCTACTTTGCTTACTCACGAACAGCATCCTGAGCTTGGTAGTGAATATTTTTGCTTGGAGAGACGAGCGAGGAGGGGCGGGCGGGAAAGCGTCTACGGCCTTGTTATGGGCAGCAACAGCAACGGAATAGTCTGTGTGCGTTTTCCTCGCGTCAATCGACAATCGTTTGACAATCCAGTGTTTGATGCTCTCCGTTATAGCGGCGCCATCGGCTTTGCTCAGACCCATTTCATCGTTTGAAAGGAAAATGCTCTTTATACCGGAGAAATCGTCAGTGTTGGTGCTTTTGTCAAGTTCAGTGAGAAGATTCTCAAAAATGTCACGGCGCGCTCCGTCTTCAATCACTTTGCCATTTTCTGTAGAGGCCTCCGAGGCCGTCTTTGAGTCCAGATCGTACTTGGCAACCTCCAATTTGAGGTCTGTAATCGTCGATTTCAAGGATTCAACTTGAAGCGAATGACTGGACTTGAGCTTTGAGATGGAAGATTCGTAACTCTGTTGAGCATTTTTCGAAGCCTCTGTTAGACGTTCAATCTTGGCGTTAAACTCTACCTGTGATGACTGAGCTAAGTTGATTCTAGTCTCGTAGGCACGAGCATTTTCGTTTAGCCTTTCCCTTGAGGAATGGTTGATCGCCTCCAACTCTGTGATTTTTTTCTCAAGCGACTGATTTTTGTCCACGGTGAGACAGTACTGTGTCTCCAGTTGCAAGAACTTATTGTGATGTTCTTCTAAGTCGGCATCGCGCGCAGACTCTTGCTCTCTAAGCGAGTTCATCTCTTTCATAAGGGCAGCTGTTGATTCTCTCTCTGACTCAAACTCTCCCCTGATCTTGTTGATCTGTCCCTCGTAACTCACTTTTAACGATGACAACTCTGCCTCGTGCTTCTCTAGCGTTTTCAAACCTAGTGAATCGGTAGATTTGGAATGCGCCATGTTCAGTGTCGCGACGAACATACTGTGCTCCTTCTTCAGAGAGTCTATTTCTTCGATATGGGCTGTTTTTAGGTCATGAATGGCATCGTCGTGAGCCGACCGATATTTGGCAAATTTAGCGTCATGCAAAGCAAGAGCTTCAGCATGTGTCTTGGTAAGTTTGGACAAAGTATCCTCTTGCGCCGATTTCAGCCGCTCGACCTCGCGCTCACGATCGGCGAGAGCACTTTCGAACTTGGTCTTTTCCTCCTCCATCGCAATATTGTGATTTTCGTTCAACTCTTCGATCGCAGCGATGCGGATGGCATCACGCTCCTCAAGACGCTCCTCGAGACGCTCCTCAAGAGCCTTCTGAAGTCCAGCCAAAGTATCCTCTTGCGCCGATTTCAGCCGCTCAACCTCAAGGTCGCGATCGGAGAGGGCAATTTCGAACTTACTCTTCTCCTCCTCCATCACAATCTTGTGATTTTCGTTCAACTCTTCGATCGCAGTGATGTGGATGGCATCGTCCTCGTTCTTTTTACACTCAAGGTCTTTAAGAGCACATTCAAGCCGGGATTTCTCCGCCTCTAAAGCTGCTTTTTGCTCCTTCCTCACTTCTTCTATCGCAGCACGGTGTTTTCCTTTCAGATCATTCAGCAGAGCATCATGGCTGGCTAAGACGTCTTCCAGTTTCGCCTTCTCCTCCTCTAATTTGCTATTGAAGTCGCTCGTCAACCCTGCGATAGCGGCATTCTGGTCAGTGATGTGCTCCTCATGTGACTTGCGGATACTTAACAAGTCGCTCTCGTGCATAGATTTGAGACGATCGATCTCCCCGCTACGATCAGCCAGAACACTATCAAATTTTGCTTTTTCCTCGCTGATCGTGTCCTCGTGCCTCTTTTTCAAGTCGTCCGTCGATTCTTTGTGCACCTCCTTTAGAGCTTCAATTTTAGCTATAAGTTGCTTAAGTTCGATCGTGTTAGAATCAATGGCATCTTTGTGCTCTGCTCTCAACAGCTCGATCTCGTGCTTATGATTAGCACTGGCGACCTCGAAGTCCTTATTCCTCTCCTCAAACTCTGCCTGCATTTGGCTCTCCAAGGCTTTCTTGTAATTTGCTTCTGACTCCTTCTTTTCCTTTTCGTGGCTTACTCTCATACGTTCGACAAAACCAGTGACAACAACCCCTTTCTCGGCAAAGAGATTCCTCTCCTCCTTAAAACTTTCCAACTGTCTTTCGATGGCTTTGGAATGCTCTTCTTTGAGTTGAATGATCTCATCAGCGTGAATTTTCTGCAAATTGCATGTCACGCGATCGTTACTCGCGCTCATCTCCAGGCGGAATGACTCTTCTAATCGGGCAAGAGCACTAGCATGGGCATCTTGCAATGCCTCTATCGTTTTCGAATTAGTCTCTGTCGATTGTTTTCTTAATTCTCCGAGGGCTTGCTGGTACTTTTCTTTACTTTCCCTCTCGGCACTTTCCAGCTGCTTGTTATGCTCTCCTTCTATCACGTTTAGTTGTTCCACGTGCTTCATCTTAAGCTCGTTGACGGCGCTTGCGTGCTCTACTTTTAGGGTGTCCATTTTGTTTGTCAAAGAAGTTGTCGCCCCGTCCACATCGGACTTCGCACTGGACAGGTTCGCCTCGTGATTCGCCCTCTCTTCGGAAATAGTTTTCTCGAGAGATGAAATCTTCTCATCGTTTTTGTTATTGCTCTTTTTCAACGCGACAATCTCGCCCTTGAGGATATCCTCCCGCTGCCGATATGTCTTGCGCTCTCCTTCCACCTTCTCGGCCAATGCAGTCTTATCCCTGTCCACAATTTTCAGCTTTTTCTCGTGTTTTTTGTGTTCAAAAATCTGATGCTTCTGCAGTGAAACCAACTGCAGGTGGAGAAGGGCCACTTTGCAGGTCTTATCTGAATTCACCTCTATTTGACCACGAAGTTCGACTTGAGCGCTCGCCAGAGATGCGTTTAATTCTCCTATCTCGTCGCCGTGTAATCGCTTAGTCAATTCAATATCGTCCTTGAATTTGTTTGTAATAGCTGCAAACTCCTCGGTTTGGGAAGAAATAGTATCTTGCAGCCTCCCGACCTCCCTCGAGTGCTGACGTTCTAGTTCGCAGACGGCATCTTTTGTCGTTTTCACCACATCACTGTGATAATCACTTGCAAGTGTTGCTCTCACATTTGCGAGTTCTTCTTCCTGTTTCTTGACAAGAGATGCGGTTTCCTCTTCATGTCTCTTGATGAGACCTGCGACTTGCTCTTCGTAAACTAACTTGTTCTCCAGCAAAACTTTGTTGACTTCCTTGATATCGCGGTCACTCTCTTTCTCCTTCTCTTGCAATTTTATTTCCAAATCTTGTAGCTTCTCGCTTGCGATGCGCCCGTTAGCTTCGCTTGTTTCTTGGTGGATGCTATCCTTTAATTTCAATTCCTTCTCAAAATGTGACCTCAAGTTGGTCACTTCGTCGGCGTGAGCCTTGATTGCTGAGCCAAGTTGGTTTTCTTTCACTGCGAGCTGGCTAACATAATCTTTCTTGACACTCTCGATTGCAGAAGTCACGGCATCTTCCCCCCTTTTTTTTTCTTCTTTTACCGCAAGTTCTCCCGTTTCCCTGGCTTCCCTGACGGCAACATCCTTTGCCTGAATGCTCTCTCGCAGTAGTGATTTGGTGATTTCAAGCTCCTCATTGACACTTTCTTCCTTCATCCTAGCATCTTCAAGTCTCTGAGAGTACTGTTTTAGCAGTGATGCGTTTTTCTCTTGTACACGGCTCCTCTCTTCCTTCATTTCAGAGATGTTCTTCTCCTTTGAACTGAGCTTTTCTGCCAGCTCAGCACGCTCCACCTTCATAGCGTTTTTAATTGCGTTCATTGCCTGCTTGTTTTCCTCTTTCGCACCATTGGCGAGCGACAACCTCTTGGTTAGATCAGCGATAACAGCCTTTGTTGTATCCTCGACCTCCCTAAGCCGACATCTTGAATCGTCAATCTGCTTGTCTTTCTCCGCAAGAACGTCCGCAAACTGCAGCTGGATGTCGGCGATATTGTTCGTCACAGTCTCGGTCGTGTGGGAAAGCTGCTGCTTCGCAATGGCAAGTTGTCCCTCCAATTGAGCGATAACGTCTTGGTTATCGCCGTTTCTTTGGGTGAGCTCCGCGGTTAGTTTCTTGATTTTCGAGGCGTCGGAGGATTGTATCCTCTGACAGCGAGCAACCTGATCGCTTAGCTTTGCTATATTGTCATTCATCTGCTTGATGGTTGCTGCGTCTTCGTGGCGAAGAGCATCGGCTTTCTTCAGACTCTCGCGCTGCCTCTGGACTGTCTGTTGCAGTGAAGTGGTCTCCTTTTTTTTCTCCTCGAGCAGGAGCAAATGTTGTTGATGTTGCTGCCGCTGTTCTTCTTCTAGCTGCCGTTGCCGCAATAGCTGCTGGTGTCTTTGTTGTTGTTCGTTCTCGTTATCCCCCACTACTTTCTGGTGAGTCTTTGTCAGTTCTGCATACTGCTTGCTGACTTTCACAAGCTCCCCTTGAGCCTCCGTTGCCTGACACTGCCACATCTCAAGCACTTTCCCCATCTCCTCCATCTCTTTTTCCACTCCTACGACCTCGCCCCCCTTCATCATCTCTAAGCTCGCAACAGTCTTTCTTAGAGTGCCAATCTCTGCCTTCTGCTCCTCGACCTTCTCCCTGTATTTCTCTATACTTGACTTGACTCTCCTTTGAAGTGTGTCGAAATTCCCAATAGCTCCACCAATATTCTCCCCATCTTTCCCCCCGCTTCCCGTAGGGTCGAAGATTACCTTTCCCAACTCGTTCTCGAGCCTCCTTCTCTCCCTTTCGTTGATTGTCTCCAGCTCGATCAGCCTTGCTTTTAGCTGTTTGTTCTCTTCTTCGCTCCTGGCCGTAGTGCTCGTGAGTTCCTGGAACTCTCTCTCCCTCTCTCCTAGCCTGCCTCTCAAAATGTCGATCTCCCCGCTTATTTGCTTAAGACTCTGACCTCCAACCCCCCCTCCCATCTGGTGGTGATAGTCTCCGCCTCCGGTAGATGCCCTGCGGCCGTATACATCTCGATTTACCCTCGACCTCGTGGTGATATTTCTAGCTCTACATGCATACATCAGCGACAGCCCAGTCTGCTGGTACCAGGCATTGCCGTCTCTTACGGTACATATCATCAACGTCTTGCTGTTCCCTCCCAAACTATCTTTTAGCAAATGGGTGAGTTTACTGTCTCTGTACGGTACCTGCGAAAGCTCAGAATCAGGGACAGCGGGATTTTCTCGCTTGAGAAGGGAATTGCGGGAGAGGGCCGACAGGACGTTGCCCAAGGCTGAAAGGGAAAGGTTGATAGAAGTCGTCTCTCGAAGGCCGCCAGATTTTTTCGACACTCCGCTTGCAGAGAGACGCTCCGAACCAGCGAGGTCAACGAGGTGAAGTCGTCCTAGACGGAGCTCTCTGATGTTGCTGCTGCTGCGGTTGCTGCTGCTGCTGCTACTGCTGCTGCTGCCGTTGTTGTTGTCGCCGCTGCTGCAGACTTGGGTGTTCGGCTTGAGTTGTGATTCGACGGTAATGGTAAGGACTGTGTGAGATCGGCTGCTGTGGTCGTTACATTTGGTCGTCCGTGTCTGTCTTTGGTTCATTCCTCTCTCGATGAGACTTAAAGCCTGTTCTGCTGTCGTAGTTGGGTGGTGAAGCTGGTGAGAGGGGCAAGAAAGGAAGATGCCATGGGTTGGATGGGACCGAATTTTTATGTCGCTGCCGTCGACGATGTTGGCGTCGTTATTGTTAATATCGTTGCCAGTAGCGTCCTTGTAAGCGGGGTTGATCTTTTTGTACCTGCTGCCGTTGCTGCTGTTGGTGCTGTTGACAGTAGTAGTACTAGCAGAGTTGCTGCTGACAGAGGTATTATCGGAGAGCAAATCCCTAAACTGATTGTTGTATAACTCGACATAGCAAACCTTGACCAGAAAGATAACTTCGCCTGGGCTCCCTCCCCCCGTAGCTGTACCCCCTCCCTGCCCCTCGCCTTCCTTGGTAAGCTGTTGAATACCGTCAAATATATGCCGTACTGCCATCTGCACTATGCCGATTCCACGGCGACTACCGCCTCTGTCGCCGCCACTCATCGTGTAAGTCTTCCCACTTCCCGTGTGACCATACGCAAACACGGTAGCAGGATAACCGTCGAGAACATCGTCAACGATGGGACTTATGTACTCCTTGTAGAGCTCCACAGAGTTGGAAAGAGGCCCATAAACACCATCAAAGTTGTGGGTTGTTGCATGGGAAGAGGGATGGTCAGTGCCAAATGTAGAGCTACTGGGGAAAGAACTGTGACCATGTATCGAGCTCGCGACCGAAAGTGAACCGAATGATGACATGGAAGTTCGGACAAGACTGTCATCGTCATTTCTGCTGTCTTTCGTTCTGTTGTCTTTGCTCATCCTATTCTCCCAATTACTGTTATTCTCCTTATTCTTGCTCTTGTAAGCATCATTGTGAACAGGCGGAGGAGGAATCAGAGTAAGAGATGTTTGTGAAGATGGGCAAGAATTCTCTGGAAGAAATATGTTTATTGGAGAGGAGAGAGAGGGAAATTCGGGACGAACCCTAACAATAACCTTGAGAGGTGTGCTAGTCATTCTCGAAGGTGTGTTCTGTTAACGTCAGATACAGACAATGCAGGGAGATTAGAGCAGTCTCGAGTTAAATGTGTCGATCAAGTGACCGTGCTTTATGTGCTTTTTTGAATGATATTTTTGTATTTTTTGTTTGTACTCTCGCTCCAATTTTAAACCAAACTCAAGGAGTTTGGTGGGACAGAACGGATCAACAAGATAGTGATATCTGTCGTGTGTCGAAGGCTTAAATATTTTACTTTCTTTGAATAGAAATCCTTGCTTAAATAGATTTGAATTGCCTGTGAAGTCACAGCCTTCAAAGGTTCAAAGGTTCGAAGATGATGGTTGAGGTGAGGCATTTTCTCCGGATTTTCCGAAAATCTAAAAAACCGGGCTGAAGTTGTCAACATTCTCATTGGTATTGGTATTCAAGAAAATCAAATCTACTCGCTCTCCGCTCTCCCCTTCCCTGTTCTGCCTAATTCAACATTACATAATTCAACATCTATTAACCTCGATTATCTTTGTACATATATGGGTAGCGGTGCGTCGACGTCTATTGGGTCTTTTGCCCCCGAAAACAAGGGCAAGAATGCGGTATCTAAAACAATTCGCCTTCGGAGGATGTCAGCAAGCCTCAGTCATAATGCTTTGGATAAGCCCCTGGATGGTAGCGATTTGACGACATTCGAAGAGGCAAAGGCAGAAGTTATCAGACTTCGAACGTTTGCGAACAATTCCCTTCTTGCTTTTCAAAGCCGCAGTAGCAGCTACGATTTGGTGTCGTCAATTTTGAATGAGGTCAAGAGCCTTAAAGTCCCGGACAACAACAGCTTCTCAAGACAGGCAATCGTCTGCAATCATCATACTCGGACTCTGTCAGAGTACAAAAAAAAGGAGATACTAAAACCTGACAGCGTGAGGGACCTTATCTTCGCCGCCATCAAGGTCAACCTACTTTTTTCGCAGTGCTCGGAGGAGGAGTTGGTTGAAATGGTAGCTGCATTCAGCAGAGAGGAATATGATGCGGGTACGGCTGTTGTAAAGCAGGGCGATGATGGGGAGCACCTCTTCGTTGTCGAGGAGGGGACTCTAGACATTTTCATCAAGGTCGAAGGGGCGAAGAAACCGGAGAAAATTGATGACAGTACTCTCACGTCGGGGGATTCTTTTGGGGAGCTAGCACTGATGTACAGCCGAAAGCGTGCAGCGACAATCATTGCGACCTCGCCAACGATTGTTTGGGCCATTTCGAGGCAGGATGTGCACAACATCGCCTCTCACTTCAAGCAACTTCGCTTAAGAAACAATGAAAACATGGTTGGGAATATTGTAGTCGAAGGCCGTATGATGAAGGAAATCCTCACTGAGCACGAATTAGATCATTTTTCTATGTCCCTTGAGCACGATACTTTCGAGAAGGGGGAGGTTATCGTCTTGCAAGGAACACCCGGAGATTCATTTTTCATCGTAGACGAAGGAGTTGTTGGGGTGTATCATAAAGACGAGGGCGTCCATGCGGAGGACCACGAAGATCATGG
>ENA-OWPI01004212-OWPI01004212.1-marine-metagenome-genome-assembly--contig:-NODE-4212-length-11670-cov-2.294057_pt1 | contig 11670 bp, 9 predicted proteins | sample MGYA00238138_ERZ651775 | MGnify/ENA primary metagenome ERZ651775 (study PRJEB26906, sample SAMN06265043) | marine metagenome | isolation source: Helgoland LTER site | place: Germany:Helgoland, sampling...
GCTCTGCACCATCATGACCATTTTGTACCAGGTCTCGTACATTTCACGGCCGTAAATACCTTTGATATTCAGGCCCTTAAAAACCACGTCGGTCCACGAGATACCGGTTTCATCGGGCATAATCCCAAGCATGGCAATGTTGCCACCGTTAATCATTTTACTTAACACATCCCTGAAAGCGGCCGGCGAACCCGACATCTCAAGGCAGACATCAAAGCCCTCGAGAATGCCAAGACTCTCCATAAAGCTCCGGGTGATCTCCTGCTTAGCCACATTAATGGGACGCACCTTAGGGACGATGCGTTTCGCCAGATCCAGCCGATATTCATTCACGTCCGTCAGAATCACATTGCGCGCGCCACAGTGCCCCGCCACCATTGCCGCCATAATGCCAATGGGGCCGGCACCGGTAATGATCACATCCTCACCGACCATATTGAACGACAGCGCGGTATGCACCGCGTTGCCATAGGGGTCGAAAATACTCAATAATTCGGTAGGAATATAGATATTAGGCCGGAAGACATTCGTTGCCGGAATCGCCACATACTCGGCAAATGCGCCGTCCCGGTTCACCCCCACCCCTTGCGTATTAGGGCAGAGATGGCGGCGACCGGCGAGGCAATTTCGGCAGCGCTCGCACACCACATGCCCCTCTCCTGAGACAATATCGCCGATCTCTAACCCCGTGACATTCGCACCGAGTTCAACAATTTCGCCCGCGTATTCATGGCCGGCTGTCATCGGGACGGGGATGGTTTTTTGGGCCCAGTCATCCCAGTTGTAAATGTGCACATCGGTGCCACAAATGGCGGTTTTATGGACCTTGATCAGGACATCATTGCCCCCTACCGCTGGCATGGGCACCTCTTCTAACCAAAGACCTTCTTCAGCCTGTTTTTTGACCAGTGCTTTCATGCGCGCTTACCCACCATCGAGTTCATGCCCTTTTTATGCAAATTCGGTGCTATTGGATGCCTTTTTTGGCTATTTAACCCCTAAATCGCTGCGAAAACCCACCAATCGTGACTCACTGGCGGCAAAACGCCCCCCGGTGACCCGCAGGGCGGCCGCGCTCCCTAGGCGTGACCTTGGAACGGCGCATCGGATGGGACCCGATAAGAGACCTAAAGCGGCTCAATCATGAGGTACTGCACGACAGTGTCACCCACATTCAGACCCTCGTGCCAATCGATGCCCTCACTCGAAAAATAGCTCCCCGCAGTGATCTCGACACGCCGAATACCCGTTTGATCGAGGATTTCCATGGTGCCACCCGCAAGCGCATAACCAAAATGTCGAGGATGAAAATGGCGCTCATGCCCCACCCCAGGGGGGAACGTGCACCGCAAGACGCGAACTTCTGTGGTTTCGTGCAGCTTGACGCAAACCGGCTGACCGCGCCACCCCGCCGCCAAGGGATCTGGGAGTGTTTCTGTGACGGCAGCAGAGTCGCTGTCAGCGACCTCAGCCAAGGCACCGCTACTGAGCAGGAGTAACAATCGCACTGCCCATTTGAAGTCGTGAAACCCAGGGACACCTCGCTGTGGTTCAGACTCATGATGTCCCTGGTGCAATCGGTTCATTGGTTCAACCCCATCGATTGTGGCGTCAGCGTGCAACTCGCCTGCATCCAACGCAGATTAATCCCAATTCTCTGTGCACCGGGATCGGCCCACGCATAAGACACGGCTTTATCTTGATCTGGTTTATGCGCATAGAGCACCAAAGAGGGACGGTTACGCCCATAGGGCCATCGCACATTGCGCAGTTTAATACCCACTTGCTGGGCGTCCTTCTCGTCCGTCTTTATCCAGACCATGCCTCCTTGATCATGCACGGTAAGCCCCCGTTGAAAGGTCGAATCCCCGTCTCGCTGTGTGGCTGTCATCCAACACTCGAATGGTCGCGCCTTACGGTGCTTAAACGGGACGTCCGCTGGATGACCGGTCACGGCGTTATCCGTCTCATCAGGTGCCTGTTCACTGATCCAGAGTGCGTCTTCGGTCAGTAAAAAATATCGATTGATCGCTGCACGCCCAGCGCCTTCAGCGGGCCTATCCGTGCACGCCTCACGCTGCGTGTGACCGACAAACTGATTGGCTTTTCGCCGCCACAGGACATCGCATTCAGGACGCGTTTGCACTTGCTCCATCGTTAATTGAGCGAGTTCAGAGTGATCCCCCTGCGTATCCATCCGGCGTTCGGACGCATCGAAGGTATAGATCTGCATCGAAACGACGTGGCGCTCGTGGTCGGGGTTCAAAACATAAAGCCGCTGCCGATTTATCTGCGCAGGATCATCATTTACATATTGCTGTAAATAGAAAACATGGGCACCCAAGCGCGGCACATTCACCGGTTGCAGCACGGTGTGCACCCGCACATGGCGCTGCGTATCGGCCACGTCCAACTCATCCTCAAAATACACCTGCTCTTGGTTATCGTAGATCCCGGGGAACCAGGCCATCATGAGCGCAAAATCTTTTTCCAAAATCGCCGAATCGTCGGCCATTGCGCCAAAGGCCATCAAAGCAGTAACGACAATCAGTAACTGGCGAGTCATAGCATTGAACCTCTACTTTTGCCTTTGCTGGGCGGGGCGATGCGGCTTGATCAACGCGCCAAGCAGCACTCAACGCCGTCAGTCTCAGCGAGGTTCGCCTAGCGCCACTCTGTGGACGTTTTCTCATTAGAGGATTGAATCTATCGCAACGAAGATAGATTATCGACCCCTTACTCCGAGGTGTGGCAAAGCGGCAACAGGTTGCTACCCACCCCCAAAAAAATAAAAAGGAAGCCAGTAATGAAACCGCTAGAAGGCATCACGATCCTAGAGTTTTCGACCATGATCACGGCCGCGCTATCGAGCATGATGCTCGCAGAGCAAGGCGCACGCGTGATCAAAGTAGAGCCCCATGATGCGGGCGACCCCATGCGATTTATTGGCGCCCGAAAAGGAGATATTTCGTCCCTTTTTGCAGGCTGCAATCGCGGTAAAGAATCCATTGCGATCAATCTTAAAAGCGAAGCAGGACAGGCACTGATTCACCAAATGATCCCGCAAGTCGATGTGGTCATTCACAACTTTCGACCTGGCACGATGGAGACCTTACATTTGGGTAGCGATGCATTACGCGCACTCAACCCACGACTCATTTACATGGCAATTTCAGGCTTTGGTACTGAGGGGCCGTTACGACGAGCGCCCGCCTACGACCCCATCATTCAGGCACATTCAGGTATGACGGCTAGCCAAGGCAGTGATGAAGCGCCTTCTTTTATGCGCTCGCTGCTGTGCGACAAGATCACGGCCTATACCGCTTGTCAGGCTGTGACCAGCGCCTTATTTGCCCGTGAACGCTCGGGGGAGGGCCAGTTGATAGACCTATCAATGCTCGATGCGAGTTTATTTTTTATGTTCCCCGATGGCTTCCAAAACGATGCACTGCTTGACGAAGATCAGGTTGCCGGTGGCCTGCTTATCGACATGCTCTACGACCTCACTTTGACCAAGGATGGGGGTATTACCGTGGCGGCAGCGAATCAAGATATGCAAGGGAGAATGCTCAAAGCTATTGGCTTGTTGTCACTACTAGAAGATGAGCGCTTTAGCACCATGAAAGCGCTCATCAAAAACCTGGCGGCGTTTCGTGACCTTGTGGCACAAAAATGTATTGGCTATACCAGCGACGAATTGATCGCATTGCTCCGGGAGGCAGAGGTACCGTGTGCTAAGTGCTTGACCCGCGAGGAAGTGCTGGCGCAAGCACAGCTGTCTGCTAACGACAGCATCGAGGTCATCGATCACCCGTTGCTCGGCAAACTCCGTATTGTTAAATCGCCACCGAAATTTGGTGGTAAGCGCTTAACCCCCTCTCGACCCACTCCCAGCCACGGTGAGCATACCGACGATGTCCTCTTGGAAATGACCGCCAGCCAAGATCACCTCACGCAATTGCGCGCTGACGGGGTCATTCGCTGAACGGCGGCGCGCGGCGCATTCATCACCGACAGGCAGCAACCGCGTACGCTCCCCTTAGTCCTTAATAAGAACCTCGTCTCCTGCAGTGACGATTCCAGAGTGCACAATCGTCGCATAGACACCTAGGTTGCCCTCACTGTGCGCCACCATTTCGCGCATGATCTGAGTATCGCGCGGGAGATCTGAAAAACCATGGGTCGTCATGGAGCATCGTGGGCAGGTGGATTCAATTTTTAGGGTCACGCCTCCGAGGGTCATGGTTTTGCCAATCCATGCTTGCTCGGGAAAGGCATCGGCGCTCCCTTGGAAATCGATCAATACATTAGGTCGAAAGCGCCGCAGATCAAAGTGAGATTCGGGGGCCAACTGATTCATCGTATCGAGTGATTGCTGGGTTAATAGCATCAGCGGGAAGGCGTCAAAGTAAGTGCCCGGCGGTGACTCAAATTCGAGTAGCTCGGCAAAGGCGGTCAGATCGGGGATCGGCTCACCGGGTAGTCGGCCAAACACCGTTCGCAGCTCTTCTTCAAAGTCGTCCGTATCGGGCGCACCTCGCCGATAGTGATCGAGCTGATCCGCGGGTAACAGCGGCCAAAGTGACACCGGGTGATCCAGCTTGATCGATAGCCACTCGTTAATGTTCAGTGCGTTGGCAGGCATCGCCTCGCCGTCTGGCGCCGAAATAATCGGGCCTGCTTCAGTGCTGGTCGCCGCTAAGGTCATGAGTTGTGGGATCTTTTTTCCGCCACGAATGCCGCCTCGTTTCTCGTCGCGCACGGCCCACCCTCGATCACCCGGAATGCCCCACTCAGCGATCTCCGTTTGATCGAGCTGCTCGCCCAGCATCGATTTAATCGGGTAACGGAAAAGAGCCTTTACAGACCGCGCAGTCATCGCTTACTCCAAAGTGTCTTGTAGATGACAGGGAGTGTACTCGCAGTGCGCCGGGTTAACTGTGCGGCAAGTGTTAATCGATCCATCGCCGCGGAGACGAGTCCACACCGTAACAAGGAGCAGTGGGGACTATGATTCTGTGGGGCTATGATTCGGTGGAAGCTATTGCGCAGTGAAGCCACCATCGACGCTGAGTACTGCGCCCTGGCACAGACTAGAATCGGGAGACGCAAAGAATAATATGGCGCCCGCCACTTCCTCTGCCGTACCCATACGACCAATCGGCATCACGCCGCGAAGCATTGACTGAGCCTCTTGCTTATCGGGCATCAGATCGGTCCAGCGCTCCATCATCGGCGTTTCTATGACGCCCGGGCAGACACAGTTAATGCGGACCCCCGTGGTCGCCAGCTCAATCGCCATATCCCGGGTAAAGACCACCAATCCCCCTTTTGCACTGCCATAAGCCGTTGATAGCGGAAAGCCGACCAGTCCATTGAGGGAAGCAATGTTAATCACGCTACCCTGTCCGCGCTCCACCATTGGCGGCACAAAATACTTACACAATAACCAGGGGCCTTTGAGATCGGTGTCAATCACCCTCTCCCATTCATCCAGAGTGGTCTCGTTGTAGGTTTTATTGAGTTCGGAGCCCGCGTTGTTGACCAATACATCTACGTGCTCCCATCGGGCATACACTGCCTCGGCCGCGGCCTGCACCGCAGGCTCAAGACGCACATCAAGTTCAAGCGCAAAGACCGACTCCCCCAGCTCCTGTGCTAAGGCCTCGGCAGCCGGCAGGTCATAGTCGAGAATACAGACCTCAGCACCCTCTTGGACAAAACGGCGCACCGTCGCGGCGCCAATGCCACTCGCGCCCCCCGTCACCACACACCTTACGTTGCTTAAGCGCATTAAAACTCTCCCATGGCAGACCATTTAGTTGCGCCATCAAACACCAAAGAGCGGGCGCCGGCAAATCGCGGCAGAGGCACACACGCGGCTCGGTCAAATCCAATCATCACAGTGTGGCCACTCTGGTTAGCCGGCATCGACCCAATGACGCCCACTGCGCGATGGTTCTTTTTGAGAAAACACATTTTTGAGAAAACACAGCGCTATCGGGAGTAAATACGCTGAACTAAACGTCATTACTATGAAGGAGCCTATTATGACAACAACAGATACTTACTCGATCGTGACTGCGGCAACTGTGCTGATCATGATCGTGACAATGGCCATCTAGCAGAACTCACCCTTGAATGGTGAGCACCGACCTGTTTTTCCCAAAGCGAACGGTGCTTGTTTCTCACCGAAACCCCATTGAGGGATAGCCCAGCACTACGATCTACTGAGTGCATCGGCAGGCGTGATACGCGAGCTCATCTCGCTACGCCGCAGCGGCCAACGCAAAGGGTTTTGGCTGATGGTCGAGAACCGCATCAGCAGAAATCTGCCTCCGTTGATGGCGCCTGTTTCACAGTCTCCTCAGGAGCGAAGTTGCCCTCCGCGGAGGACACACGCCTAGATCAATAGGGCAGCCCACCACTAATACTCTCCGCTCCATACAATAGGGTGCTCGATGTAGCGTTCTTGCTCGGACAATATTTCGATGCCATGACGTGCCCGCAAATCAGCAATCGGTTCGTCTAACCAAGACTCAGGAAATTGGAAAGGCCACTTTTCTGTCATGCGCCGAGTGCGCCGCAATACGCGCCATTTCATCCCAAAGGTTTGCCAATAGATTCGGGGAAAGAGCCTCCACCCACACTCTTTAACTAACGCTGCATATAAGGCTTTAAGTTCCGGCAGCCGGCCGTACTCTTTTATATAGCGCCAGTTAAAGCGACAGCCCAAGAACACCCAGGTATCCAGTGCGGCCTCTTGCTCAAGCGTTGTATTAAGACCAAAGATGACATGCGTGGCATCGTGCTCGTATAACAACCGTGAACCCGGCGCGTCTATCATTACCTTACGATTCAGGGCACGAAGATAGGCATGGTACGCCTCGACCCCCTCCCTGAGGGTTACCTGACAGTTTTGATCCTGATAGACAAGCGGCATCGGCGCACTCGACAACAATACTAACCCCTAGAATAGTACCGCCAATGCCCTCCTCCCTCCAAGCTGCGGCGCACCGCCCCTTTTGCGTCGTAAGGGTCGACGCAGCCGCATCACGAGATCGCAGCGACACGCTTTGCGGCAAAACGATGTGCTCAGCGTAAAGTAGTTTTAAGTGGGCTGAAGACACCCTGCTTGATTGCCGGAAGAGACGGTGGAAACAGATAGGCTGGCTAGGGTGCAAAGCGACGCCCCACCGCCTACCCATTGACTGTTACCCTTTTCGAATGAGCCCATAAAACTGATATAAACGGCCTATACAAGACGATACAGTTACCACACCACTGGGACAAAGCCGTCACGTAACCTGGGAGGGCCGCCATGAAGGCACCCGCACAAGACATCGGTAATATGCCGCTAGCAGCGATCGACGTGAGCGATGCAACGCTATATCAACAAGACACATGGCGGCCCTATTTTGCGCGGCTTCGCGCCGAGGACCCGGTGCATTGGAGTGAAAACGACGCTTTCGGTGGGTTCTGGTCGGTCACTCGCTTTCAAGATATCACTGCCGTGGATGGCAATCATGAGGCGTTTTCCTCTGAGCCAGCCATCACCATCGGTGATTACGGCGATGATCTACCGGTAACACAATTCATTGCCATGGATCCGCCCATCCACGACGTACAGCGTGCCGCCGTGCAAGGGGTCGTGGCCCCCAAAAATCTCAGCGATCTGGAGAATCTGATCAGACAGCGCGTGGGCAGCATACTCGACGAACTGCCCGTCGGTGAGACCTTTAACTGGGTCGAGAAAGTCTCCATCAATCTCACCACTCAAATGCTGGCAACTATTTTTGACTTTCCCTTTGAGGATCGCCACAAGCTACCGTACTGGTCGGACATGGCAACCTCGCTACCCGAAATCGCGGGAAGTGATGGTGATGTCGACGAGCGCACTGCCGCGTTACAGGACTGCTTGGCTTACTTCACCGCACTCTGGCACCAACGAAAGCATAATTCGCCCGATACCATGGACCTGATCAGCCTTCTCGCTACTAACCCTAACACCCGCAATATGATTGAAGACCCTCTGGAGTATCTTGGCAACCTAGTACTCCTCATCGTCGGCGGCAATGACACGACCCGCAACTCCATCACTGGCGGTGTATTGGCGCTGAATCAAAACCCCGATGAGTACGCAAAACTCAAAGCCAACCCCGAGCTGATTCCAAGCATGGTTTCAGAAGTCATTCGCTGGCAAACCCCGCTCATGCACATGCGCCGTGTCGCTACACGAGATGTTGAGCTCGGAGGTAAAATGATCCGCAAAGGTGAGAAAGTGGTGATGTGGTACCTCTCGGGTAATCATGATGACACCGCCATAGATCGGCCCGATCAGTTCATCATTGATCGCCCCAACCCGCGCTACCACCTATCCTTTGGTTTTGGCATTCATCGTTGCATGGGGAACCGTCTGGGTGAGATGCAGTTGCGTATTCTGTGGGAAGAAATCCTACAGCGTTTTTCCCATGTCGAGGTGGTTGGCGAGCCGGAGCGAGTGCTCTCTAACTTTGTGCGGGGCTACTCGTCGCTGCCTGTTTTGCTGCATACCTGAGCGCTACTGGCACCTCAGCAGTGCTTGCTATGATTCATCGCTCAAGGCGGTGAGCTCAAACGTCCAGTGATAGGGCGCGGCCACCGTGCCTTTGATGAAGATGAAATCGCCATCTGTCGTAACCCAGAGGTGGTATACCGGATGATGGCTAGCGATCACCACATAGGCAAAGTGGTAACACTGAAAAGTACCGGCAGGCACTGTGACGGCCTCTTCCCCGAAGTATTCGATGGTCGTAGCCTCGGAGCAAACCAGTGACGGCCCTGTCGCACCTCGATGATCGAGCGATGTCAGTGGGTTATTGCGAAAAGTATGCTGCCGTGGCCCTAAGGACCGGTCGAATCGTGCCACGAGCCACGCGTCAGAATTGAGAGCATGAGTGCCAAAACCGCGAATCGTCCGGTCGATAGTGGCTTGGCCCGATATTCGGCCTTGCTCGCTGGTCAACCCCTCATAGGTCATCTCATCGTCGGTGATGTGATACCACGTGCTGCCTTTAAAGACGCCGCCCTCTGTTAGCCTCACGAGACAATCTTGCGGATGGAAGGCCGCATCGACACGCTGTATGACGTCGCGAATGAGTGCCGGCTCGTCATCTAATTCGCAGTAAGCGCGCAAAACGCGATCACCGTTGCGATGTCTTGTCAGTGTAAAGTGCTCTCGGCCCCAAATACCCGCCGCAAACTCATCGTTGTCGATATAGTAAGTAACGGTGCCACGCCGAGTCAGGTGTTCGCGGATTGCAGGGTGTTGAGGCTTGATCATGGCTTGGCTCGCTGTTCGATAATAACCATGGCAAAAACAGTCAGAGGTGTAAGCGCTTTAAAATCGAAATAGGCGCGCTCACCCAGTCTCGTGACCGCCTCCATAGCGCGCTTCAGCTTATTATCTCCATGACATGTTGGCTGAAAGGCGTCAGGCATCGCCACAACATGATCGCCGAGAAAATCGATGAGGCGATCACGACGCAACTAATCGACCAGTCAATCATTTCGGGGGCTTGGAAGACATAGTCCGTCAGGAGCGCGACAGCCGTGGGCCCCAATGAGAGACCCAGTAAGGAAATCGTGAGCAGATAGAGCGCCATCACCTGACCGCGTATTTGATTGGGCGTCGCGTTAATCACCGCGATCGATCCGGCCGCGGTGGTCATTGCGGGTCCCAGACTTGCCGGAATCATGCCCATCAGTGCCGCTTGACCAGTCTCTGCGAGAGGGAGATAGAGGACGCCCGGGAGGCAAATAGCGATGCTGATCAAGGCGACTTTAATCTCCGCGTTGTGTTGCCCGGCTTGATGGAGCTTGTCGATGAGGCTTCCCGCGACAAACACCCCCAGTGGACCGGTGAACAGAATAATCACACCATACCCCAAACCAATTTCGCCCATACTCCAGCCATGCACCCGGGCAAAGCTGGTCGGAATCCAAGAAAACAGGGCGTAGCCGACAATGGTATTGACCGACATACCCAGAAACAGCGGCACGTAGACCTGCTTTCTATCGAGCAGGTAGGCCAGCACTCCGGAAAAAGACAAATCCTGAGTCGTGGTGCTGGTCTCCTGTCGCCGAGGTTCTCGCACCGTCAGCATCAGTAAGATCACAGCGAGACCAGGAAGGGCGACCAGAAAAAAAACGTATTGCCACGCTGCAACACTGCCGATCATTGGCAGGATATGTCGCTCGCTGGTGCTCACGTAGGTGATGACCATACCGCCGAACACCATCGCAAAACCGGTTCCCAGTGACACTCCGGCGTTATAGGTCGCCAACGCTTTTCCTCGCGCACCCGGGGGAAAATAGTCGGCAATCATTGAGGTGGCACTGGGCGTCAGACTCGCTTCACCGACCCCCACTCCCATTCTTGCCAGAAACAGGTGCCAATAGCTGCCCGCAAGCCCACACCCTGCTGTCATGATGCTCCACAATGTGACACCGCCCACGATAATGTTGCGGCGCACAGTGTGGTCGGCTAGTCGTCCCAGTGGCACGGCCATAAACACGTAAAAAATTGAAAACGCCAACCCCATGAGCAGGCTCATCTGTGTGTCGGTCAGCAGTAGATCCTGCTGAATCGGTTCAACCATCAGTGCGAGGATCTGACGATCTAGAAACGATACGAGGTAGGCGAAAGTCAGCACGCCGACCACGTACCAGCGATAGAGGACACTGCCCTGCCTTTGTGCCTGCTCAGTCACGGTGATCGACTTCTAAGCGCCATACTGATGCGGGCACGGAGTCTGAGTTTCATTAGCGGAAGTGGGGCATCACATCGGTCGCAAACAATTGAGCTTGCTCTACCATGGCGATCTGTCGCGCGCCATGGGGATGGGCGACCGGGGTGCCGCCCAGCTGGTAAATATGCTCAAGGCCCATATTGATCAGAGGCTCCAACCGCTCGATACATTTTTGCGGCGGGCCGCATATTGAAAACCAGTCGACAAAATCCTCATCAATTAACGCGAGATGTGACCCTTCTTCCTGAGCATGTCGCGCCATGTCATATTGTGATTGCAGGTGTTCGGCGATAGCACGGAGCCGGGGTGGCAGGTGCTCGGTGGGCGCATGCTTGAGCCCCGCAAAGTGCGCCACCATTCCCGCGATCAATTTGCCCAGTGAGAGGGCGATGTGCTCATTTTCATCACAGACCAAATTAATATAGGCGCCCAATTGAATGGAATTGCGCGGGCGATTGATCTTTGCCAAATGCGTTTCTGCCGTATCGATCGCCCACTGGAGCCGCTCGGGTGCGCTACCCACTGCAAAGGAGATCCGGTCACCCACTTCGACCGCCATCTGGATCGTTTTCGGGCCGGTACAGGCAATATCGATTGGGACGGGATAGGTGCCATAAGAATCAAGCCAGCGAAGTTGGGAGGAGTGACCGTCCCGGTCAACCGGCTCACCGTTAAGATAAGCCCGGAGTCTTTCAATAAAGGTTCTCAGTTGTGCGGTAGAGGCATTGCCTTTGCCAATGTGTGCCAGGCTGGAATCGCCGCGCCCGATACCACACAGGGCCCGGCCACCCGTCTCGGCAGAGAGTGAGGCCAACGAGCTCGCGAGCACCGCCGGGTCTCTCGTGATGGGGTTCGTCACCCCGGTGCCGACGCTTAGGCT
>ENA-OWPI01004215-OWPI01004215.1-marine-metagenome-genome-assembly--contig:-NODE-4215-length-11668-cov-5.114658_pt1 | contig 11668 bp, 16 predicted proteins | sample MGYA00238138_ERZ651775 | MGnify/ENA primary metagenome ERZ651775 (study PRJEB26906, sample SAMN06265043) | marine metagenome | isolation source: Helgoland LTER site | place: Germany:Helgoland, sampling...
TTTTCGGCTAGATCGCTAAGTTCAGTATGATACATTCTATATGCCTCTTTCACTTGACGCTTGATACGATTGCGATCTACGGCACTTCTAAATAAACGCTTGGGTACTGATATTCCCATCTGTACATGAGCGGTATGATAATTAGAATCAAACTCTGATATGCTGTACACAGCTCTGATAGGATAGGCCTTAACTTGCTTTCCACTCTCAAACAGCTTACTTATTACCTTACGGCTTTTTAGCTTTTGTGATGCAGGAAAAGAATGTAGATTAGCCATTGTAGTAAAGGTAATCGATGTGACTCTTTTAAAAGGTATGTAAACGAAAAAATCTGAAGACCCACATGGAGTTCTTCAGATTTTCCCAATATTAATTATAGAAGTAGTGTTCTACTTACTCGCCATATCGTCTGATACAGTAAGCACCACTCTACCTTTTGCTCTTCTTCTAGCAAGTACCTTTCTTCCATTCTTTGAGCTCATTCTAGCCCTAAATCCGTGCTTGTTAACTCTTTTCCTTCTTGACGGTTGATACGTTCTTTTCATTGCTTTTAAATTTTATTATCCCCTTTCGAAATAATACAATGTTTTTCGAAAAGAGTCGCAAAAGTAATTTTTATTTGTTTATATACCAAGCATCGAAGAAACTTAATTGTTCTATTTAGCTCTATATCTACGCATTATATTTTTTTAAATACAAAACTAATTGATAATCAATAAAGTCACTTTTTTTGTGATACGGTAAATAGTAACATTTTGTATACGTCATTCTTCCTCTCAAAGGCCAATATGTTTCAAAAGTGACCAAGGCTGCGTTATCGATTCATGAAGTGCAGCGAGTCTAGGCGAAGTACCTCTAATTCATTGATTCCATCAGTTCTTCGTTACTCTTGGTACCTATCATGTGTTTACGCAGGAACTGCATAGCTTCATCAGGCTTCATATCAGCTAGATGCTTACGAAGTACGAACATTCTGCTAAGCGTAGCTTTGTCCATAAGTAGTTCTTCTCTACGCGTACTTGATTTAGTAAGGTCGATCGCAGGATACATTCGCTTATGCGCTAGAGATCTATCTAGTTGTAGCTCCATGTTACCTGTACCTTTGAACTCTTCGAAAATTACTTCATCCATCTTCGATCCAGTATCTATAAGAGCTGTAGCCAATATAGTAAGTGATCCTCCACCTTCTATATTACGTGCAGCACCGAAGAATTTCTTTGGCTTATGTAGTGCATTTGCTTCTACACCACCAGAAAGTACTCTACCACTAGTGGGCGCCACAGTATTGTATGCTCTTGCTAATCTCGTTATCGAATCCAAGAGAATCACTACATTGTGGCCACTCTCTGTCAGTCTTTTTGCTTTCTCAAGTACTATATTCGCTACTCTTACGTGATTTTCTGCTGGCTCATCGAAAGTAGACGCTACTACTTCACCTTTTACAGATCTCTTCATATCTGTTACTTCCTCAGGTCTCTCATCAATGAGTAGTACGAGTAGGTAACATTCAGGGTGATTTTTTGCTATTGCATTAGCTACATCCTTGAGTAAAAATGTCTTACCAGTCTTAGGTTGTGCTACGATTAGCCCTCTTTGCCCTTTACCTATAGGAGAGAATAGGTCTATCATACGATTACCATAATCTCTACCTGATGGATCACTCGCAAGTGTAAATTTCTCATCCGGAAATAATGGCGTCAGATATTCAAATGGTACACGTTCTTTCACTTTGTCAGGATCAAATCCATTGACAAGATCAACTTTGAGTAATGCAAAATACTTTTCCCCTTCTTTTGGAGGTCTAATACCACCTAGTACAGTATCTCCAGTCTTGAGGCCAAATAATTTGATCTGCGATGGAGAAACATAGATGTCATCAGGAGAGGAGAGGTAATTGTAGTCAGATGATCTTAGGAATCCATATCCATCTGGCATCATCTCTAGTATACCCTCACCTACGATCACACCATCAAGCTCTACGTCAAACTTAGGCTTAGTTGGGTGCTGAGGTTTTCTCTGCTCATTACGCTTATCATTAGACTGATTATCGTTACGCTTGTCATTACGTTTATCGTTACGCTTGTCATTACGTTTATTATTTCGATCATTTTTTTGACGATCGTTTCTCTGATTTTTATTGTCAGATTGCTCCTTTTTGTCTTCATTAGCAATCACTTTTTTTGGTGCTTCAGTCCCCTTGTCTTCTCCATTTACAGGAGCTTCCTTTTTAACTGGAGTTTCTTTTTTAGGAGACACTTCTTTCTTTGAAAGGGCATCTTTACGATGAGCTTTTGGGGATCTTAGTTTAGGGGATGGTTTCTTTGTTTTCTGTTCTACCGGAGCCTTACCTGTGATAGCCTGGTGGTCCAGTATTTTATAGATAAGATCTTGCTTAGAGAGCCTTTTAAAGGCTTTGAGATCAAGCTTTTCTGCTAAAGCCTTCAAATCAGGCACTAGCATGTCATTTAGTTGTAGTATATCGAGCATTATAACGATTTGTTGTATGTTTTTAGTTGTATTATAGTTGACCCTATCTAATAAATAAGTACTATCAATGTTAGTTATATATGACTTTATTTCAATTGCGGTGGGCATTTTCGATCAATGAGATCGATTTAGTGGCTTGGTTCTAATCCATTGTATATCAAACATCTACTATGTATATTCACAAAAAATAACCGTCTCAGTATGTTGATGTTGAAATAGATAGTGTAGGAAAAGAAATGTAAAATAAATATAAAGATTTTCTTCAACAATTCAAACTGTTTGAATTCTTTTTCAGTAATTTTTTTCTTTGCCATTTTTAACCCTTTAAAAAATATTGAAAGATACCGTTGAGAAAGATTGCACAGGCAACTGCGTTCACAACGATGAGTGATCTATCGTTCCACATGATAGAAACCCATAACCAACCAGAAACCCCAATAAACTGTAGATACATGTTGTAGGGATAAAGGTTGTTTGTGGTCATAATCATTGCCACGATAAGAACTAGTGACGACGCCCACTTAACGTACCAACTAAGAGGATGGTCATGTTTAAGCGGAGTAGACGTTGTAGAAGGATTTTGATGTTCCTTCAATTCCATTTTTAGTATCCTTGTTCAGCCATTCGTTTTTCAAGATTACGTTTCTGTCGGCGTTTAGCTGCAGCACGTTCGTGTCGCCTCTTCTCACCCTTCGATGTGTAGAACTCTCGTTCTCTAAGTTCATTAAAGAACCCGTCTTCTGTGAGTTTCTTTTTCAAAATCCTCATTGCTTTTTCAACATTATTGTTACGCACTTCAACTCTCACACTAATTCTCCTTCTTTTGAATAGTATACACTCTTTAGGTCAAATAAGTCAATGCACTTTTTGCATCCACTACATGGTTTTGACATACCAGTAATCCATTTTCTGTTTGCCTTATCTCTCTTTGCCCTTACAATATATAGTTCACACTTAGACAAGTCTTCTACATTAATAGACTTGAGTGCGTTCTTGATTGCATGGACCTCTGCGTGAAAAAATACCGCATCCTTGTTCTTGCGAAATCTAGCTTGAAATGGGTGGGTCTTCTTATGACAATATCCATAAGATACAACCTTACCTTTGCGTACCACTGCTGCAGCAATTCTTGCACCACGGACAGGTTCTACTGCTTGTGCAAGTTTGAAAGTATCATTGAAGATTTCATTGATCATCCTCGCCTCATCTTTGCAACTTCTTCAGCAGACTTCTTGTTCCGTACCGGCACAGCATTGGACTTGTGCATCTGTGCAATACCAATGATCTCAGTACCAGTGTAAACATTCTCTGGTTTCTTTGACATAGAAGAATTATAAGTAGGTTTGCAGGACTCTAATTTGGCGCACTCGGCAGGACTCGAACCTGCGACCCACGGTTTAGAAGACCGTTGCTCTGTTCCAGCTGAGCTACGAGTGCCTACACCCATCTTCTTGAGAAATTTTGCGTGTTTACGCTCTGCCTCTAAGACAGACTTGGACTTCTTCTTCTGTTTGCGCTTGCGTGTATTCGTAGTCGAATAATACACAGGCAATAAATGCATACCGCTCATGATTCCTACTATATACTATTGATTGGGATTTGTCAAGTAGTTTTTTTGGATTCTTTGATTGCTTTTGCAATCAACTCAGAGATGGGAACAAGTTCCTTGTCACCATCCTTGTCTAGTACTGTTGCAACGAAACCCTCTTTCTCAAGAGTATCTAACATTGTTCCAATGACCAGTTCCATCTTGTTATTAATAGACCAGCGACCAGCAAAGTATGCTGCTGCAATTGAACCCACTGCAAGGGCTGTGTGAAGGTATACATCCATAATTCTATTTATCTCTTTTAATTTCCGAGTGTCTATACAGTATACACGAAAAAAAGAGTCTTGTCAAGACATTTCTTTGATTATTTTATTTAGTTGTGGCTATGAACACACCGTTCCAATCTGGTTCCAGCGGTTGGGTCTTCATGAACTCACACCTCTCAATCCACATGGTATAGTAGTTTCTCATTCTTCCATCAAACTCTACACTCAAATCATTGCACAAACGAATGGCATGGTCAAACTGCTGATTACGATAATACTCATGCATTTTTATGTGTTGATTTTCGGCAAACCCCCAATTCGTATTTTTCATCATCCAATCCATCTCACTCAAGACGGTATAGATACGAATACCCACGGACTTACCCTTGACTGCTAGTTCATCGACCTTGAGATAGAAGAAGTCATCCTTGGTCATGTCATAGGTGGACTCTCCCACCAGCAGTAGACAACCATACTCTTTACACTTGGATTCAATACGAGCGGCAGTTGATACTGCATCACCTAGAACATCATAGCTATGACGTTTGGTACTGCCCATCTCTCCAAGGTAACCAAGGCCGGTATTGATACCAGCACCCATACCCACAGGGGGACGACCTTCAGAAACGATTTTATCATTAAACTTCTCCACTGCACTCAACATTTGTAGTCCAGTTTTCACTGCGCTCCTTGGATGGTCATCATCGTCAATAGGTGCATTGTGTATGTGCATAGATGCGTCACCAATATACTTGATAACCATACCATCAGAGTCTAGAATAGGTTGCGTGATTGCATCCATGTATCCATTCATAATTTCAGTAAGGCCTTTAACGTCATCACCGAAACTCTCACCCAATGGTGTGAACCCACGAAGGTCGGAGAAGCAAATGCTGATCTCCTTCTTCATGCCGTCTTTGATTAATGCAGGGTTCTCCTGTAGAAGACGAACCACGGTAGGCGAAGCATACCCTGCGAACTGTTTCTTGATTTCCATCTTCTCTTTATATTCTTCCATGAACCGTAGGAACGCAGCGATAGCCCACACAACAAACATGGTGAGAACAGGATAAGACCAATCTACCAGATAACTATACTCTGTAAAGAGGTAGGATGACCCGTAGAATGTACCGACAAGAAATATGGGTAGTAACACTGCACCAAAATACCACGCCATTGTCAGTACCACAATTGTGAGGATTAACGCACCGGCACCACTGACTGCAAGTTCTGCTAGGTCTGTCCAGAATGGTCTGGTGATATTGCGACCTGTCATCATGGTCGCCAGTGATGCAGCAATGAGGTCATGCGAATGTATATTACCAACAGGTGTTGATACTACACTTTCTAGACCTGATGCAGTCATACTCAATATTACGATCTTACCAGTGAGGTCAGGCAACTTCTCATGCAACGCATACACAGGTGTCTTCCACTTGAAGTCCAACCAGATATTGCCGTTGGCGTCTGTGTCGATCATCTTATACTTCGGTATGCGTAGTTTCTCCACACCAGCAATACCTGTCTTCATCTGAAAAGACACATCACCAGCAGCTATGCGTAAAATCTCCATACTGATAGATGGAAACAATTTACCATCTGATGCAATGACCAGAGGCATACGACGAGTCACACCATCTTTCTCTGGTGCGATTACCATCATACCAACTGCATTGGCACTCTCTGCAATTTTTGGAATAGGACCAACCACGCCGGGATATCTGTACACCCACGGTTGCCAGTCTTCTCCAACAGTTGCAACACCACGAACCACACCAGTGTTACTCTTGTCGTTGCTGGGTATCTGTCCTATAACCGTAGGAGTCTTTTTGAGTATTCTGGCAAGTGCATCATCTTTACCAAATCTGTCTGGGTCTGCAAATAGAATAGGGACAACCACGATAGAGGCACCAGCCTGATAGAGTTCTATAATTTTGTTTGCAACCTTGTTTCTGTCCCAAGGCCACTGACCCAATGTTCTGATTGTCTGATTGTTAATCTCTACCGTCGCTAGGTTAGAGAGAGTCATTGACTCCTGATTGCGTTGGTGTTGGTCCAGTGCTTTGAGACGCACCATGTCTAGAAACCACGGGTCTGCAAAACGCAATCCACACAATATTAAAATAACAAATAATGATATAATCCACTTTTTCATTTCAATTCCCTTGTGTAACGCTTACACTGCATCCCCCCACTGTCGCACAACTTTGCGATAGACTATACGATTGTGCTGTGCCGCCCTGTTGTTTTAGGTCTAGAGTTGTTGAGTAAGACCCCGAAACTGTTACTGTAGCACTGTGTGCAGCATTACCAGTTTGTACCATATCAATATTATTAGTATCGTTATTCACAGTCAAGTTCATTGTTTTACTCACGTTACTATCTTGTCGCATGTAAATATCGTTACTATCTCCGTATATATAGGTCACCATGCTATGTTCATGTCCAGAGTTATTTGACCTTTGACTTCCTAAAAATGTATTGCTTGACCCGTGGATATCAAGTATTATAGAATGACCACCATGTTCTACTGTATCAGACGAAGCAACACCGCCAGCTGTCACGGTATATCCCTGATAAAACTCAACATCATTACTATCGCCCTTTATGTGAAATTCAAACCTGTCTCCACCACAGGTTGATTGATTGCACAATTGTTTTACCAATAGAGAATTACTGTCGCCGTCGAGGTCACCACCCCATGATGCACCAGAGCCCCAAGCAGAAGTATATCCAACGTAACCGTCTTTACCCTCTTGTGTTATGTTGATGGTATTGTTTCCACCGCCATGACTCATATTAATTTCATTATCATTTCCATCTACATCCACAGTGATACTATTCGAATTACCAGTGGTAACTTGATTGATTATAACTGAATTGCCTGCAAAAGCAATGTTAGTCAGACTGAGTAATAGTAATGATATTAGAAGCGTCTTCATCTCTTGTTGTTATCTCCGGCACAGGAATACCCTGTGTAATATTGATTGTATATCCATAGTCGTTTATCAAGTCTAGTTCTATTGTATTGTTTCCTACCCTTCGTATGATTCGTGTGCTGTTTCCGTCTACCAGTGTATTGACTTGTGTTGACTTATTAAATCCACTTGTCCTACCATCTATCAACTCTGACTGAGCCAAAGCAAGAGCAATCTGGTCAAGAATGTTACCTAGTAACTCCACATCCAAATCGTTAATGTCCAACTCGTTAAACTCAAACAGGTCTTCCTCTAGCTCATTCTTATCTAACGCAGCAAACTCAAGAAAATCAATATCAAGTAAATTCTTGTTTGCCTTTGAGTCACTAAGCAATTTGATAAGTTTCTTCTTTGGTGGTTTGATAATCAATAAGTTGTTAATCTGGTCTAGTGTCAAATCTAGTATCACTGGTTTGGATGGTTTTGCTTCTCCTGTACCAACCACAGTTGACTGAAATGCTTGATTCATTATAACCTGTCCTACATCAGTCTCCACCGATATCTTACCCACTGTCCCGTCTTTATTAGGTAACAGAATAATTAAAGACTTACCAACCTCATCCACCGTCATACTGAACGCCGTTCCCAACACACCAATTCTTGCTGTTGGTGTCCGAATGTCCACGTTCTGATTATTCAGCTTCGCAATATTACCACTCGCATAACGCACCGTGCCAAGTGCAATATTCATAACCAACTTCGACCCCTTTCTAGAGTTAGGGTCATAGATAAACTCATCGATAACCAAGGCACTGTGGGCACTCACTGCTACGTTGGTGTCATCAACAAACTTGATACCAACATCGCCTTTACCAGTTTTCACCGTGTCCTTGAACTCGATATCAGAACCCTTTTGCAAAACAGAGTTTTCACCTGACCGTTCTACAGAAGCATTCCCTTTGTGTTTCACCACATTCCCAATAGCACCATAAGCACTGGTACTAAAGAGAATGATACTAATCGTCCATAGTAATCGTAACACTGTGATTTGACCCCACTGTTGTCACATCTACAGCTCCATCATAGGCACCACCCTGTGTAATTGAAAATGTGCTAGATGAACCAGTGTGATGAAGAGTTGTGTCTTGATCAGCAGCACCAGTGTGTGTTGATGTAATCGTATTACTCCCGCCGATAGCTGTGATGTTCGTCACCTTCTTGTCACCAACACCCATTGTAGCAGTGCTGTTTTCATTTACTGTAATAGTATTGCTATCGCCTGTCGCAGTGATATCAATATCAGCATCATCGGTTGCAGCATTATTACCCACGTTCACTGTTGTTGTATTTGAACTACCAGTGATTGTTTGGATAATACTATTGTCATCAGATGCAGAGTTAGCACCAACAGATACGTTAGACGTATTACTATTACCTGTCTGATTTATTGTCAATGTCTGTGTTGCACCGACAACAGATGCAGCAATGGTGTTAGTGTTACCAACCTGATCAATGTCTAACGTCTGGCTGTCACCTGTTAGGGTAACATCAGTTGTATCATCACCGAACTTATTGGTCTGTCCATCTTGATTGATGTTTGCAGTCAGGCTCGCACCAGATTGTGTTATGTATACGTCGCTCGCATAACTCACACTACACATAACAAAGTAAGCGAGTATTGTAAGTATGCCCGTTCTCATTTTCCTTTCTCCTCTTTAAATTTCCATAATTCTTTTTGCTCACCTTCCTTGATAATTTCAATAACTGCTTGTTCGATTGCCTTCCTCACTGCATAGGTTGTGGACTCATTATCCGTTATCCCAGCCTCTGTCTCTAGCAATTTAGTTCCCATATCTAAAAACTTAAAAACTGTGGCAGATAACTTTGTACTCAGAATAGTTTTCTGAGAACTGACTGCCAAAAGTACTTCACCTGTCTGTACAGATATTAATCGTAAGGCCACTGTTACCATGTCCTTACGATATTCATCAGATACACCAATACCCAGATATCTTACCCCCATACCACCTGTACTTGTATTGGTGTCATACCCAACTATGCCCCCTGTCAGCAATACTCCCGCAAACAATAGGGGTTTAATCTTTTCTGCCGTATCTCCGTCATAGTTCTTTCTTGTGTTTCGTATAATCTGTCTTTCTTTTAACAGATTTTCCAGTTCCATTCTTTCTATGACTTGAAACCACTCGCCCTTACCTGCTTTCTTTAGGGCTTGGATTAACCATATATCTCCACCTTGTGTCACTGCACTACTTAGTAATGCAAGTGATGAGCTGGATTTTCTTTGTCCTGTTACGTCATTGAACTTATACACCGCAACCGGCACCTTACGTTCAGGTGGTGTTATGTTGTATAGTTCATCTACTAACGGCACAGTACTAGGTGCAGGAGCATCCTGTGGTTGGATGCTCGCACAACTAGAAAGTAAAGTCGCCAACAGGAACAGTGATAACAGTCGTACTACCATTTGCGTCCACAATCGTTAAATCTACGGTTTCGCTACTCTTGACATAACTAATTGTTGTTCCTTCAAAAGTAACTGTACCGGAAGTTGAAGCATCTTCTCCAAACATACTATCTACTAGTTGTTTTGAAAGTTGTGCATATATTCTTGATTCCACATTCTTCATAAATTTAGAAAGGTTTGTATTTGCAGCATCTCGTATTGCTTGACGTTCAGCAGCTTCTTTCTTTTCTTTAATTGCTTGCGACCTTGAAAACTCTTGGTTCTCAATGGTCAAAACATGTGCGCTGTATCCCTGACCACTAAATGCGGGTGACTTCCATGTGTGAGTAAGTTCCCCAGCATGTGAAGGTGAAAGGAATGCACATCCGAAAGCAAAGAGCGCACCGACAAATGCCCCTATCAAGAATGATTTGAGCATATCACTATCGTGCCAGATTGCCTGATTTTTAAAGAATACATCAGAAGCATGATGACCTGTTTTTAGACTGAAAAAGTTCCTACTCATCCTTCTTCTCCTTTTCTATGTCACGAAGTTCCAGAATCGTATTGATTTTCTGGTCCATTCTTATCATGTCATTATCAAGCATCCTTACTCTGTCAATGAGAGATATAGTTGTCATCGTAGCTTTGTCGAGTGCGGGTAAAATTTGTTGAGTCACATACTTCCATATAAAAAATATAAAATAACCCATACCAACAGCCATGACAACAGTTATACCTTCGTCTTGAACCGCTTTAATAATATCTTCCACACAACTAATCCTTTCTGGCATCCTCCTTGCCATCGGCCGCAGACATCCTACGGACATCTGGTTTCACACCCAATACATGGCATACCAAAGAATCTAATCGCACAATTTCATTATTAAGAGTTTTGACACGGTTATCCAGCGCCGAAATCAACATATTCAAATTTGACGCCGCATCCACAACAGAAGCGAGAATATATTTTAGGAGAATAACAATAAAAACACCACCACCTAGTACAGCAGTGATGGTAAAACCTAACTCAGCAATAACACCAAAGATTTCCATACGGTATTCTCCTATGGATATTTAGGTTATTCGATTCGTTTAGGACGATTTTTCGTGTAATTTAACGAAATATTCAGCATCAACCACTACAAGAGGTTTTTGGTTGTTGCGTTTAATGAACACTACGGGTTCATAATCACCAGAGTTTGACTCTGCTTGTTCGTATGATTTCCACACATTAAGGGATTCTTGGTTCTTACACTCAATAGAATATGGAAACTTCTCTCTCGCAGCACGGGCCATGATAAGGTCTTCCCCCCCTGCACCCATACTGCGAGACTCTACATCCTCTGGATGTACGTCAAGTTGTTCAATCAGCTGATCACGAACCCATTGTTGAAATCTGCGACCTTTTGCCTTAGCACTGCTTGTTTTCATATTCTAAGCCTGTCGAGACAAATAATATTCTTTGTAATTAGAAATATCAAAGTACTCTCTCATAATGTCTTTTACTATCTGTGGATCAAAAGTTTTACAACTAAAAACATCAAGATAAACACTAGCAGGTTCATCAATAAAATGTGCAACTATACTGGAAGTTGTTATAATTTGCACTACTGTATATCCTGAGTGATATGGTTGTTCTCCATTGTAGGTAATGATAGGATTGCCATGTGCTTTCATGTTAATTCTTTCAACTAAATCACCAATCCATTTTACTAATAATTCTTCATTACGAATTGCCGACGGGTCACAACCGTTACAATCTAAAATTAAATGATATCCCCAACTTTTATTCACCACTGTCTCCAAGCGTTTGCAATAATAGCAAAACATGTACATATATGTAGGAGAACCCAGACAGTCCTGATTATTGCAACCCTGTCTGCTTTTTTATCTTCATCAAATGCTTTAGACCCAATTGCCTTACACCAATATTTCCACATGTTCATGGTGTAACCGTAATGTCTTTAACTCTATATGGTTG
>ENA-OWPI01004216-OWPI01004216.1-marine-metagenome-genome-assembly--contig:-NODE-4216-length-11666-cov-5.441626_pt1 | contig 11666 bp, 8 predicted proteins | sample MGYA00238138_ERZ651775 | MGnify/ENA primary metagenome ERZ651775 (study PRJEB26906, sample SAMN06265043) | marine metagenome | isolation source: Helgoland LTER site | place: Germany:Helgoland, sampling...
GACGAGATGTGAGAAAGAAGACATGTTGTTGCGTAGTGTGTTGGATGTTTTTGAAAACTAGAAATAAAGAGAGAGGGTTTGTTAAATGGAATTGTATTGTCTGCTGGTCGCATGTGGCATAAGCGATTATATAATAAAGATAATAACGTAGTCAAAAGGTTCCCCTTTTTTACGAGGGGAACTAACAACAAATCGAGAACATTCACTCCAGGCAAATTCGGCTCACGGCAGGCATTAATTTTACCTCAGTGTCTATCTAATAAACTATCCAACACTATCGCACGGCGGGAATGACTTCTAACAATCAATTTTGATGCACTCCTTCCCTTACAAGGGGATCTCGTACGTTTCGTCAACGAGTTTTGATCTATCATCCTCCGCTTCTGACGACATGCTCTCTGCGTGGGGCATCATAGTATCCATTTCCTTTTTAATGTTCCCATGTTTGACCCTAAAGAGAGCTACAAATTCCTCAAAACTGATTTTTCCATTCTTCTCTATGTCCACCTCCTGCACCAGTTTGTCTACACTCTCCTTGCTATAGCTTGTACCAAGGATATCCTTTAAATTCTGCTTGGTAATAAAACCCGAGTCGTCACTATCGAGGCGATCAAAGGCCTCAGCAAGCCGCTCCTCCTCAATGTGCCCCTGCGCCTCAAGAGTGGCGGCAAGAAATTCTGTGTAGTGTATGAGTCCACTCCCGTCAATATCAACGCTCTTAAATGCATCGAAGATCGCGTCCTCTGTCTCCTGTGGGCGGACCTTGGTAATGGCTTCTTTGAACTCATCGTATGTGATGGTCCCATTGTTGTGAGTGTCGTATTGGTCGAATGCCTTCCGAAGCTGGAAGATCTCCTCCGTATTGCTCTGGTGTGCAATCACCATCAGCGCCAATTTCTGGAAATTACCGTAATTTCCAAACTTTTTGAGACTATCCGTGACTCCCTCCATTACCTGACTGCTGGGTCTCCTCTCCTCGACGTCATTAAGCGAAGTGATCCAAGTGTGCCCGAGGGCCTCCTCGGCATTAAGCCGTACCTTGGGGTCCACGGTAATAAGCTCACTGCAGAATTTCTTGGCTTCGTCGCTGACATTTTTAAACCGCACTTTATTGAAGTTGTAGTCACAACGCATGATCTTGTCGATCACGTGCCTGCGCTTTCTGCCTGCAAAGGGCATCTCCCCACACAAAAGCATGTACACTATGACCCCCACACTCCACAGATCCGCCTGGCTCGTGTACAAACCCTGAAGTACCTGAGGAGCCATGGTGTAAATTGTTCCGACCCCCTCCATCATTCTCGGGGCCTCAGGTAAATACTTCTTGCTCAATCCAAAGTCGATGACTTTGATCTCTGCCGTAGGGCTAGAGCTTTCGAACATGATATTCTCAAACTTTAGATCCCTGTGTGTAATGTTTCGCGAGTGCAGGTAGGCAATGGCTGAGAGAAGCTTCCCCGCAATGCTAGCTGCCTCCTCCTCACTGTATGGGTCTCGGCTGTAAAGATCTCCTCCCGTGCAACACTCCATGACCACAAAGAGCTGCCTCTTCCTGTTGAACGTCTCGATAGGTTTTACAATGTTGGGATGGTCCAAAGATTTTAGAATGTCAATCTCGTTCTTGAGTTCCTCCACAAACTCATCTGACATGCGGGACAGCTGGATGGCCTTTAGAGCGTACAGAGTCTGGCCGCCGGAGCTACGCCGCCGAGGTGTCTGCATGGCACCTTTTAGATCAAATGATACATCGCTCTTGATTTCAGGGTCCTTTCCGTCCGTCGAGGAGGTCCTCCTCTCCTCTTGCAGCACAATCTTCTCCATGCTCTGGTTTATCTTGTTATCCCTCAACTGCAGCGTCCTCAGGCTGCTGTTCTCCGCGTCGTAATCGGTGCTCCCCTTACGGTCCTTGCTCGTCACCTTGAAAGACTTCGTTTTCTTCTTCACGCTGCACACGCTCCCCATGCTCCCCTCCCCGAGCTTCTTCACAATCTCGTACATCTCGAATATATCCTGGTCGACACGCTCCCGCATCATGTTGCCCCTCAAGTCGTGAGTCGCGGGCTCGGAGGGCGTTGATAAGCACTTGCCCATGGTGTGTGTGGGTATTCTTTATGAATAGCGAATAATGTTATTGCAAAGTTAATCAGGGGGGAGGGCGGGGTGGCGGGGGGGCGGGGGGGTGGGGGCGGGGGGGCGGGGTGCAAGTTAGGTTGGTTGCAATTTTTTCCTGGTATTTGAGTTTCAATAAGCACTTGCTTGGTTCAAAACTCGGATTCTGTGAAGTTCGAGGTTCTCGGATTCTGGCACAGGCGATAGAATCTTTGAAAATAAAATAAACGAAAGAAAGGATCTGGTTTTGTTTCGAGAGGGGGATCCACATGTGGTTAGCCAAAAAATTAGGAAATCGGAAAAAAAGCACAAAAAAAGTTCGAAAAAGGAAAACAAGTTTTTTTTTGGGCCATGGAAATAGGGCGCGCACGGGTACTCTGGCTCTTTAAACAGGAATTACACAACATACAAAAGACCGTTTTTTATAATAACTACATCACCGCAATCTATACCCCACTAGATCCACCTCCGATATAAATGTTACCCTTAAAGATATAGCACCCCAAATTTGCTCGGCACTTTTTTGCACGTACCCGTGCACAAGTGGGACCACCCGTGCACAGCCTCCCACAAGAATCCCCAGTAATTAAAATTGAACGGACACATTTCTCATACACTCTTCCAACTTAAATTCCACCCAAAATCTTCACGAACGTCGCGTACCTCTCAATAATCGCCAAGAACCCAAAATCTACTTCCCCTTCTTGCACGGGTATCTACATCCATACCAACGCCATCTCCACGCCAAAAGCCCCCACTGTCGGTCGACAACAATCACCTCACGCTCAGATCTCCGAGTTGCGCTTCCCAAGAGCTAAACACTCCCTGCAGCATCATGTCCTATGACACAAGCTTCAACCCCCCCGACCAAGCGGCCAACAGCCCTCAACCCTCGGGGCCACCGGAAGAGCAAGCGACGGCTTCTCTCGAAACTCATAATGATGCGTCATCATCCACGTCTTCCGCGCATCCATATTATCATCCAGACGAGAACTTCATGCTCGACGAATATGACGATGCCCCGCAACCTTTCCACGACAAGGGATTGAGCCTCACAGAACAATTTTACCAGCACAAACAACTTCCTTATGCACGCCAGAGCGCAACATCATCCGATAACGACAACAAGATTGACGATTACACCAACAAAATGGCGACTCTCAAAGAGGAAATGGCGCAAGAAGATCCTGGCTCTGTCATGGATCTTGACGAGGAGCCGTGGATAGTTGACTTGGAGGAGGACGACGAGGACCACCGTGATAAAAACGACGTTGAGTGCGAATCCCACGAGTCTATTCACAGCGCCAACGGCGATACCGCCAGCACAACACCAGACTCTACCAAGCACTTCAAAAACGGAACTTGCAGTCGCGCTTCCTCCAAAGCCAAGGCTACGCGCGACCGCAATAAGTACCTCAACGATAACGATAGACACTACTACAAAAAACTTCGCAAAGCGATCGACGGAGGTCAGCTCAACGACAGCATATTCGCCACCCCGCTCATCAATCATCACATGTTAAACCTGGACTCGCTGGAACCTCTTAATTATTTGACGCGGCCGGTGCGAATCTTCATCCCACATCTCCAGTACAACGAGTACCCAAAAAGTCCCTGCGGCTGCTTGGATGGACACGTCGTCCGGGATGGTTGGAAACGATCATTTATCCCGATCTTCTCGTTCTCGCGGACGGAGGACTACTACCTTTTGATGCCGGCGCGGTACACATGTACGACGTGCAGTCATTCGTTTAACGCTGACGACGCGTATTGTATGTCCAACTACTCCGACAAAGTAAAAGTCAACCTCCACTTCTACCTGAGTGACCGGTTTGGGGTTGATCGGGGGATTTATAAACGCATCACGGAGAGCTTCGTTAGTGACGGGGCGGACAAAATCGCAAATACGTTTAAGGAGGAGAGTCTCGAGCATTATACACGACAACAACTCGGTAGATAAAGCACCACAAATTGCAGAAGAACACGTCGCAGATAAAGGGAACGGAGCCCGTCCACCTATCCCCGTCGAAATACAAGCCGTTGGATGACCCGAATAAAGCATTTGCTGGAGGGGCGGCTGGAGGAGGGACAACTTTGAGAGCCGACAATCGTCAAACGCAAGCGAGGACGGCAAACAACCCGACCGCGCCCTTCAAATTGAATATTCCGAGAGAGAGGGACGGCGATACGGCGATCAACTCTTTCATTCCGGACATGCGCCTCTTCAACAAGATCTGCAAGTTTTGCGGGGATGCGAGGCATAAAGATTGCCGGCTCGTGGAACACCGCACGTGGAAAACGTGCGAGAATGCTTGCGTTCGCTGTCGCAAGAAGCACCTCCCAGGAAGCTATCAAGGAGTATTAGTCCCAGGAAGCTATCAAGGAGTATTTTGTACGGAGATCATTACGGAGGAGCAGGAGACGGATTGGAAAGTTTTCAAGAAGTACGGCGACTTGACCGAGCGGGGTTACGAGTTGCTTCAAAAGTGCCCACACCCGAGTGTATTTTATGACGAGAGAAGCCGAAGAGGTAAAAATAGAACGCTCGAAGCCTTCCAGGGGTTCGACTGGAACAACTTCAGCGACGGTATAAACGGAGACGGAGGGGAGGAGAAGAAGGAGACCAAGAAAACGGAAGGCGGTCTCGATTATAATGGGGGCGAGGAGAGAGAGGACGGCGATGACTCGGGCAAGAAGGCGGACAAGAGCGACGACACGGCTGGCGATGATAACGGCCGGGCGAATAAGGATGCGAAGTCGGGGGGGGAGGGACAAAGTGACGAGAAGAAAGACACGGTTGGTGACGGCTCGGCGAAGAGGAAGAAAGACCCCCTCGCCGACTTTAGCCTGAGAGAGATGCTGGATGAAAATACGAAGCGGAGGAAAAAAGCGCCATTTGTCAAGAAGGACAAGAGCGCCCGTTCTAAGACCCGACAAATAGTCCCAGGTGGTGCAGATTTAACGTGCTACAGAGCGTGGATGGAAGTGGGGGCGTTCTTCCCGGTCTTACCCAACGTCGTTGACGAGGAATTATTTCCGCACGATTATCGTTGGTATAGAAACCAACCACCTAATCGGATTGGCGAATTCGAGGAGTTCAAAGAGTGCATGCGTAAATACGAGATTGAAATACACTTCGTCGACTTTCTCGATTATACGCTTGACAAACAGCTACACTCTTGGGTGAAGCAGCTGAATCTTAAGCTGGAACGGTGGAGCTTGTTGCCGATCAAGTACACGAAGCAAGTTTGTGAGAGCAATTTTATCATCGAGAGCGCGGCGAAGTTGGGTAGTTCAGCGAAGGCAGCGGAGGCGCACGTTGGTCGGGGTTCGTCGGTGAGGCAGAATAGCTTCGAATGCGGACCGATTGCTGCGGGCGTGACATACACAGGCTACGGTAAATGGCAGGATTTAGGAATTCATCCGAAGGATGTCGACTTTGGAAAGTGCATCCTCCGGCCGAAAGATGAGTTTATTGATCGGCTAGTCGATAAGAAAATATACGATAGCAAAGCGGCTTACGGTAACAAGTGCATTTCGGGTAAGGATTTAATTGCTATTCAAGAAATAATGGGGGAGGAAGACGAGGACTTCGTCCAGCAGCCCTGCATGAAAATCGGGCAGGGATTCGAGATACTCTTTAGGGGGTTGGTGAGGGAATTAAAAAGCGACGAGACGGGGCTGACTGTTTGCTTGTTCAATAACCAATGCCATCAACGACCCGGCTCTCATTGGGCATCGCTATTCCTCGTTAAAAGAGAAAGAGGATATGTCCTACGGAGCCCCCTCTGTTCTCCCTCCTCCAGTACGAGACAGGGCTGACTGTTTGCTTGTTCAATAACCAATGCCATCAACGACCCGGCTATCATTGGGCATCGCTATTCCTCGTTAAAAGAGAAAGAGGAAAGATGAAGATGAAATGATAATAGATTAACGCTGAATTTTTTTCAGTTCTCGTGTTGAACCGCGCGGCTGCCCTACTGTGTGTTTTCATTGGCGTCGAGCCTTCTTTGGCCCCCCAGGGGGGGCCTTTTTGGGGGGGGGGGGGAACTTTTTTGGAAATGGCCTGCGGCCTATTTCCATGCGCCAAAAAAAATCGTCTCGTCAGGTACGTCCAGTACTAACACATACACGTAAAATCAGCTTCGCTCTTTTTGCCGCTCTCGTGACGACCAGTTTTGCCGGAACATGCTCAGATTGGTGTGAGGAAGGGGGGCACGGATCAATTGGAGATTGAGGGAACTGCGCCCCTTTGCCATGGAGAATGCGAAACAATGTTCGACCGATACCATGAGCGATTACGGACATTATTTCTTCCACACGACAAAACTCTCGCTCCATATTATCTAATGTATCATAATTAAACCATAAAAGTCTCGTTTTTGTCACCACCCACAGAATCATCTTTAGTGTCGCCAGTCTCATTGTCTCTTGCTCAAAAAAGAATTAGGGGTTCTCGGCCTTGTAGCGCTCCCAGGTAAATCCGTGCTTGCGGTTCTGGAACATAGCACCTCCCCAGATGACTCCAAACCCTGCTCCCAAAATTCCGAAGCAGAAGCCAGCAACAACCTTGGGATCAAAGGGGGGCTCGAAAACCATGCTGTGAGAAAAAAGTAGATGTGGGTTAGTCATTTGTGTCGTGAATACCTTGGACCCCTTGGACCCCTTGGTCCCCTTCCTTGGACCCCTTGGGGGGGGGGACGAACGACGAACCCTTCGATTTTGATCCCATTTATCTGCTGCTCACAGAATTAAGGTAATAGTTTTTCCCCTTTCTTGGCGCTATTTTTGCCCCTATTTCTGACAATCACAACGCCCACAACACTCAAGACACCCCTTGCTCCCACATCAACCAAGACACCAACGACACCCGTCACCAAGAGCGAGCAAACAACTTTCCCAAGTCTCGAGAGATGAGACATCTTGAGACGAGAATAGGGAAATGTGACAGTACAGCCCATGCCCCCGCTTCCGACTCGTCAGCTTCTCGGTCTCAATTCAGCCCCACCGAAACGCGCCGCGATCAACCCCTCTACTGCCCCAGCACACACAGACACAGGCCCAAAAAATCCGCACTGCACTCACTGTTTGTGTCCGTCGCCACCCATATGCCTGACTCGGAGAGCCTTGTTGATTTGCAGTCCCGCTCGTCGTGTGGTAAGTCCTATCATGATGGGTTTTTTTATTCGAATGTGTCTCAATTGGAGGGGTCCTCTGCTGCTGGCCCTGAATCCCACTGCGTCCCTCGTCGTTTTATTTTTATTTTTAGCCCAAAATCTTCTCCCCCTTCCCCCTTTCAACTCCCATCTATTTCAGGAATTATTAATCTTTATATCGCTCGCTCTTCTTCTGAAGATACCCAGAATCGCGCTTTTAAAATTTAAAAAGTCCCCTAGGCAACGGCACGTTCGAACCCTTGACAAACGGTCATTCCAATTTCTGTAGCTCCGGTTTCTGTTACTCTGGCGCGTTCCCCGTTGATCTTCCTCCTCCCTAACCCTTTTCCTTTCGATGTCTGATCCTTCCTCGAGCGGGCCCCATTTCTCCATTCCCCCTGCCCCTCCCGGCCCTTCTGCCCCTCCCGATGCTTCCCCCTCTGCCTCTGCCTCTGCCTCTTCGTCAACTGCCTCCTTCGCCCCGACCCAGTGCAATGTTAGGGTGGTCACCCGTCTCCGCCCGCTCTCCGCGACCGAGCTTGAGACGGACCAGAGCGCGACGACGAAGGCTGTCGGCTGTACTAAGAGCGGAAAACCCAATGCGGTCCAAATGGGAGATGGGGAGGCAGCAAAACGCTTTGAGTTTGACGAGGTGTTCGCCCCAAAATCTTCGAACAGTAACCTTTACGAATCTGTGGCCAAGCCAATGATACACAATAAGATATTCAGGGGGTTCAACGCGACAATCCTTGCGTACGGACAGACTGGATCCGGAAAGACCTTCACAATGGGAACTAACTGGGAAGGCGCCAAGACAGAAGAAGAGGCCAAGAAAGGAGGACAAAACGACAAAACCGGCGACGATGCCGATGCCGATGATCAAGATCGCGCCGACAACCGCGGCATCATCCCTTGCTCTGTAGACGAGATTTTCAAGCTGGCGGCCACTTACAAGGGTTCTGTGGAGGTGAACCTGAGCTACCTGGAGATTTACAATGAGGAGGTCAAAGATCTTCTGGGAGAGGGAGAAGATGCTGGTAACTTGCCCATTCGGGAGGGAATCGATGGTAGCGTTCATGTGCAGGGTCTGGCTTGCAAACCCGTCAAAACTCCCCAAGATGTAGCCTCTCTCATGTCCCTTGCATCCCTGAAACGCGCCACTGCAGCGACCGCCATGAACTCCGTTTCGTCGCGCTCCCACGCGATCTGTACTTTGTACATCGTGGCAACGCCTGATGGTAAGTCGGAGAGATCCGACTCGAATCCTGAGGCGTCCGAATCCGAGTCTTCTGAACGCACTGAATCCTCAGAGAAGGCAGACACTGAGGACACACACAGCGATACTGAGCAGATTTCTTCTAAGTTCACACTCGTAGATCTTGCTGGAAGCGAGCGACTGAAGCGAACGAACGCGGAGGGCAGCCGTAAAAAAGAAGGCATCAACATTAACAAGGGGCTCTTCGTCCTCGGGCAGGTCATCAGCGGTTTGAGTGAGAGGGGGAAAGACTCCACCAACAACCTTGGCTCGTTCCATGTACCGTACCGTGACAGTAAGCTGACCCGTCTTCTAACGGACTCTCTCGGAGGAAACTCGCACACATGTATGATTGCGTGCGTGTCTCCTGCCCAAATCAACGCGGAGGAATCCACCAATACGCTCCGGTATGCCCAGCGAGCCCGTGCAATCAAGAACTCCGCAGTGAGGAACGTTATCGCGGCAACCTTGACGGCAGCGGAGGCAGCGAGTCTCCGACGCGAAAATCAAATGCTCAAGTTACAGCTGCTGCAAGCGCAGATGAGTTCTCCGGCGATCATCGATAATATCGACGCCGGTGTCTCCCTACATGGCATCAACGTGGAGAAGCTTGAGGTCGTCATGAAGCTTCGCTGTGAAAATACCGGCCTCCAAACGAAAATCCAGGAGCTCAAAGAAATCTCGAAGAAGCGAGAGGCCGATTCCTTCGACTCTGCGATTCAACTCGACAAGTATCGTTACAAATACGAGAATCTCTTGGAAGAGGCGAAGGCACACGGCTTTACTCCCTCAGATGCCGCCTCCAACTCTCCATCTCTGATCACCGACATGAGGCACGAAATATCGGCGCTCAAGAAGGAACTTGAGGATGCACGCATCGATAGTAAGATAGCGCGCGCCACAGCGTCCGCTATCGTCGTTGGAGACGGTAATCTGACCGCCGCTGCTCAGATCGCTATCCTAGACAGCAATGACGAGGAAATCGAGGAGGAGTCAACCAACCCGTATAACGATAAGCTGGTCTCTGAGCTTAATGCACTTTCCGGTGACATACAGCACAAAGTTGACATGGAGAAAAAGCTACAGAAGGAGAGAGAAACGATGGAGACGCTAAAGGGTCACTTTGAGGGAGCAATGGAAAGACTCACTGATGAAATTGACGCCTTGAATCAGGAGAAAAACGTTCTAATGGCGAAAATGGTCAACAACGACAGGAAGGGCAATAATCAGTCAGATGCTGTCAACAAAAAGACTGTCATTGAGAACAAAAAAATGAAGGAGAGAGTCAATGAACTGCAGGACAGAATTAAGGAGCTCAACAAGAAATCTGCCGAGCACTCGCGCAGTTTGAAGATGCGCGAAGCGGCAGAGAAACGCTGCGCTCAGCTCAAACTCGAGATTGAGGCAGACAAGAAGCGGAAAGTTTCCTTGCAAAAGAAAATGAAGGAAGAAATGGAGGCGCGCCGGAATGAGAAGAAGGCCGCTGATATGAAGGCAAATATCATGTTGAGAGAAGGGGATCGGCTCAAGATGGAGCTCGCCAAGGTGAAAGACTCTGCAGCGAAGCAGGCTGCTGTACTGAAGCGAAAGGCGTCAGAGGCTATCGCCAAGCAGAAGCAACTTGCGGAGCAGCGCAAGCGTCAGATGGCCCATAAGGGCAAGGACAGCAAGAATATGAAATTGGTTGGAGGAAGCTTGCAGCAACAGCGTAAGCAGGACTTGGTGAGCTGGCTTGAGGAGGAAGTTGAGATTACAGCAAGTGCTAAGGCAATTCAGATCCAGTTAGAGGACCAGGCACACCTCCGGAGCATGGCGGCGGATAAGCGTGACCGACTGGTAGGTTCTCGAAATTACAATGCCTCCAAGGAGGTGTCGGTGCTAGAGATGGAGCTTGAGACCAGGACGGGGGTCATCAAGCAGCTACAGCGTAGTCTCTCCGAGCTAGATCGTGCGTCAAAGGTCTCCAACAACAAGATCATCATAAATAGCACGGCAACGACAAACAACCCAAATAACATGAGTTGTTGGGCCATGTTCACCAAGAACGAAACGAAATATGTGCTTGCCAAGACTTTTGACTCTCTTGTTGAGACCAAGCTTGAGAATAATGAACTCTCCACGAAGCTCAAGACGAGAGATGACGCTGTTGTGGAAGCTGCTCTTGATGAAGAGCGGGCGAAATCGAGAAAGCATCTTAAGAAGCTCGAATTCAAGCATAGTGAGGCTATGATGAGCCTACTGGAAGCGACCAAGGGAGCTGTCGAACATGACCTGACAGTCAAGGTTATGGAAGCTGATGGTGCCATTGACGCAGACTGCAAAAATGCGGTTGACGATATGTTGTTTGGGTTTTTGAGTGGCTGCGAGGCTGTTACCAACGACTTGAACAAGAACATTGATTTGTTCATGGACGAGGAGCGTAAGCTGAAGGTCAAAGAGGAGAAGAAGAAGCAGGCCGAGATTATGAAGAAGAAGAGGAAAAAGTTCGAAGGTTTCATCGAGGAGGAAAGTGAACCAGAGGAAGAAGAAGAGTACGTGAGCGCAGCGGAGGATAGCGAAGACAGTGACTGGGAGCCGGACAGCAAAACAAAGAAGAAAAGTGGTGGAAAGAAGACCTCTTTCGGTAAAGCAGCTGCTGCTGTGCCTCTTCACGCCTCTAAAAATGATGATGGTGATGAAGAAGACGACATTTCTTTGTCATCGCAGAGCTCGGGAAGGTCAAAATCATCCTCAACTGCACCCGCTACATTTATTTCTCACTCCGCGGAGCTCCCTTCGGAAGAGGAGCTGTCGAAGATGAAAGTAGCCGAGCTGAAGCAGCTCTTAAGAGCCAGATCTCTCCCCGTAAGTGGACGGAAAGATGATTTGATTGCACGCTTGTTGGAGAGACCTAGTCAGGAGAAACGGGGGAATGAAGAGGAGAAAGCACAGATGAGAACAAAAGAGGAAGAAAGAATAGAACCAGCGCTACCTGTTGTCGAGACAACAACGGTAGCGGCTCCCAGCGAAGCAGTTCCTGTCGTTAGGATTGACCTCAGTAGATCGACTCCTGTCGTCGCTGCGACCAAGCCTGTCGTCGCTGCGACCAAGCCTGTCGTCGCTGCGACCAAGCCTGTCGTCGCTGCGACCAAGCCTGTCGTCGCTGC
>ENA-OWPI01004218-OWPI01004218.1-marine-metagenome-genome-assembly--contig:-NODE-4218-length-11665-cov-10.432171_pt1 | contig 11665 bp, 7 predicted proteins | sample MGYA00238138_ERZ651775 | MGnify/ENA primary metagenome ERZ651775 (study PRJEB26906, sample SAMN06265043) | marine metagenome | isolation source: Helgoland LTER site | place: Germany:Helgoland, sampling...
GACGAGAGCGAGGAAGAGGAAGGTTGGTGAGAGAGATTCTTTGTGGGATTTGGTCGTGAAGAACGACGATATAAGTTTGACGCATATCGTTCCGAGATTGAATGCGACGGACGTGAAATTCTTGTATGGAGTGAATAGTGAAACGAGAAAGTTGATTAAGAGATCGTCTCGGGAGGGTGATTTGAAAGAGACGTTTAAAGCGAGAGAGATGTCGTCGATATCGACTTTGGAGTTTGCGTTGGAGCATAAATCGTTGTGGCGGAGGAGCTGGGACGAAACATATTTCTGCTGGAATGTTGCTCAAACGAATAAACTCGAGTTACTCAAGTGGGCGCGAGAGGAGAAAGAGTGTGAGTGGGATGATAGGACGATTGATGCGGCCGCATATCGAGGTAATCTGGAAATGGTAAAGTATTGCGTGGCAAATGAGTGTCCTATTGATGAGTATGCGTGTGCATGGGCTGCCCGATGCGGTCATCTCGAGGTACTCAAATACTTACGCGAAGAAGTCAAAGCGCCTTGGAATTGGAGAACTGCCCATTGGGCGGCTGAAAATGGTCATCTTCACATACTCGAATACCTTGTTGAGCGTAAGTATGATCAATTTAAGATATATGCGTGTTTCTTGGCGGCCGAGTTCGGTCACTTGGACTGTTTGAAGTACTTACACGAAACCGCCAAAGCGCCTTGGAACTCTGACGCCATACGCTCCGCGCACGAGAACAACCACCCCGACTGTGTACAATACCTTCTCGACAACGACTGTCCTCTCCCATTTGGTTGGCGATACGAAGATGGAGAGTTACGCGTACCAACAAACTCTTCAGAATCAGACTTAACTCCTTTAGAATCGTCCTCGGAGTAAATAAGAACACGCGTACAAAACATCCCGCATATCGCTCCAATATTCGTCTTTTCTCCTCAGAACAAAAATGCGTCCGAGTGGTAAAAAAGGCACGAACAACCCCGCCTGGGCGGAGCGAAACGCGGTCGAACGCTCGACGAAAATGACACGCGATGGGGCCCCAGCGACGAGGACGAAAGTCACTCGGTACCGCGCCGGCGTGACCCCAGAGTGGGCGAAAAGAGACGACGAATCTTCATCTTCGTCTTCGTCTTCTTCTTCGGGAAACGAGAAGGAATTGGACGAAGGAAAATTGGAAACGAAAAGCGCTTCGAGGAGGACGAGAACGACAACGACGACACCAACGCGGGATCTGAAACGAGAATCCTCCTCTGAATCTGAATCTGAATCTGAAGAGGAGGATGAAGAGGAGAGTTCCGAAGACGAGGACGCGCGAGATAGGAAACGGGCGCTGTTAAAGGCGAAATTGTTGACAAAATCACCAGCCGCTTTGGTGGCTGCTGCTGCTCCAGCGGAGGAGGAGGATCGGGAGGAAAAGAAGAAGAAGAAGAAACAGGGAGAGAGCAGCAGCAGCAGTAGCTCTGAATATGAAACCGATACGGAGGATGAGAGCGGAGACGAGAGCTCGTCGTCGTCGTCCAGCGAAAGCGAAGGTACGGGTCCGAAACTCTTCAAACCGGTGTTCGTCTCGAAAACGAAGCGAGAGGCGAACGCCAAGGCGGAACTCTCGGCGAGAAGGGAAGCGGAAAAGGACGAGGAGGATTTGGAAGAGGAGAAATTGATTAAGAATCAGAACGCAAAAGAAGCTGTGCAACGAGAGATTACGTTGGAATACCAGCGAGAAGTCGCGGAGAAGGATTACCTCGGCGAGGAAGTGAACACGGACTCGGACGAGGAGGACGAGGAAGAGGCGAGGAGGAATTACGAGCAATGGAAGATGCGAGAGTTTAAACGAATCGTACGGGATAGATGTAAGCAGCGATTAGAAGTAGAAGAGGAGGAAGAGCGAGAGCGGTTAAGAAACATGACCGAGGAGGAAAGAGAGTTACACGCGGCGAAACTGAAAGCGCTGAAAGACGCCAAAGAGCAAGGAAAAGAGAAATCGAAGATGCGCTTCATGCAAAAGTATTACCACAAAGGGGCGTTTTTCCAAGAAGCTGGAGACGACGAGTTCGCGACGACGGAAAAAGCGGAAATTTTCAATCGCGATTTCAACGAGGCGACGAACGCGGAGAAAGGCGTGGATCGATCGGCCGTTCCGGAAGCGATGAAGTTGAGACACGGCCAGTTTGGCAAGGCCGGAAGAAGCAAGTGGACGCACTTGTCGAACGAAGATACCACGTTCGTGAACACCGAGGACGTGCGCTTACGCAACGCGCAAGAGGCGCTGATGAAGCAAAAGAAACTCGAAGAGCAAGCGAGTGGAGGAGCAGGAGAAGACGAAGAAGGTGGAGGAGGAGAGAAAAAAGGCTCCTTTCGCGGAGGCTCGCGCTTGACCGTGGATAAAAATATTGAGAAATTATTCGACTCCAAAAGAGCCGGAATGAAGGCAAAGAAATAGATAGATAGTATGTTTAGTAGATAAATAATAATAACAGTATAGCGCGATTATGTATCATCAGAATGTTGTCGTTTGCACACGTTTCGTATAGTTGATAGATAAAAATTACAATGTTGTCACTGTCCCGCTTTCGTGTGCGTTTTCATTTGTTTTTGTTGTTATTCTTCTCTCCTCTCTCGTTGTTTATAAACATTGAATAAATATAATAATAATTTAATTTGGTAAAAGGAACAATCAAGTCGTTCCTCGCGGGTCGTATCGGTTTAGTTCTTGTCTGTTGTTGCTATAATCGGTTTTGTATGAATATTCTCTTCTTTCACATTTAGATGAAAGAACCAAAGAATATTATCGTCTGTAACTCGATTGCACAAACTCGCCCAAGTTATCCCGCATGGCATTTTTCGCAATCTCTTGCAATGCCGCCGAGTACACGATCAAACGCTCGTGCTCGTTCCAGCTGTTGTGCCAGTCCGCCTCGATGGTATCTCTCTTTTGCAACAACTCCAAAGACGTCGATCTCGCTTGGTCCGCCGCCGCTCTGGTCTCGGACATGACTTGCATCAACGCCTTGACCGCCGCTTGAGTATGTCTCGGGTTTTCGAGAACCTTTTTGTGCGCCGCGGCGGCTTTTTCTTCCGCCGCTTCCGCCTTCTTCACGTCTTCCAAAGCGTGGTTGTACGCCTTGGACGCTTCCTTCTTTTGCGCCTCTTTCGACTTCATTTCCAACTCGGTCGCTTTTAAGTCAACCTTGGCTTGTTCCGCCGCGGCGATCTTATCTTGCGCGTCCTTGATCGGGTCAACTTCCGCCGCCGGTTCTGCTTCTTTCTTTGACTTCTTCGAGGACTTCTTTTCCTTCTTACCGACGGCGGCGGCTTCGTCGTCGTCCGTCGGCGTCACTTCGTCCACGGCAACGTCGGCGTCCGGGTCCACCGCGGCATCCGCGTCCTCCTCCGCGGTCTCGTCGACGGATTGTTCCTCTTCTTCGTCAACAGCCGCCGCCGGGTCTTCCACATCGACGACATCTTCTTCAGTCGTCGTCGCCTTCTTCTTGGAAGAGTGTTTCTTGGACTTCTTTTCCACCGAAGAAGCGTCTTCTTCATCCATGGTTGGATCCTCATCAGCCGGCAAATCGTCTTCTCCCGTCAAAGTCTCTTCCTCTTCCTCCGGCATCGTTTCCTCTTCCTCCGCGGGCGTTTCTTCTTCCGCGTCCTCAGACTTTTTCTTGGAAGACTTCTTGGAAGACTTCTTGGTTTCAGCCGCCGGTTTTTCCTCCTCCTCTTTTGCTTCTTCACCTTCTTCTTCGACGACGTCTTCTTCCGTCGGCTCGACCTCCTCCGTCTCGGACGAAGACGACGTCTTCTTCGAGGACTTCTTCTTCTTTCCCTCCTGTTGTTGTTGTTGCGAGATCATTAAAAAAAGAGAGAAAACAAAAAACGATTCGCGTGAGTACTCAACAACAAACAAACGGATATAATACTACTTGAATCATCGTCGAATAAAAATGTTCCTCTTCCTTCGATCCCGCGAGGTCGACTCTCGAAGCGCATTCGAGACCAAAGAGATCACCCAAAAGTGGAAAAAGAAACACGAAACGTTTTATACCTCTCGATCCTCGTCGCCGACTAAGGAGGTCATGTACCCTCTCAGTTGTTTGATTTCCTCGGCCATTTCCTCTTTGGACATGGTGTCTGGATCCGCCGGTTGTGTGGTTTCTTCGACGGAAGACGCTTTGTCGTCTTCGTCTTCGCCGACGTTCGCCAGAGAAGTCTTGGCTTTTTTGGCCGCGGCTGCGCTGTGCGCGGTGGAATGCTTCACCGAAGACGCTTTCGAACCTAATCTCGCCGGGGCCACGCCGAGTTGAGAAGTACCACCGGATAACTTATATTGCGCGGCAGACCTCCCGGCGACGAACGAGCCCGAGCACGCCAACGCGACGATCCCGAGACCGTACGCCACGTTCTTCAGCGACACATTGGATTGATTCTTTTTTCCAATCATCGAATCATCTTTACGGGGCAACAAAGTCGCGCATTCCATGTCCTCGATGGACACGTAATTCTTCGATGTGTTGGATGAAGAAGGCGGTGCGGTGTTCATGTTTAGTATCGTTTGTTTTCGTTTACGAGTGCGTGTGTGTGTGTTTAGTATGTGTGATAAACCTTTCGAAACGCGTGGAGAACAATGAGGAAAAGGCACGTCTCTCCGCGTCCTTTTTTGTTACTTTTTTTCGTGAAAAAAAGGTAGAATTTTGCTCCTCTAAAACGACTGTACTGTGGGGCGAGCGCGCGTTCGACGCTTTGTCTCTCTCTCTCTCTGGCGTTCTCTTTCGCGAAGAATACTCTTGAATGCTCTTTCGTGGTGTACCGTTTGAGTGACTGTGTTTGGTGGTGTTGAGCGTTTGCTTTTGCGTCGTACGTGTGCTTTCTCTTTGGTAGTGGTGAAGGTGCTTTTTTTCCCTTTATATAGAAGAAGAGCTATATGTACTGCCACACACAAAAGCAAAGCTCTCATCTCTCTTGAATCTTTTTCTTCAAATCTGTCTTTTGTTCTTGGTGGTGAAGGTGGCGTTCGAGAAGAAGCGCAGATTTTTCTCAAACGCACACTCTCGCGACTTTTACGATATTTTCCTTTGCTTCTTACCACCAACAACACACCAACACAAAGAAGAGATATATAACAACGCCGCGTTCCCGCGCGCGATACCATAAAACGCACAGCACGACTCATATAACCGCAAACGACTTACAGCGACGAGAGAGAGAGCTACTCGCGAGAGAGTGAGAGAGAAAGCTCCTAGAGAGAGAGAGAGAGAGAGATTGGAAATTCGTTTCCCCAACCTTCTTCTTCTTCTTCTTCTTCTTATCTGAGAGAAACGTCGTCCTCGCGTCGCCGGCGAGAACGGCGCGCGTTTGCGCGCACATCGCAGAACATGTTAGGCCGACGATTACCGTCGTTCGTCGAACGCGCGAACGCGTTTTGCTCCTCGAATACCAACACCACCACCACGGCTCGAGAGGCGAAGATCGCGACGGAAGGAGAAGAGGAAGAAGACGAGGACGACGAAAGCGCTTTGGATATGATTTCGTCGCGCCGATCGGACGACGACGATGCGCGCATCGAAGACGACAAAGAGGAGGAAAGGCGCGCGACGGGAGGAGGAGAAGACGAAAGAAGAACAAGAATAAACGAAGACTTTGACAAAACCAACAGCGGGAACGCGTTTCGCGCGACGGAAACGACGACTCTTGAGAAGAAGAAGAAGAAGAATCGAGCGCGAGGCGTTTCCTCCTCCTCTCCGTTGTTGGAAGCGTTGACGGAAGAGTTGATCGCTTCGCTCCGTCCGTCGAAACAATCGGAAAAGAGACGACGAATGGTGTTTCGGAAGATGGAGTCGTTAATCCGCGAGTGTTTCGAGAAAGAGTTCGAGGGAGAGGGAGTGAACGAGAAAAAGAACACCATCGTGGTTTCTGCGTTTGGTTCGGTGCCGTTTGGGACGTACTTGCCGGACGGGGACATCGACGTGTGCATATTAGGCGATCACGAGGTTTTGGATTCGCAGTCGTGGCCGGAACGGTTGAGCGCGTTTATAGCGAGGAAGGAACGCGAGGAGAAGAAGAAACGGACGATGAGGATGACGACGACGAAGAAGATGGAGATGAAGAAAGAGAAGATGAAGAATGCGACGAGAACAACAACGAAAGAAGAAGAAGAAGAACAAGAAGAAGAACAAGAAGAAGGAAATCAAGAAGAAAACCACGAAGAAGAAGAAGAAGAAGAATACCTCTTAGAGGTGAAAGATATCGTGGTGATTCACGCGGACGTGCGTTTGTTGAAGTGCGTCGTCGACGGCATCGTCGTCGACGTGAGCGCCAATCAATTCGGAGGCTTGGCCACGCTGGCGTTTTTAAAAGAAGTGAACGCGAAAATCGGGAAGAACGATTTGTTCAAACGATCGGTGATTCTTGTGAAAGCGTGGGCGTTTTACGAATCGCGGATATTGGGCGCGCCGTACGCGTTGTTGTCCACGTACGCGTTGAAGACTTTAATCATTTGCGCTTTGAGAAGATTTAACAAAAAGGAGTCAAAGTCTGATGCGACTAAAACGAAGAAGAGAGAAATCGCGACGCCGTTGGACGTTTTGAGAATATTTTTTGAATACGTGTCGGATTTTCCGTGGGAAACGCACGCGGTGACCATCTTTGGTGACGTTCCGGTGGAGAAGTTGGACAAGGTTTCCGTGAGAGAGTTTAGCAGCAGCAGCAAGAGCGAGAAAAATAAAAACAAAAACAACGACGACGAAAGAGAAGAAAAGGATGACGAAGAAGCGGAAGAAGATCCTTTATTGGACGATACCTTTGTGGATACGATTTTGAAGTCGTACGGACCAGATTCGCGACCGGATGCGAACGTCTTGTTAAACATAGGGAACGGCAAGAAAGCTCCGTTTCGACGACGCGCGATTGGAGCGAAGCATTTGCACATCTTAGATCCGCTATCCGAGACGAACAACTTGGGGCGATCGGTTTCGTTGGGCAACTTCGCGAGAGTTCGAGCGGCGTTCCGATTAGGCGCGGAACGGTTGAAACGATTAGAGATGGAATCGGAACCTGAAAACATCACGAGAGGGTTCGAATATTTTTTCAAAGTCGCCTTGGCGAACCGAGGTGGGAAGCTCGCGAGCTGCGTCGGAGACGACGACGAGAAGTTTACCGGGCCACCTGCCTCGCCGCCGCAGGCGACGAACGCTTTACACAAGAGAAAACCATCGCTCGGTTCGTCTTCGCCGTTTCATTCGCACTCCGTCGCGGACGATTTAGCGGCGCTGAAGTCGCCTTGTAAATCCAAAGAGTCGCCGATCGGGAAAGAAAAGATTTCGAACGAAGAAGATAACGAGGAAAAGATTCGCCTAATGCTCGACGAGGAAGAAAAGGACGCGCACGGGGAGAGAGGTTTGTTTTGGGGTCGATGGGATGGACCTGCCACGTCGAGCGCTTTGCCGAGAGCGCTATCCTCGGCTGAAGCGAGAGTGGAGATTTCTAACGCGCGCGACAAAGCGAAGTCATCATCGTCGAGTGATTCGATGTCGCCGCCGGGTTCGGACGCGTCCTCGCCGGTTGTTTCACCGCCGCGATCGGAAACGGGTGATTCTACCACGGATTCCGCGGAGTATTCCGGAGACGATACGAAGTCGATGATGTCGCTTGGGTCGGACAGTAACGCGACGGCGTCTTCGAGCGGAAGCATGCCGCCGCACTCGCCGTTATCGCCTTTGGATAAATACATGTCTGCGGCAGCGTTCAAGACGGCATCCATACCGCCATCGATTGAAGAGTCGAAAGATATCATCACGGGTTGCTTGGAAACCATTCACAAGCACCTGAACTTTGGCATCGAAATGCAACGATTGGCGATTGAGCGACAAAACGCGGCGTTGAACAGCGCGATGATGATGAACAAACGCAATAATACGAGTAATAACGTTGTCGCGCAACCTCCGCCGTTACCGTCCTCGCCGCCGCGAAGTAGCAACGTTGCTTTCGTACCTTTAATGCCGTCCATGCCGCCGCCGCCTCTGCCGCCGCCGCCGCCGCATCCGCCGCTACCGCCGCATTCTGTACCACAACCAATTACTACGGTTTCGGCGCCGTCTGTTGTCGTTCCGAGATCTGTCGTTAATGTTCCCGCGCCGCAAGCGAGAACAAAGACACCTTCGATGAACGTTCGACCAAAGCCGAATCCGATACCGCAGGCGACGACGAAGACGACGACGACGACGAAGACTATTCCAACTGCTCGAGTGCCATCGATGAATTGGAAAGTCGCGTGTGGCAACTCGAATTCGTCGTCCGCGGCAAATACGCCGACGAGAAATACGACGAACGCGGAACCCGCGGCGGGAAGCAACGTGAACGTCGTTTCGGCGAAACTCATGGAGCATCAGTCTCGAGACGCTCTCGAACACGAACGGGCGTTGAAATCGTCCTCCGATAACTCCATCACCACGGGGAGAAACGGCGACCAAAACGCGTCCATGGTGGAAACCGTGGCGTGGGTCCACGTCGCTCGCGGTGGTGCCGCTCGTCAAGCGCGATCGAGCATCGATAACGGAGACCTGTTGTCGAAGAAGGAGCAACCGTCCACTCCGTCGCCGGAGGAGAAAAAAATGAAGAAGACTGGTAAAATGTGGGGCGCGAAGGAGAAGAAAAAAGCGAAAGCGGAAGAAGCCGCCGCCGCGGCGGCGGCTTTAGTCAACGACAAGCTCGCGCACGAACGCGACGATATCGAGCGAGAACTCTCGAAAGGTCACTCGTCTCCCGCTCGGTGCAAATCGGTACCTTTACAACCTTCTTGGGGGCCGAAAGGCGCCGTGTGTTTAGACACGCTAAGAAAAGTTGCCGAGAAGAAGACGACGACGACGACGAGCAAGAAAATCTCTCCGCCAGGTTCGGTTCTTAGCGAAGACGGCGCACCACCTTGCGTCACTTTCGACGACTCCGAGGTCCAAATCGCTTTAGAGGCGGCTCAAACATCCTTGAAAGGCGTCTGGGCTGGCGACGAACAACAACAACAACAACAAGACGCCTCCTCTTTCTCCTCCTCCTCCGCGCGAAACCGCCAGAAATCCAAAAGCGCCAACAGCAGTCCTTCGCGAAACAAGACGAGAGAAAAGAACAAAAACATCGCGCCTGCACCGGAAACGTCCTGCGAAAAAAGCTTCCCGAAATTCGGAAACGCTTCGAAAACGACGACGACGACAAACACCAAAATCATCACCGCCGCGAGGAGCGTCGCAAACGCCGACGCTACGAAAGACACCAACCAAAACGCGAAAACTTCGCAAACTTCCACGCGATGCTGGGCTTCTCTCCTTTAATACAAATAAAACGAAAAAGGAGAGGAGAACTCGGCAAAAACGACGACGATCGAGAAGAAGAAATAGAGAGAAGCGCTTTTTATATACAATACATCCATCTATACAATACTACTACACATAGCACAGACAACTTTTTTAAGACAATTTGAACTCCATGTGTATATATATAAAGAACTAATGTGTTGTTTAATAGAAGATGTGCGTTCGATGCGTCGTTTTCTCGCGCTCGAGAGAAAGAGAAAGAGAGAGAGAGAGACGCATCACATATTTAGGGTGTAGGTTTTAGAGTACAAACAAAAGAGGAAGAAAAACACAAAACACGCACAGAAAAATGGACGACGACACCACCACCAAGGACGACCAGTACTTGACGGACGTGTTGTCTTATTCCGTCGATCGCTTGGCCAAGGTGCGCTTTTTCGTTTCTTCTTCTTTTCCGTTCGTTTTTACTTCTTCTTCTTCGTTATCGTTATCGGTCTCTTTCCTTTTCCATTTCACAATCGATCTCCAAATTCAAAGCGGTTTTGGAGATGTAAAAGCATCGAGAGAGGAGACGCGCGCGTTCGTACTCTCGCAAATTCCGACGAGGAGGAGGCGCACGCGCGCGCGCTTTTCATCTCTCTTCTCGATTTTGACGACGACGAAAATGAAAATGCGTTTGCCCTCGAACGACGAATACTGATGCGACTACTATTATTATTCTGGGAAACGACAGGAACCGGAACGTTTGCGCCAGGAACTGTTACGCACGGAAAAGAAGCAAAAAGATGCGGCGATAAAACAGTACCGAGCGTTTATCGCCGCGCATTCCGCGTACGACGTGGTCCGGGATCGAGTGGAGAAAGCGAGGGCGGATTTATCCTCGGTCGCGGACGCGTTACCGGAGCTGAAGAAATCGTGCAGAGACTTTGCGAACCGAGCGGAAAGCGTGGCGAGAGCGAGAGCGGTGAATCAACAGCTTTTAAATCGCGTACCCGGGGACATATCGGATATTTTAGAGATTCCGCAAACGCAAGAGCAATGCGGGAGGAACGGCGCGTACGACGAGGCGTTGGATTTAGAGCTGTACGCGGAACGGTTGAGAGCGAGTTTACCGGACGTTCCGGTGATTGATGATTTGCGAGAAAGCGCGAGGATGACGAATAAGAAGATGTTGAAGAAGTTATTGGTGAGGTTGCAAGAACCGATTCAGTTGCCGGAATGTTTGAGGATCGTGGGACACGTGCGAAGGTCGAGGTACTTTGAGAGCGAAACCGCGCTGAGGAGAGCGTTTTTGGCGAGGAGAGAAGTGTTCGTGAGAAACGCGTGCGAGGAGGTGAGGAGATGGTTGGCGCCGTACGATCGAGCGAAGAAGTTGACGGACGTGCACAGAGTGCACGTGTTTGACGTGGTGACGCAGTATCGCGCCATCTTTAGCGACGGCGATAGCAGCAGCGCGACGGAAGGAGCATCATCAGCAACAACAACAACAACGAGTAATAGTAATAGCGACGTAACCGCGGACGAGTCGGCGATTTTGCTCTCCGCGTGGTCCTCGCAAAGAGCGGAATCGTATAAGAACGCTTTAGACGAATCGTTACAAAGGGTCGACGAAGGCGGCGCGTTGGCGTCTGTTTTTGAACACTGCGAGTACTGCGGGAATTCCTTAGCTCGAGTTGGCGTGGAAACGAGACCTTTACTGAGAGAAGTGTTTGAAAAGCACGCCTTGCGAATATTCGAGGACGCGTTAGTTGCCGCTTCGGAAGCGTTCGAGAAGTCCTTGAGCACGCACCGCTGGACGACGTATTTAGCCGGAGGAGAAACGACAACAGAGAACGACGACGGAAATAATAATAAAGATGCGAACAGCGAATACTCTCCGCCGCAATCTCTCTTAGAACACGCCCCAGTTGCGGCTTTCGTCAACGGCATCGTCGCGGCGTTTAACGAAGTTCGTTTGTTAACTCCCAAATTAAGACGCTGTAAGAAACCGTTTGCGAAGAGTTTGCGAAAAACATTCGAAAGCGGTCAAAAGAGTTTGAAGAACAGAGAAAAGAACGAGTTAACATCGAGCACGGAGAAGAAGAAAGAAGCGTTCAAGGATGCGGTCAGAGCGTACGAGAAAGTCGCGGCACCGTACGCCTCGAAATGTTTCGCGAGACTCTTCTTCGGCGGTTTTGAAAGCGCGAAGACCGCAGAGGATGTTGGTTTGGTCGTTTTGTTATAAATACGCGTAATAATAATAATAAAAAAATTTTACGCGAAGAGAATACACACATTGAGTGGTTTTGTACCGCGGTAAAGTGTACTGCCGCGTGTGTGTGCATGCGCGTCTTTGCTAAGGCTGCGCGTGTGCGTCGTCGAAGTCTTATTTCACTTTCCTTTC
>ENA-OWPI01004222-OWPI01004222.1-marine-metagenome-genome-assembly--contig:-NODE-4222-length-11661-cov-4.165573_pt1 | contig 11661 bp, 8 predicted proteins | sample MGYA00238138_ERZ651775 | MGnify/ENA primary metagenome ERZ651775 (study PRJEB26906, sample SAMN06265043) | marine metagenome | isolation source: Helgoland LTER site | place: Germany:Helgoland, sampling...
AAAGAATGATGGTGGCAAGGATAAAGGGGACGTTGGCTATTCATCTCCTCCGCGAGTCACGCGGAGATCCACAAGGGCCAGAAAAAGCACCCTTCTCCCCTTCGGCACCATTTTAACCCCAGCCAAGCCGTGATTGGCCTTAATAATGATAACAATGACAATAATGAATGTGTATTTTATTGAATGGCAATTAATGCTGGTTCGAAAGTAACGCTACTTCTGTTTCTCCTTATTATTCAATTTACGTACTGGTATCCACTACTGTTCTGTTGCATTGGTGATGCGTCAATCATGTTCAAGACATTGCGTTCTCTGTTGGAGAGAAAATTCATTGTCCTCTCCTTGGCTGCCCTCATCACGAGCTGCTTCTTTTTTCCTCGCTTCCTCTTTCCGTCCCCGAGCTTTATGGTTCGGTTGTCTTCTTCCTTCCAATACAGTTCGTTCTTTTTTTCGTGCTCTGTGACGAAAACGCTGGGACTCTTCTTCAAGTCCAAACCAAACTCAACTCCACAGTATTCCTGGAGTTCTTTCTGAATACGGATCTTTTCTTCCTCTTTCGCCTTTAGGTTGACCCCAACGTCTGGAAGTGTGCCCCACCCTCTCTTGTATTGATGATGTTCTTTTCCGCCCCCACTCTTTCCGTGCTTAATGTTTTTCCTGATCAAAATGGGCTCGTAGAAATTCACCCCAAGGGGCTTGCCGGCCGCGGCAGCGATCTTTGGAAGGAGACCAACGTCCCCCAAATTTGCGGCCCCAGCGGTTAGTCTCTGAGCTTTGAGCTGCCGCTTGATCTCTCTAATTTTTTCTTTTTCCTTCTTGTTTCGCTTCTTTATTCTCATTTTATGCTGCAGAATTTTTTCCTCCCGCATGCGTTGCATTCTCTCCTCTTTGTCCCTCTCTATCCTTTCCTCCTGCTCCCTTCGGAGTTTTTCGAGGCGAATATTCTCGAGTTTCTTCTCTTCCCACTCATACACGGCCGCCTTGTTTCCAATAAGTTGCTTGTTCTTCTGGCTTCTCACGTATTCAAGGGCTTTTTCTTTCGCCTTGGCCTTGGCTCTCTCCTTCTCCTGCTCACACATTATTTCATGCATTTTCTTTGCATACTTGAGTTGACTGAGCGTTTTTTTGGCGTTGTGGGTGCGATAAGCGCACTGTATCACTCTCAATTTTTTGTGCCAGTAAAGTTTGTTGCTATAGTTCCTCATAGCCTGCCACCTACGGACATTCTTTGCGACCACCATCACTGAATGAATCTGTCGTCTCCTCGTTTGCACAGAATTCACCGCCAATCTTTGTCGCAGCTTGGTTTGTATGGATGTAGCGGATACTCTCTGCAACTTCAATAACTCTCGTCTACATTTTGACAAATAACACCGGACAAAGCACTGAATAACCCTTGCCTTCTTGAATTCCTTCTCCTTCCTTTCAATCACCCAGACCCAACTTAAGTCTACGACATTTCCCTCTTTCTTTTTATCTATTTCAAGCCCATTCAAAATCCTCGAGTACAATATCTCTCGGTGTTTGATAGTCAGTGATTTGAGTTGGCCAAATCCAAATGAGCGCCAGTCAGAAGCCTCCACCGGGAGTTCTAGAACATAATTGGCGTCGCTGATACATGATGTGCCAGTAACAGATATGTTGTCTTCGTTCGGAGTGAAAGTAAAGATCACATAGTCACCATTGAGAGCTTTGGGGAGACGTTTTGGAAGGTCTTTCAGCAAGTTCTTCTTCTTTGTACCAGGTCCCGTCATGTCTGTTTAAGAGAGTTTCTTCGGTCTAGGCGGTTTTTTGACACATTTCTGACTCATCACTCATTGTGTATCGATCAAATATTCAAAAAAAAAGTTAGCTAGAGAAAGGTTAGTCCGTTTTTTTTCTCGTTTTTCTTCTTGGGTCGGGTCGGCGGGCGGGTCGGCTGGCGGGTCGGGTAAGAATAGAGACTTGAAATCATCCACAAAAGTACCCGGACTTTTTTGCTTCTCACTCTACCTCAATACTACTGCTTTTTGGTCCCTTGATACTGCTTTTCGCGGTCTTTAAACCCCCCACACCCCCAGGTTCCCTTTTGAGTTGCATCTGACTCAATTTGAGAGAACACTGGCTGTTACATAACTGGAAACAATTCGCATTTCGTCATGGCCGGGCTTTGCCAAGGCAAGGACAAAAACTCGAACAATTTTGAGTCCCGGATCGTGACTCCCCTCAGTGAGGCAGAAATAGAAGCACAAGAGAAGGCTGCAGCTGAGGCAGCCAGGCGGAAAGCTGAGGTCCTCGCAAAGTACCCCTCACTTGGAGGGAATTCGAGCAGCCTCGTAGCGGACAACTCGAAGTATCATCTGCCAACACGGATCACGGATATTGATAAAGAACGGCTTGAGGAGGAGAAGGCGGAACACATGGGTAATGCAAGATTTAAGGAAGTGAATGGGGCAACTTACTCTCACGGAACCCATGTGCAGGGTTTTGTCAAGAGGAATGCCTCCAGTATCAGCAAAGTGCATCGACCGAGTGTATCCGCTTACTGAGGCTGTGTGAAGCTGTGAAGAAAAAAGTAGGGATTAGGAAAGAAATACGATTAGATAAAAGTTGTGTTGATGGTTTGGTTGTGTGCAACTAAGGAGTGAAGATTTCTTTTTTGCAGAAAACCGTCGTGCAAAGTCCATCAATTACGCCAATTCATCATTAGGTGTGGTGTATTTTTCTCATGCCATTTACATCTTTCCGAAATCTAATTGTGAATTACCAATTGCCTTCCAATCCCGAATTACTCCTTACTTCTTCTTGGCGAAAAATCCCAACAGTCCCGCTTGCTTTTTGGGGCTTCCCTTTGATGCTGCTGCAGCGGCCTGCTTCTTCTTTATCCTCTCAGGGCTGTTAAACTTTGTCTTCTTGCCAGGACTAGGGGAAGAGTCGATGTTGGGGTCATAGTCCTCCTCAGAGGAGTACTCCTCCTCGTACATTTCACAGTGCATGAATCCTTTCTCATCAGTCGTCATCTTCTCGACCATCCGCTTCTTGATGACCCTTCGTTTCCCATCCTTGAGAATCCTCTGGTCCTTGGCGGGGGGGGACTTTGACTTTGTGGCGAAGGCGTCCATCGCCCCCGACACCTCATTGTGGGAATCATCAAAGTTATCTTCATCGTCGCTCAATTCCATCTGGCGCTCCTTTTCGAGCTTCTTCTGGGCTTCCTTCTCCCTTTTTCTCTCCGCAGCAGCAAGTTTGCGCCTCTCTTTCTTCTCCTCCTTCTCCCGGAGTTCCGCTGCGATTCTTTTATCTTCCCGCTGCTTACGGTCGGCTTCATCCTCGCTGTCCTCGTCGTCGTCCCCAACAAAGTCATCGCAGTTTCCTCCTCTGCCTTCCGACTCGAGGTTTTCCTTCTCGCATTCTTCCTTTAATTCGACATCGACGTCGACGTCGACGTCGACGTGAGAAGAAACGTCCAGGAAACCAGTCCCATCGTCGTCCTCGTCGTCACTGTCATCCAGCACGCGGCGCTTTGCAGCGGATTTTGAATCCAGCTTGACCGGTTTCGGGGCAGGCTTGCTGGGTATTGCAGCAGGGTTCTTTTTGGCGGCGGGCTTCGCAGCGGATTTCGCGGCAGATTTTGCAGCGGGCTTCGCAGCGGATTTCTTGCTTGTAGTTGCTGAACTCGCGAAAAATGATTTTTTGCCTGGAACCTTGGTGGACTCAAAGATGCTCTTCTTGGTAGGCTCCTTTTTCTCCTCAGGGACTTCTGCTTTTTCTCCTTCTGTCGTGGCTTCCTCGTTGCTTCCACCGTTCACTCCCGCTCCACTCCCCTTGTTATCTTTCTTCAGCTTGATGGTTTTGTCACCGCCGAAAAACTCCTTTGTGTTCTGAGGCTTTCTTGACATGGTCGCCTTGGCATTGCTCGCAAATCCTCCGCTTCCAGACCCAGCAGTAACTGTCTTGCTCTGTCGTAAGTGAATAAAGTGAAATCGGCGAGCGGGGAGTGGTCGCTTAGTTAGATCGCCGAACATAGCAGACAGGCGGGAAAGGAAGAATGGACAAGCAGCTAAAGCAGTTGCATGGGGCACCTCATCTCATCTCATCTCAGCTCATCTCATCTCATCTCACCTTCTTCCCACTGTAGGCAATCTCCTCAACAGTTACATGGATTCCGCGGGCACGCTTCTTACGGATATGCGCCGTCGAAGAGATTATCCCAATATCCGTCAGGAGATTCTCTTCTCCGCTGAGAAGTCGTTCCTTCACACAGTTCTCAAACTCAATACTGGCAGCTACAAGCTCTTTTGTAGGAGTCACCACCTTCGAGAGACTGTAGATCTCCGAGACTGAGCCCTCCTTCAATGATTTCTGCAACTCGTCCTTAGAAGATTCACTGTGAACCAGCTTCAGGACGCCCTGGTTCGACGTAGGAGAAACACCGCTTACAATGTAAGAGGGAGTAAGGTCAGAAGAAGTGGAATTTAGTGTGTTCAGCAGAGAAATTGCTGTCGGACTGTCGATCGAAAGAGAAGACGTCAACATCGAAGCCGTCAGCGCCTTGTTCTCCACGAATAACTCATTCTTGCAGTAGTCAAGCTGAGAGTTCATTACAAACAGGGGCAGGGATTGCGGGAAGCGAAAACGGGGGGGAAATATTTCAAGGAGTTATTGGAGGCGAAATGCAGTCGATTTTTTGTCTTGAGGGGGTACAATGAATTACGAGAGCTCGGCTAGATTTTACAAATAAAAATTAGGGTATTTCTTCGTCTTTTTACTTCCTTCGTAATTTTTACTTGTACGTCGCCCAAATTTCGGAAAATTTCAGGAGGGGCTTTACGCTCGCCGCCACGGCAACATGTGTTTTGTCTCGGAAAAAACCAAGTTGGTGGGAGTAATTGAGAGGTTGTGTGATTATAAAACCATTCACGTTGTTTTAAAACCCCTCAACGTACTCAACGTCAATAAAAAGTTATTCACGTTCATTTTTGGAGAAGATCTGTGATATGTTGCAGACGTCTTTAAGAGGCACTGTGGGTGGATTCCATTGTCGCTTTGCCGCTTTTACCGTCCGCCGCTGTCGTTTCCTCTCTACGGATTCGCGACCTGTATGTGAACAAAATGAGGAGAACAGATGGCGTCCGAATCAGACGAAGATTGTGTCGACAATAGGCCCAAAATCGGAACATCTCCCTGTGTTGAACAAGCTAATTCGGAATGGTGTGCGTGTGATGCGAATAAATCTCTCTCACGCCACGAACGAGGAGATTGACCTGCGCTACAATAATCTTATTTCGTGCGAGGGGCGACGAGAGAGTCATGGGTACAATGAGCTTCTTCGGGGAGTAATGTTTGATACGAAAGGCCCTGAGATCCGCACCGGCATTCTCGTCGACGATGATGAAAAAAACGGTGCCATTTACCTTAATCGCCAGAACTCAATTACTCTGGAAACTTCTGAGGAGTGGAAGACAGCTTCGACGAAGGATAACTTGTACATCAGCTACAAATCTTTGGGAAGCGTCGTCCAGCGTAACTCAAAGGTGCTGCTCGACGATGGCGCTATCTCGCTAACCGTCGATAGGATTGCGAGCGATGGGAAGAGCGTAATGTGCACAGTCGATAATAACGGTTGGCTGAAGTCAAGGCGGGGCGTCAATCTCCCCGACACCGTCCTTTTGGATTTGCCCGCTTTGACAGATTATGACAAAGAAAAGCTGATTTACGGTCTAAACAAGGGTATGATTGATTTCGTGGCTGCGTCGTTTATTCGCAAAGCCTCTGATGTTCGTGACGTGAAGGAATTCATCGCCCACAACTTGCCCGAAGGAGTAACCACTACTCCGATGGTTGTCGCAAAGATCGAGACGCAAGAAGCAGTTGACAATTTTGACGAGATATTGAGGGAGAGTGACGCTATTATGGTCGCACGGGGCGATCTCGGTGTGGAAGTCCCTATCAACGAAGTCACCAACATTCAGAAGGATTTAATCACCAAATGCAACGTTGTGGGGAAACCTGTTGTGGTCGCGACGCAAATGTTGGAATCGATGACACAAAATCCCCGGCCAACTCGAGCGGAGGTTAGCGACGTTGCAAATGCGGTTTTCGACGGCAGCGACTGTGTGATGCTCAGTGGGGAGACGGCTGCGGGTGATTTTCCTATTGAGACTGTTGTCACGATGCAGAAGATAATCGAAAGTAGTGAAGCTTTCAAACAACCCCAATTACTCCGTAAAATACGTGTGGACGCTGGCCGTGGCACAGGCCGGGACGCAATCGCAGCTGCTGCGAAAACGGCTGCAGAGGCCATCGGCGCCGCCGCGATAATCGTCCTTACCAAGGGAGGTGGGACCGCCAGAATGATCTCCAAGCATCGCCCCGGCGTTCCAATTATCTGCTTCTGCGAGGATTGCGCCGTCGGAAGACAACTCCAACTTTCGCGAGGTTGCCATCCCATCGGAAGCTTGTACAATGTACCGAAGCTTGAAATGCCAGAAGTTGCCGTCGGAAAGGCCAAAGCAATAGGATTATTGCAGCCAGGTGATACTTACATTCTTGTTCGTGGGCACCAAGAGCGCGCGCTAAAGACGAGCCTCCTGCTTATTGGGGTTGTTTAACCCGTTGAAATTTTAAATCTTCAACAGGTTAAGTTAAAACCATTAAAACAGAAGGTAAAAACGCCATTCATTTTCATGTGCCTGCCCAAAATCGTCACTCGAATTATTTCCTCCTTACATTTTTGTCTTGTCCCAACGCCCTCGACATTACATCCAGCATCTCAAAAGTGATCATCCCCGGGAACTGATCCATCACCTCTTCCAGAACGTTTACTTTAGGCAGATCCTTTTTATCAACGAGTGGTAGCGTGACGCGACTAGGGTACTTGTCACTGTGGTAGAGCGTGTTTGTAGCAGTAATATTCTCGCCAGGATAATTCTCATCGGCGAGTAGTAATCCATTATTGGGGTTGATGGAGAAGCGAGGGTAGTTACTGCTGCTCACAGATATTCTGAGGGCATGGTCAGGAGCGACAACGAAGGACGTGTTCCATAGGTTAAGAGAAATTTCGTAAACGTCATCGGCCTTCATATAGACGGGCGCAGAGCCACCCTCTCGCCATCGCATCCGAAAAGTCTGATCTGCGATGAGCAAGACGTCACCAGTGGGGTATTTGTCGCTGATTTTCACGGAAAAGTCGGTGTCAATGGCATCGCTGGATACGTAAAGGGTTGCTGAGAGCGGCCCAGTTAGAAACAACGGCTCGATATTTACCGCTGTCTCAAATATGAGTACATCTGCTCTGCCATCATCAGCGGGTCGTTGATCGAGGGGGCCGCACGTGATGCTACCTCCAATGTCCGACGGTAGATTGTTGCCGCCGATGGTAGGGACAGGGTTGGAAGGATCGTATGCGTAAGATGTACTTTCGTCGCTATCTGTACTTTCGTCGCTATCTGAAGAGGTATGCAAGGAAGTTGTCGCCGTAGAGTCTCCATGCAAGAAGAAGTCAGTGGGCGTGAATTTGGGGAAAGATTCTAAACTAGTCCAGAACTGACCAGCACTTTTTCCAGATTCGTCGTTGCTGCTCATCACAAAAAATGTTACATTTTTTATGCTGCTAGCGCGTCCTCGATGATCATCCGATATTATTCCAAAAGTCTCAAATATTTGCGCCAAAATCAGGCCAGTTCGGCCGTACACAATGTTTTCGGTCCAAAAAGTCTGTGCCTCCAAACAATGACCGCAAGGGTCTATAATCAATTTAGACCTTTTCTTGACGCTGTCGTCGCTCATCTCATTGTAACCGTTGTAGAGAGCTATAGTTTCGGCTTGAAAGAGGTCGTACCATCCCGCATAAACAGCAGTTGGAAAATTTACATTTGCGTATTTCTTATCGTTGAGCTCAACTTGGTCCCAAAAGGTGTAGTTGTGGTTCTCATTCTCGTGCACAGTCTTCAAAATCTCAGGGAGGTGGCTCTCGTCAGTCATGGTGAGGCCACTTATCCAGTCTTCCGTTGTTTTTTGCTTGTATGCGCCATGCGGGAACAGTATTTCGTAGATGCGAGCAGGAGCCCAACCGACGTACTGCCCCTTCAGACATTCTTCTTGACAAAAAAGTCGCTTGGGTGGACGGGTTTGATGTTAAGGTAGTCACTAGTGGCGCTCCTGTCTTTGCCCGGTCGATTTTTTTTCTTCTTTTTTTTCTTGTCCTTGGTTGTTATTGGCTTTGGTAAGCCTATGCTGACGCTGATTTCCTCGTCTTCCTCGATTTCCTCGTCTTCCTCGAAGCGGTTGTACTCCTTACTGTCCTTGCCATCTTCCTCGCCCACGGTGTTGCCATTCTTGAGCAACCAACAGATATACACTAAATAAACAGAAACGAGCCAGGCAAAGTAGGTCGCACATGCAGCGCCAATATCGCACACTCGTTTTACCCTCGTGTACTCATCCCATCGCAAATACTTGTTGCTGATCCCCGGGGGGAATTCGTAAGGAGAAGGCAGCGGAAAAAACGATTTGAAAAAGTCTTGTAATAACTCGATAACTTTTTCAGATGGATCATTCATGTTGTCGTTGATGCAGATAAATTTGGGGCGTCGAGATCGTACGGAATCTAATTGACTCTTGGTGTCGTTGTAGTCGTCGCCTATCATTTGAAATGCAACTTCGTCGAGCTTTTCTGTCGTAATTTGTTTGATCCTATTTCCTCCGCCTACATCAAATGCGAATTGTAGCATCCCTGCGACAGCAAGTTTACAATTGAATATTTCTCTCTCTCCTACCTGCTGTCCCGCAGCTCCAATATTGTCGAGGTTGAACAGCTTCCCCTCGCTATCTACTGTTTCGTTTCCAGGTGTGACCACGTCCGTAAGCAAACACCCTCTGAGTGTGTTCACGAATGCGTCCGGAGGGGGCTCCTTATCGCCGTGGAGCATCGCGGCGAGATTCAGCAGCTCATTCTCCGACACTGAGCCAGAGCGATCAGTATCGATTTCGCGCCTGAAAATTTCCCTCACCGTTTTCTGTACTTTCGACTCGCTCTTCAAAGACTTGTTCGAGCCTTTGTTTAATCCTAGCAGTGTTTCGCGACGGTGAGACAGCCAGTAAAAGTACGAAAATGCATACTGCATGTCCGTTCGGCTTCGAAATCTATTTCGGCTAGTAGTAACCCACTCTGAAGGCCAAAGAGACTGCATCTCCTCGACTACTTCTTTGGAGATAAGGTGAGGCATGTGCGCAGGAACTTTGCGCTGCGGCGGTGGGTTACATTTCATTACAAGGCGGTACAACGACCAAGGTGTTGATTAGCGGAATTAGTGAAAAGTGCAAAGAGATGGTGTGAGAAAATTGGTTTGTTGACCTTGACTTGACTACTAACTACTCCACAAAATAAATTCTGCTATGACAGCGCTAACGCCAACTCGCAGCTGCGCTTTCGCTCCGTCTCCGTCTCCGTCACGAACTAACCTGCTTTGTTCCAAAGATGGGATGATAAAGTTGATTTACGTGGACAACACTACTACCGAACGTGTCGAGAAGCCGACGTCGATGTGTGCTTTCGTCTGTTCCGGAAACTGCTTCGGGAAGTAAGTGCTCTAAAGTTTGCGACTCAATTGCTCCCATTAACGTCGAGTTGCACTGGATTTCACCTTCGGTGCAAGCCCTGTTCTTTAGAGGAGGACTACTACTACTTGCCACATGCCCAGATCCTCTCAAGCTCACTGCTGGTTTTATTACTGCTGCGTCTGTTTTTTCAGACTCCTCCACCAGAAACATTCCGCTTCCCACCCCAGTAAAGCTGCCATTTATGTCTCTCTTCCATCTCCCCAAATACCTTGCGCAGTAAATGCTCTCTTCGCCAATATCCTCGACCTCCTCATCCTGGAGAGATTTCTTCCTCCTAAAGATCTTATCACGCAGCTTTCGTAATTTCCCCGGTCGCTTCTGCTTCTGCTTCTGCCCAGATACAACGGTGGGAGGGAATAAAGTAATCATTCCTTGAAAAGGTATACCGTTGTCGCCGCCCGCGTCGCCGTTAGCTGCTCTCTCTTGTATTCTTGTAACGTTATCCGATTCGTTGGCTGTCGAGAACTCGCTATTGTTGTTAGGAATCGAATCTAAAAATTCTTTAAATTCCGATAGAGGGAAAGGCACGAATAGTCGAAGGTTGCCTTTTATAGGAGAAGGCGATCCCCGCCTGGTGTACTGAGTCGTTGGCAAGAGAGAAGACAATGCCCCCGTTGATATTCCAAAGGGAGAAGAGGTGGGGTCGTCATCAACTCTCAGAGAAACGCGGTAAGTCAACCCATCTAGAAATCGCTTGAAATCTTCGTCAGTTGCCGCCGTCGTAGGCACGGCGGTTGAAGATTTGGATTTCTTTTTCTCTTTTTTCTTTCCTCCTCCCATTGCCTCTTTTCCTGCCTCTTTCCCTGCCTCTTTTCCCTTTCCCTTCACTTTATTACCCTTTCCCTTTTCCCCTTCGTTCTCCTTTTTTTCCTCCGTGTACCGATCGAAGATCTCTCGAACGACGTCTAAACCAAACCAAGCCCCACTCGTCTTGTCGTCAACGACGAGTTCCACATCCTCTAGCCCTCTGTGGTCGTCACCATCGCGCGCTGACACGCAAGGGCCAATATCAAGCGATTCCAGATTTGCTGGCTTCACCCGAGCGATTTCTTGGCCGCCGTGGTCTTTGGCAGACCAGCTCTCAGGAGGCGGCAGCATCTCCACCCCAAACTGGACCTTCTGCCCGTTTCCACCAAATTCTACCTCGAAGTCGACCTCTCCATGAAACCCGCCTTCACCTCCGTCTGAAAGGCACCATCCTCCGCACATTTCCGACCCTTCCCTTCGAAACAAAATCACCAAGACTCCGAATTTCTTCAGTAAAATTGCATTCTGCACAACTCGATTGTTGTTGTATCGAGCCAATTTGAAGTCTATTTCCCCGGTAGTGTTCGACTTGTAAGAGATGTGGCGGGTGAGGTTGATGTAAGCGTGGGGGGTATTGTGCGGCAGGGAGAGAATTATCGGATGGGTGATGTTCATCACAGTCTCATCGACCATCGTCTCATTTGTCGTCACAACTGACTCGTTCGTCGACGTGATAGGCTGCTCATTCTCATTCTCATTCTCATTGTTTGACATCTTGACTCTCAAGGTGTCCAAATTGTCAAAATCAACTTCATAGAGATCAACGCCATCAATGTCTTGGTAAATTCTCTGCACCCCGCAATCGCCGCCATCGTAGGCGCACTCGTAATTGTTACAACGATTGTCGCAGACTTTGTCACCGACCCACGAATCGGGACATCCCTTTGAGCACATGCTCTTCTTACTCTTCGCTCCCTTGCTGCCCGAGCTGCTCCCTCGCCTCCCACTCCTTCCCCCCCGGACATCAGGCTCAGTTTTATTCACGCAGTCAGGGTAGTCGTAGTTGCAAGATGCCACATTGCACTTTTTGTCACAGTAACCATCACCGATCCAAGTGTCGGAGCAGCCCTCGGAACATTTGGGAACATCCCAGCTCGTATAAAACTTCTGCCTAGCGACGTCGTCGTTGTCAAGGTCGCTGCTGTCACCTCCGCCCCTCTCTGGGAGGCTGATAAAATCCTGCGGGGTGACATCGCTGCCGAGCATGACGTCGTCATTGAGGTAGAGGAAGAGGGGGGCAAGGTCAGGAATCCT
>ENA-OWPI01004224-OWPI01004224.1-marine-metagenome-genome-assembly--contig:-NODE-4224-length-11659-cov-2.619323_pt1 | contig 11659 bp, 10 predicted proteins | sample MGYA00238138_ERZ651775 | MGnify/ENA primary metagenome ERZ651775 (study PRJEB26906, sample SAMN06265043) | marine metagenome | isolation source: Helgoland LTER site | place: Germany:Helgoland, sampling...
TTCGTTGGAGCCGCCAATGGCGTGAGCCTTTCTGTATGCAAATCTTTCGAAAAGGGAGTCGGGCTCGAGAATTTGACTGAAGGTTTCAATGCTGATGGAGTTGAGATCTTTGGTTTCGAGGATGTCTTTGTACCACATTTGGACTTGGCGCATGTCTTTTTCTTGCATTGGTTCCTTAATTGTACCGTGGGCAGCTGCAAGCACGCATTCTTCACCTCTCACTCTTGCCATCATTCTCAATTAAGATTTTTTAAGCTGGATCTATTTACTCCTCTCAGCATCGGCCTCTTCCATGCGCTTTTTCTTTTTTTGGTTCATCTTGTCAGCGCTGAAGGCGAGGATGAGTAAGATAATGAAGTAGCTAAATGTCAAATATGCTTCGGTAGTTGTTACTTCGCCAGGTGAGCTAATACTCAAACAATAATAAAGCCACACATAGGCAAAAACCGAGAAAACGGAAGTTGTGATGAACACGCCCATGTCATCAATTTTTTTTACTTCTTCTCCGACTGCTGCGATTGAAACGCCGCTAATGACTAGAAGATTGAAAGCAGCTGATCCAACAATAGTAGATGGTCCAAGATCACCTGCTGGTTTTCCCAAATCTTTAAGTGCCTCCAAAATTGATAGAATAATTTCGGGAGCTGAGGAGCCGAAGGCCATGAGGGTCAAGTTGGCGAGGGTTGGGTTCCATACCACGACCTCCATCTGCTGCACAGTCTGCGTGTCATGGTCAATCATTGATACCATGGAGGTTTGAGATGTGATGACCTCGATGGCTTCCATGAAGATGTCCGCACTGATAGCAATTCCCATAAACAACCAGCCCATAAAAACAAGATATGATGGTCCCATGATCCATACTGGCATAAGGGATGTACCCGGAATATCAATCAAAGCGGAATAGCATCGCTGCTACTGGTAGTACTCTTCGAGATAGCCCTGTGAGCTCACTTGTTTCACGTAATCTGAGAATTCTGTTTGTCTGAACTTATACATGTCGTTTTAATTCTTTTTAATCTCTGGTAATTTGTCAAAATCTTTATCCTTTACATTTTTCTCCCAGCCATCGTCGGCGTACATCATACCACGAGAGACTCGCATTGATTGTATTCTCCTTTACTAGAAAGATTTATATCGATCATAGCCCCAGGATGTTGGACGATCCTAATTTGCTTTAAGTTTTTATTGGATTTTAGCTGATTCGAAATAAGAGTAGTAAATGTCATCTTACTCAAATGTAAAGTCCTCCCCAGCCTCAACAAAGAGCCCGCTCTCGAGCGACTGCATGCCCTTGTCGAGGGTATAGTGGAGACCGAGTGCCGCCAAGCAGGCCATGCACATTATCTTGAACCGCTTGGCAATGCGCTGCTATCTTTATTAATACTTCATCAATTTCACAAGATATAAATACTTAATAAAAAATATCTTTGATTATTATTTTAAGCTTTCTTGCCAACTATTTATCCAAACACTTTATACTAAAGGGATTGACTGCCATTGTCAATAGTACCAAAACCCAATGGGATGATGTAATCCTTGGAAAGAAAGTATTTAACCGTTTGGCCCATATAGTCCCAGCTTTAGTAATCTACTATTCTATTAATATTCCATTGGAGGGATTTATATTAGCTATTTCATTGATTAAAGGTACCGCATTGATTTACATGATATTTATGGCAAATCTCACTATTGATGCTCTTCTCAATGCTTCCTTGGGTATATATAATACCTATGAAATATCGAACAGAATTCCGATAAAGGGATTTATCCAGGTTTTCAAAATAATAATATATTTTATTTGTTTCATACTTATCATTTCGATCCTTCTCAACAAAACACCCATCATACTATTCAGTAGTCTAGGGGCCCTTACTGCGGTATTAATGTTTATCTTCAAAGATCCGATTCTAGGATTTATAGCTGGTATACAATTGTCGGCCAATCAGATGGTTGCCAAAGGAGATTGGATATCAATGCCTAAATATGGTGCAGACGGAAATATCATTGATATCGCCTTAACTACTGTCAAGATACAAAATTGGGATAAAACTATAACCACTATACCTACTTATGCTCTTATAACCGAATCATTTAAAAACTGGCGTGGAATGTCGGAGTCAGATGGAAGAAGGATCAAGCGATCTATCAACATAGACATCAATACTATTCGGTTTTGTACGGAAGAGATGCTAAGTCGATTTAAGGAAATTCATTACATCTCCGACTATATGAAAAAAACGGAAACGGAAACGCAGGTCTATAATCAAAAGTTAAATGTAGATCATTCTAATCTAGTTAATGGTAGGAGGATGACCAATATCGGAACATTTCGAGCCTACGTGGAAACTTATCTACGCAATCAACCAATGATTAACAAAGAAATGACTTTCTTAGTTAGACAATTGGCACCAACTGAGCATGGTTTGCCTATCGAAATCTATGTATTCAGTAAAGTAAAAGAATGGGGGGAATATGAAAGTATCCAAGCAAATATATTCGATCATATACTTGCTGTAGTTCCTGAATTCGATCTACGAGTATTCCAAGATCCTAGTGGAAGGGATTTCAATAAACTAACTAATAATACAAATTGCTAAGTTATTGATTAATATCATAATTAAAATAAAAAATAGTCTCGCCAGAAAGTTATATCGAATCAACTTGTTTCACATCTTTATCAAGTTTGCCAATCGTAACTTTATCTTATTCTTAAAATAAAGTGTTTCATTTCCTTTTGAAAATTTTACTTTTCAAACTCTCATTTTCTCTAAAATAAGAAAAACTAAATATACTTAATTTATGAATTATTTTTTTGAATGTGTCTCTTGTAAACACAAGCAAAATAGATGTAATGTTTCAAGATGATGTTATACAACCTAGCCCCAGATGACAATAAATTCCTGAAACACTAACACAATAAATAATTATAACACATTTGAATCCGAATAAAAAAAGACAAATTAATAAGCCGGGCTGAAACTCTTTTTACAGTTTACTAAACCTTATCTATATATCCTATGCAAATATTAACTTTTACTATGATAGATAAGCAGGTTTCTTTGATTTTTTAGCAGCTTTCTTTTCTTTTGGTGTCATAAGAGCTTCTTTTTTCACACTCTTCTTTGCGTCTTTGCCTTTACCCATGATATTTACTTTTTAATGATTATTTTCTATAATTAGAATGTAGATCCATCTCTTTAAGTTCTGCTAAGATAATATTTTCTTGTAATTAGGGATGCTACATAAGTACATAAATAGATGTAGTGCCTTATATACCTTGAAGTGTTCTCCTATTTGTAAAGATATGATTCAACTAGTTGCAGAATTTCTTCTAAACTTACAATGCATAAAAAGAAGCAAAAATAGAAACATCTAAAACTGTTTATTACAACATCATCTCTAAAGATTTCCAAATATTTTCTGCCACGATTAATTGCCCTTCTGCATTTGGATGCTTACCATCTTTCAATAATAAATTTTCATGCCCAGCAACACCTTCTAGAAAAAATGGGATAAATTCTATTTCAGAAGAGGAAGCTAATTCAGTATAAATTTTGGTGAATTCGGTTACATATTCTTCTCCCATGTTTGGTGGGGCCATCATTTCGCACAGCCCTATTTTTACGTCTGGATTTTTAGCCTTTACAATCGATATTATTTCAGATAAATTTTTACGAGTTTGGTCTACAGGCAATCCTCTGAGCATATCATTGGCCCCGAGTTCTAAGAAGAATATATCCACCTTCTGTTTCATCACCCAATCAATTCGCTTGAGTCCACCAGAGGTAGTCTCACCACTAAGCCCAGCATTTATAACTGAATATTTTAAACCTAGCGAATCTATTCTATCTTCTATAAGAGAGGGGAAAGATTCGTTTTCATCTAATCCGTATCCAGCTGTAAGGCTATTTCCGTAGAAAAGGATGACCTTGTGATCAGTCATTTTTTTATCCACGCTTAAAACCACTTCTTTAACGTTTGATTGTGATTGATTTGGCTTAGACTTTTCATCTTTGCATGCAGAAGATGCGATACAAATAACCAATAGATAAAAGCCAAGCCAATTATTGATTTTCAGCATTCGTCTACTATCCCTACTTATGGTGTTCCTTGGGTATTGGCCATTGACATTGCCAATGAGTAGCTTTTCAAGTTTGAGTCTGTGATTATCGAACATTTGTATAACAATTTGATGTTTCTAAGAACGAAATTACTTTTAAATAGTTTTAAGTGGTATGAAAATTAGTTCTAGTAATGAAATGTTTTAAAATCGTATTGATAAATCATTTACAAGTCATTGTTTCTCAATATTTCAACATTCTATGAACTCATAGCTATGTTTATGAATTTCAAAAAGTAATTCTTATTGAAAATCAAGCACTTACAACTCATTTAGACACTAGTTCTTAAATCACTTAAATATAAAATACAACTATGATTCTCGAAGCGAAGGAGATTTTTAAAATATATAAAGGGGTCAACAAGGAACTGACTGTATTAGATAATATCAACTTTCAAGTTACGAAGGGAGAGATTTTATCGATAGTAGGACCGTCAGGCTCAGGAAAAACGACTTTATTAGGTTTATGTGCAGGTCTTGATAATCAGTCAAGCGGAATAATTAAACTCGCTGGAGAGCCCATAAGTCAATTGACTGAGAATGAAAAAGCAGAAATCAGAAACCGGAAGGTTGGTTTCATTTTCCAAAATTTCCAATTATTACCAACGCTAACAGCACTCGAAAATGTAATGATTCCTATGGAGCTTCAAGGAAGATCAATTGGCGCCAGAGCGAAAGCTATAGAACTTCTCAAAAGAGTAGGCTTGGGTGGGCGACACGATCACTATCCAAGTCAGTTGTCTGGAGGAGAAAAACAGAGAGTATCCTTGGCTCGAGCATTCAGCAATGACCCTGAAATCCTTTTTGCAGATGAGCCAACTGGTAATCTAGATGAAGAGTCTGGTCTTATCGTTGAAAATTTACTTTTTGATTTAAATAGAGAAAAGCAAACGACATTAGTCATCGTTACCCATGATTTAGAATTAGCAAATAAGACAGATCGAATCATAAAACTTAAAGGTGGAAAAATCGTAAGTGATGAATGTATAAAAACCGCTGCGAACTTATGAATTGGCAGCTTATAGTAAAAACAGCAATACGAGACAGTAGGAAGGACAGATCAAAGCTCTTGCTTTTTATGTCTTCCATCATATTGGGAGTGGCCGCCTTGGTAGCCATCAACTCTTTCAATGATAACCTTGTCAGAGATATCGAGACCCAATCTAAGTCTCTCCTAGGAGCAGATATGACAGTTGGAGGCAATAAGCCTATACCTGAATCACTTATAGCCTCTCTGGACTCTCTTTCCTCAGAGCAATCATCTGAAGTAGAGTTATTTTCGATGTCTTATCTTCCTTCGAAACAAAAAAGTCAATTTGTTAAGCTCAAAGGCCTGACTGGAAAATTCCCATATTATGGAAATTTCCTAACTGAACCAACGTCGGCAGCAACTTCATTCAAAACAGGAAAATATGCCCTTGTAGACGATGGTATGATGTTGCAGTATAACCTTGAAGTTGGAGATTCTATTAAGCTAGGCGAAATCACATTTCCAATTCACGGTAGATTGATGAGTGTCTTTGGCAATTTGGATATGGGTAGTTCATTTGCTCCATCTGTATATATTTCTGGAGAGCAGGTTTCGGCCACGAAACTGATTCAGCCTGGAAGTTTAGTTAATTATAAAAACTACTATAAAGTAGACATGAGTACAGACCTAGATGAGTGGAAGAAAGAAAGAAGACAAAGATTTAGAAATGAATCAATACGCGTTACCACCGTAGAAGATCAAAGAGAAAACCTTCAAGAAGCATTTTCTAATCTGAATAATTTTCTAAATATTGTTGCACTTATTTCATTGCTATTAGCCTGCATAGGTGTGGCTAGTAGCGTATTGATCTATGTGAATTCAAAGGTGCAAAGTATTGCCATATTGCGATGCCTTGGGATGAAGGGAGCAGAAGCGTTTATGGTTTACTTCTTACAAATATTTGTCTTAGGAGTCTTGAGTGTAATTGTTGGTATTGCCATAGGTAGCATTATTCAAATTATTTTGCCAATAGTCCTCAAGGGCTTCCTTCCTTATGAAGTAAATATGACTATTTCCTCAAGTGCAATTATCAAGGGATTCTTTATGGGTATAATTAGTACTACTTTATTTGCTTTAGGGCCATTACTCAGCGTAAGAAATATTACACCATTAAAGACATTAAGAATCAGCGATGATCCAGTGAAAGCAGATCCACTGCGTTGGTTAATCTATGGATTGATTATTTTATCTATTTCCGGTTTTCTATATTCATTGACTGGTTCATTATTAAATTCTGGGATACTTACTCTTGGAATTTTAGCAGCCTTTTTGATTCTATTTGGTGTAGCAAAATTAGTTACCTGGTGTGTGAGGAAGTATTTTCCTAAGAATTCAAGCTTCGTACTTAGGCAGGGATTGTCAAACCTCTACCGACCTAATAATCAAACTCAAACATTGATTGTCTCTATAGGATTAGGGACTGGAATATTGACTTTACTATTTATCTTGCAAGGGTTGATCTTAGGGAATGTAGAAGATATGGGTGCGGGTAATCAGCCAAATATGATCGTTTTTGGTATCGAAGCGGATCAAAATGAAGAAATGGAATCTATTACTAAGTCATTTGATATGCCTGTCATTCAAAATGTACCTGTTGTAACCATGGAACTTGCAGCATGGCAAGGAAAGACAAAGAAGGAGTGGATGCAAGATACTACCCGAACGGCTTCAAGATGGGCAATTAATAGAGAGGCAAGGGTAAGCTATCGTGAAGAAATGTCTGAAGATGATGAACTAATAGAAGGTACCTATACTGGTGTGTATAATGACGGAGATTCAATAATGGTTTCTTTGGATCAAAGGTATGCTGATGGATTGGATGTAGAAATGGGTGATGAACTTATATGGAATGTACAAGGTGCCATTATCAAGACTTATGTAGGAAGTATTCGTAAGATTAACTTCAGAAAAATGAAATCTAGGTTTTTCATCCTTTTCCCTGTAGGTGTGCTAGAAGCAGCTCCACAGTTTAGGATATTAGTTTCTAAATCACCTAATAAGCAAGTGACCGCTGATTTTCGAAATGCAGTAGTGAAATTTATGCCCAATGCCTCTGTGATAGATCTAGGAAGCATACTGGTCACATTGAATGATATAATAACCAAGGTCAGCTATGTGATCAAATTTATGGCTGGATTCAGTATTCTTATAGGTCTTATTGTATTAATCAGTTCTCTCTTCCTTTCTAAATTTCAGCGAATACGTGAAAGCGTATTGCTAAGAACATTAGGTGCATCAGAAAAGAAAATCTATAGAATCAATGCCGTAGAATATACTGCTCTAGGTCTTTTGTCAGCACTTACTGGTATCTTATTGGCAGTTGTAGGCAGCTATTTATTAGCAACGTTTGTTTTCGAATTAGATTTCAATCTCAGCTGGTGGCCTATACTAGGGATCTTTGTTTTTATTATAGCATTGACTGTAGCCATAGGATTATGGAATAGTAGAGATGTAATAAAGAGAAGTCCGCTAGAAGTTCTTAGAAATGTATAGGTAGCTTAGTGTTATATAGTGATCATTCGAAGTTGAAATTGCGAGTTGATATGTAGAAGGTATATGCTTGGCTATCGAGATAAAATTAAGAACTAACAAAATCATATTTTTAGGTTCACTTTTATCTTCGCTTTCTAACTCAAAAAATGACCAGAAAGCGGTTATTTCATTAATACAAAGGACTGATAAATTTAGTTAGATTGGTAATCTGCTATATTGGCAACATATTCAATTTTACATTGTTAATAAACTATATTAACAAAATTAATTCGAATTAGTCTTTTTTATGAAATTACTTACCGTACTATCTTGGTTATCAGGCCTATTTTTTATCTATTTTGGGATAGGATGTCTAATTTCAGAATTCATTGTCTCAGAATTCGTTCGCTATGGGCTAGAGAAATTCAGGATTATAACTGGTATTTTCCAAATACTTGGAGCTGCGGGCCTACTCATTGGTCTTTATTTTGACTCTAGAATATTATTGTTTTCTTCTGTAGGGTTAGGTGTTTTAATGATTTGTGGATTTATCGTAAGAATTAACATCAATGATAATTTCTTCAAGTGCCTCCCATCATTTTCGTTCGCTGTTCTGAATCTATATATAGCATTAAAGACCTTTATGATTTACTTTAAGAACTAGGTTATACTAATCAATGTAATTGCTAGATTAAGTACTAAAAATAGAAGTGCTGGAAATGATTTAATAAATTTATCACCTACCTTCAAATGCATGCTTATTGAACCTAAAAGTAGAACAGCCAGACCAATACTTCCTGTCATAGTAATATCCTCAAATTGAATAGACGCTAATAAGATTACTGCCAATGTTACTTTCAGAAATCCTATGAAATAACAAAACTGCTTCGATAATCCGTAAACCATAAATTCTTCTAAAATAGTCTTAGCAGCACCACCTCTCCATTTTGTAGCCTTGGTAGGTCGAATTAACCAAACATTCAAAATACTTATACCTACAATGATCTTGAGTATGATACTGATATAGTCAACTAATTCTGTTGCATTCATTTTTTATTGTTTTAATTGCGACAATTCCTAAAAATATTGGATTTAGTAAAGAATAATTCCGGCGTTAGGTTAGAAATACTTTTCACTACTTAGAAGTTTTTAAATGCTAAAGAAACAAAAATACATAAACTAAATGTGATCTACAATGTGTTTTCTCAGTGAATGGATTCTAGTCTTAATCGGTACTGATAACCTCCATTCCCAATAAGGTAAAATCATCAGAATACGCGCCTGAGCTAGAGCATGACAATCCATATTGATAAATGGATTTAAAAAGTTCGTCTATATCAAGTTCTGCATTTTTTTCAAGAAATACAGGAAGTTCATCCTTCTCCGGATTCTCAGAATTATCAATAACATCTATTATTGCATCGGTATATATAATTACTTTATCACCAAGCTCTAATTGTATCTCCTTCTCCTCAAATGAGATCTCATCTTTGGAAAAAGCCCCTATAATAGTTCCTTGAGTAGATAATGATATGGAGTTTTTAGCCCCTTTTCGCAAGATATAAGCATCAGGATGACCCGCTGACAAATAAGTCAAGATACCAGTCACAGAATCATACTGTGCATAGAACATGGTTACAAAAGCATCTCCTGGCATTTTTTCAAATAACTGTTCGTTGGTCAGCGTAATTATTTCGGAAGGTGACCTCAGTGTATCTGCGGCATTTTTAAAAGTAGATGACAACATAAATGTCAATAAAGCTGCATTAATTCCATGACCAGTAACATCGGCAACCAATAAACCATAATTTTCATTTGTTAAATTAGTTACATCATATACATCTCCTCCGACTTCCTCCATGGGCTCAAATAAAGAGGTAAAAAGAACTTTAGATGATTTGGGAAGATTTGATGGCAATAGAAATTGCTGCGCAATTTTTGCTTGTTCTAGATCCTCTAGAATGCGATTTTGAAATATCTTCAGTTTATTATTCGCTTCGATTAATCTATTTCTAGTTTCAGTTAGATCTGTAATATCAGACTGAACACCTACATAATGAGTTACTTTATTGTATTCGTCTTTTATTGGAGTAATGGATAGCCTGTTCCAAAATGGAATGCCATCTTTTTTGTAATTGAGGAGTTCGACAATACAAGCCTCTCCATTATTAACTGCATCTTTTATTTTCTTTACAGTTTCTTGATTCGTGCCCTCACCTTGTAGAAATCTACAGTTGGTTCCAATCACCTCTTCGTCAAGATAGCCGGTCATCCATTGAAAACCCTTATTGACAAATATAAGCAGTCTATCTTCAGTTGACATACTACTTATGGTTATTCCTTCAGAAGACGCATTAATAGCTTTCTGTAACAATTCACTTTTTACTATCGTGCTTAATACTTTTTCTATTCCTTTAGGATGCTTCATTGAATAATTTAATGGTAGTTATATATATACCTTTCCTAAAAAGCCGATAATATCAAATAAAAGATTTATCAACTATTCCAAAAGTCTATTGTTCTAAATAAAATTGTCAAAGATAGAAATGAATATAAAATTCAAAACTTCAATCAGAGGTAACTATATAAAAGTCATGGATGCGTTTGACCTTAGCTTATTCGAAGCGCTAAAACCTCCGTTTGGTAAAATGAAAATAGTAGAGTTTACTGGTTCTAAAAAAGGCGACAGAGTACACATTAGGTTTCTAAGTCCTATCAAGACTGAATGGGTAAGTGATATTATTGCTGATGAAGTTACTGATGATATGGCTTTATTTGTAGATGTGGGTAGCACACTTCCTTGGCCACTTACCATATGGACCCATCGTCACATTGTACAAAAGGTTGATGAATATAATTCGATTATCATAGATGATATAACATTTACAGCTTCCAATTTTATTTTGACAGTGCTCATGTACCCAGCAATATTTATGGGTTTCTATCCTCGAAAAAAAATCTATCGGGAATACTTTTCGAAGCCGATTTAATTGACAAAAGAAATCTCAAACATACAGTCGTCATAACTTCTTCAGACCATTTTTCAAGCTATAAACCTCCACACTTGAATCTATTTCCCTTATCATCCTAACCAAACCTATGCTTCTCTTTCCTGTCATGCAATAAAATACAGTCGGGCCCTCTAGGTCTTCGACTAATTCTTCTGGATGGATGGTACTTAAGGGAACATGCTTTACATTATTATCAATATCTTTGTGTTCATAATCCTCTAGAATGGAGATAAGGTCGTATTTTGATCTTTCGGATTGCAATTCTTCTAGAGTGATTTCTGTAATATCGCACATGGATTTGGATTGATAACTACTGACTTGATAGATCGCTGAAATATCATTTTTATATGACTTTTTCAGTTTGAGTTTCATCTGAGTATTATCCAGAATATTGTACGTCAGCAACTGATCTATTAGAACTTGTCCTGCATCTGTGATATACTTGATCGCCTCGTTGGCTTGCATAAGTCCAATGAGTCCAGCAAGCGTGCCCATTACTCCCACTTCGGAGCAAGTCGGAATATCTTCATTGGGTGTGCCAAATATATCTCTTAGATGGATCGACTCTTTACCTACATTTGCAAATAGTGATACATAGCCATCGTACTTGTAGATCGCTCCGTAGACTAAAGGAATGTTGTGGATATGACAATAGTCATTGACGAGGTACTTTGTTTGGATATTATCTGTACATTCTAAGACAACTGTTGCACCTTTTATGATTTCTTCTATATTTTTCTTTGAGGCCATTTGCTCTTTTACGATTACTTCTATCGTAGGATTAAGGATTTTTATATGATCTGCAAGTGCTTGAGATTTTGTTTGAGTCATCGATGACACATCGAAGAATACTTGTCTGTGCAAATTGCTTACATGGGGTTTGTCTGCATCCACTAATGTAATCTTGCCTACTCCAGCGCCTGCAAGATATGGCGCAGCGATAGATCCTAATCCACCACAACCTATCAAGACGATATGGGCAGCAGACAACTTCTTTTGTCCATTCTCTCCTATTTGATCTAG
>ENA-OWPI01004227-OWPI01004227.1-marine-metagenome-genome-assembly--contig:-NODE-4227-length-11656-cov-11.700492_pt1 | contig 11656 bp, 11 predicted proteins | sample MGYA00238138_ERZ651775 | MGnify/ENA primary metagenome ERZ651775 (study PRJEB26906, sample SAMN06265043) | marine metagenome | isolation source: Helgoland LTER site | place: Germany:Helgoland, sampling...
AATCCTTCCTCGGTCACGAAGAGCAAACAAGCTCAAAGCCTGCAACGAAAGTTGCAGGCTTTTTTTATGCCCAGAACCACGCGATGCTTGCATCAAAGTGAGTCAGGGCATAAAAAAAGTAGCAGCGCGAAGCGCGGCAGGCTTTTGAGCTCTGGTTTGTTCGGAATTTGGAGCAAGAAGGATCTTTTGAGCGAAGCGATAAAAATCCTTAGCGATAAAGGGTTTTAAACCTCCACATCCATCAAATCCGTTACTACGTGGTAACGCGGATCCTCAATGGAGCTCTGAATATATTTCGCAAAATTGGGATTGGCTTTTTCTAAAATGGTCGTACACTCAGGACTCAGATGTGTCAGCGTAACTTCTTTTCCTACAGCGATGTATTTATCAATGACACGTTCGATTGCTTCGATACCACTGTGATCGCTAACGCGGCTTTCAATAAAGTCAATTTCAATTTTCTTTGGATCCGCTTTGATTTCGAATTTAGAAGCAAAGCTTTGTGTTGAACCAAAGAATAGAGGCCCCCAAATCTCATATACTTTAGTACCGTCTTCTTTTACACGTTTACGTGCACGGATGCGAATTGCGTTTTCCCATGCAAATTTCAATGCACTCATGATCACCCCAGCAATCACGGCTACGGCTAAATCTTGCCAAACGGTAATAGCACTGACCGCAATAAGAACAAAGGCATCAGCAGCAGGGATTTTTCGTAGGATGCGGAAACTCGACCAGGCAAAGGTGCCAATCACGACCATGAACATTACACCAACCAATGCTGCAATAGGAATTTGCTCGATCAATGGTGCTCCAAAAAGAATGAAGGAAAGTAATCCCAATGCAGCAACAATACCTGAAAGTCTGCCACGACCACCAGAATTCACATTAATAATACTTTGTCCGATCATTGCACAGCCGCCCATTCCACCGAACAAGCCATTGATGAGATTTGCGGAACCTTGAGCGATACATTCTCTATTGCCTGAGCCTCGTGTCTCTGTCAAATCATCTACTAAATTCAGCGTCATTAAGGATTCAATCAACCCTACTGCCGCTAATAAAAACGCTGTAGATAAAACAGTTCCCCAATGTCCTTTGATCGTATCAAAAAGATTGAAAATCTCAATTTGGAATGTAGGAAGTCCACCTTTAAGACCTTCGCCACCACCTTCGCGGATAAATGAACCTACCGTACTTACATCAAGTCCAGCACCAATGGTGATCGCTGCGACTACTATAATAGCCGCGAGTGCTGCAGGAACGACCTTCGTTACCTTCGGCAGCAACCACATAATGGCCATGGTAAGACCTACAAGACCCAACATTGTAAATAATTCGCTGCCTTGAATCCATGCAGCCTCGCCGTCCGTTACACGCTTAAACAAGCCCAATTGGCTTAAGAAGATGACAATGGCTAAACCATTCACGAATCCCATCATTACGGGATGGGGGATGAGGCGCACGAATTTTCCCAGTCGAAATAACCCCGCGAGGATTTGTATAGCACCAACAAACAAAAGGGTAATGAACAGCCAGTACAGGCCTAGATTTGTAATGGGTTCTGCCAATGTCAAACCCACCGTATTCCCTTGTTGAATTAAATGAACCATGACAACAGCCATTGCTCCAGTGGCTCCAGAAATCATCCCAGGACGGCCACCGAACAAAGAGGTGATTAACCCCATCATGAAGGCACCGTAAAGGCCAACGAGTGGGTCAATTCCCGCCACGAAGGCGAAAGCTACTGCTTCAGGAACCAATGCTAGTGCAACGGTGATCCCAGATAAAATATCATTTTTAGGATTGCCAACGAAGTTGTTGAAGAGTCGTTTCATAGAGTGGGGGTGTGCTATTAAGCGGGCAAAAGTAGGTGTTCTTAAATGAAAAGAGCGGCCATGGGCCGCTCTTCTTTAGTTCTTTACAGAATATTACTACTTCTGATGACGCTCTTTAAGATCGTTCACTAAAAGCATGGTTTCTTTTAGGTCTTTTTCATCACCTCTACTAAAGTCGAGTCTCAACGTAGCATTGTAGTGGTCTTCTGCTCTGGTGAATTCTTCAGTGAGTGCACAAGCGAGCAGTAGATTCTTATAAAGGTCCGGTAGCACCTTCTTATTAATTCTCGCCTTTTTGTCATTCATATCGCCTTCTTCTAAAGCACCTTCCCAAGCTTCAATCGCGCTAGAAATTTTCGCTCTCGCATTATCTGGACGCGAAGTCAACATATTATACCCTTCTTTGGCATCGAACATGGCATTTTCTAGATCGTCGTATTCACCTTTCTTATTCTTAACGAAGATGATTTGAACATCCCGTTTTTGCTCAGTAGTACCTAGCTTATCGTTCAACATCCAATTGATAATACCCATGTTCGTTTCAACAATTTTTGGCTGAAGATTTTCTACAAAAGTATTTGCGTTTGTACTGGGATGACTGCGTGTTTCATCAGCAGAGGCGTAGCGTTTATAATCTGCAATGCTGCTCGGAACTTCATCAAAAATAATGGTTCCATTGGGATGTACGGCCCGTAACGACATGCTGTGACGGTAGTTGAATTCCCAATGTGATTTTACAATGGTCTTTTTTGCTTTCGTCTTAGAATCTACTTGCGTATATTCTTTTTTCTTGACCACAGGGTCATCATTCTCAAACCCGAAGAGATGCACTTCAATCTTCACACCGTTTGGATCTTGATCAAGTCCGTCGATTCGACAGTACGTGCTGGCCAATTGGTCTGCGTTAAATAACTTCTGATGCGTTACCTGACGTTTATAAGGCTTTGATGGCGGGTAATAAGATCCCGGTGCGCTTGGCTTGCTGTTTTCTAAAACTTGCTTCTCGATAATTTTACCCATCGTGCCTTTGCTGTTCCACTCCTCAAGGGCTTTTTCATATTCGGCATAACGCTGATCATAGGCTGTTTTAGCTACAGCTTCTTTCTCCGGATATTCCGCTAACGCCTGTTGGTATTCTTCTTCAGCTTTCGCTAATTCAGCATTGATTTCCGCTTCATAGTCTAAAATAACCTGGTTGGTATAGCCCATTCCCTCTTCTAAATGAACTATTGGTGGCTGAATGTAGGAAACAGTCATTTTTTCCTTCTTCATATTTTGACCGAAAGAAAGGCTAGCAGTAAGAAAAAAGGCTGCAGTAAAAATCTTTTTCATGGTATGTTTTCAAATTTGACTGACCTAATATAATCAATTGTAGGTGGTCTTACAATTCCCACTCAGTCTTAGTTTAGGTATAAAAAAAACGCCCACATATGGTCACTTTTTTATGTGACTGAAAGTTATTTTGAAGCGAGTGCGGTACGCTGCTCAGCGATCTTTTTATCCGTAATGAAGTCGTCGTATTCTACGAGTTTATCCAAAACGCCATGCGGGTAAATCTCTATGATTCTGTTTGCGACAGTTTGGTTGATGGTATGGTCGTGCGAACTGAAAATTAACGTGCCTTTAAAATCGCGCATGCCATTATTCAGAGCCTGAATACTCTCAAGGTCGAGGTGGCTGGTCGGTTCGTCTAGGAAGATGAGATTTGCCTGCTGCAGCATCATTCTGCTGAGCATGCAACGTACTTTTTCGCCTCCTGATAATACGCGTGAGCTTTTAAAGACTTCTTCACCTGAAAAAAGCATTTTGCCTAAAAATCCACGAACAAATACCTCATCCTTATTCTCCGGTGAATAATCGCGGAGCCAGTCCATTAAGTTGTCGTCTGTATCAAAATAGGATGCGTTGTCATTCGGCAGAAACGAGGTACTGATGGTTTGCCCATAAGCGAAAGTTCCCGCATCAGCCTTACGCTTGCCCTCAAGGATTTCATAAAGCGCCGTAAGCGCTCTGTGGTCGTCCGCTAAAAGAGCAACCTTATCACCGCGATTTAATTTAAAGCTTAGGTTCTTAAACAGGATTTCGCCAGCCTCATCATAGGCTGTTAGTCCGTCGACTTCAATGATTTGGTCGCCTGCTTCACGCAATTGCTCAAACATAATAGCAGGGTACATACGCGAGGATGCTTGAATTTCGTCCACATTGATTTTATCCAACATCTTCTTTCGCGAAGTTGCTTGTTTGCTCTTAGAGGCGTTCGCCGCAAAACGAGAAATGAATTCTTGCAATTCCTTACGCTTATCCTCTGCTTTTTTATTCTGCGCTTGACGCTGACGTAGAGCCAATTGTGAACTCTCGTACCAGAAGGTGTAGTTACCGGTATAGAGTCTAATGCGCTTGAAGTCAATATCTGCAATATGTGTACATACGGTATCTAGGAAGTGACGGTCGTGACTCACTACAATCACCGTGTTTCTAAAATCGATCAAGAAATCTTCCAACCAAGAGATGGTTTTTAGATCTAAATCGTTGGTAGGCTCATCCAGTATAAGAATATCAGGATTTCCGAAAAGAGCTTGTGCAAGCAGTACGCGAACCTTCATGGAACCTTCCAAATCTTTCATCAAGGTATAATGTGCATCTGTGCCTATGCCTAAACCACTTAATAAGTTAGCTGCGTCGCTTTCGGCGTTCCAACCGTCCATTTCCTCAAACTTTACCTCTAGATCGGCAGCAACAAGTCCATCTTCTTCATTGAAGTCAGGTTTCATGTAGATAGCATCCTTTTCCTGCATCAGATCCCAAAGTGGCTGGTTTCCTTGAATAACAGTGTTTAAAACCGTCACTTCATCAAAAGCAAAATGATTCTGAGAAAGTACGGACATGCGCTTACCGGATTCGAGCGTTACATTTCCACTGTTCGGACTGATTTCATCCGATAGGATTTTTAGAAAGGTGGATTTTCCCGCGCCGTTCGCACCAATAAGGCCATAACAGCGCTCGCCGTGAAATTTAATATTCACGTCTTCAAAAAGGACGCGTTTTCCGAACTGTAGAGTTACGTTGTTGACGTTGAGCATGGTACTTTCTTAATTTGGCGCGAAGGTACGATGCAGCGCTGTATTATAAGAGTCCGAAGAAAATAATCAGTAAAGGCTGCAACATTGTTGTAATTAATTGGTTATCTTTTAGTTATGCATATACCAGTCTTTACACACGCCTCACGGAAAGCCATAGGGCGATGGGCACTCTACTTAGCTATCTTTAGCTTTATTGTCCATCTTTTGCTGCATTTGTTTCGATCGTACATCCCCGGTGGAATGGAAGCAGCCTTATTAAGGGACCCTATAAGTGCAATCTATACCCCATTCTCTATTTTGTTGGTGTACGAAGCTTATCTGATGATCTATTATTTGCGTAGATCTACCACCATTTATATCGCAAAACAGTACGAAGTGATTTCTCTTATTCTCATTCGAGGTCTCTTTAAGGATATGGCCGCTATAGATTTAAAAATAGCTACCTGGAGCAGTCAACACAATCTTGAATTTGCAGCGGATATCATTCTCGTGGTATTGGCGTTTTACCTTGTATATTGGTTTTATAGGTTAAGTGGTACTTATAAGTATGCGGATTTTGAAGCCATGGAGCAAAAAGAAATTGGACCGCGTTTAAAGCAATTCATTCAAGCTAAAAACTATTTATCTCTTGCTCTTTTTGTAATTTTTGTAATCCTAGGTTTTCAAAGCTTTTTTACCTGGATTGTGCCGACCTTCCAGCACATTGAGCAGGCAAATATGGTGGCTGTGAATGCTATTTTCTTTGAGCAGTTCTACAACTTTTTGATCATTTCGGATGTCATTATTCTACTCCTGTCATTTTTATATTCTGACAATTTCCCTGTAATCATACGGAATTCAAGTTTTGTTATTTCAACCGTCATGTTGAAGTTGTCATTTACTGCGGAAGGCCTGTTGAGTCAGGTCTTAATCTTGTTAGGTATAGGCTTCGGTGTACTTATGTTGCACGTTCATAATAAATACAAAGCCTTAAGTTGAGCCTAGACTTATAATGCTAACATTCCTTTAGAATACGTCGAAATGAAAACTATTGAAGTAGTAGCAGCTATGATTCAGGTTGAAGACATGATTCTAGTTGTACAACGCAAGGAGGATGAAAAAGCGTACAAGAGTTTAAAATGGGAATTCCCGGGAGGAAAGGTAGAAGAGGGAGAGCGTCCCGAAGATGCTGTTGTCCGGGAAGTTAAAGAAGAATTACAATTAGACATTCAACCCGTAGAGGCGCTCGGGAGAGTGGTCTATTCATACCCAGATGTAAACGTGGATCTCACTCTTTTTCATTGTGCTCTTATTAACGGTCTTCCTATAATGAGAGAACATAACGATCTACGTTGGACGGACAAATCATTACTATACACCTTCGACTGGTCGGCTGCTGACCGCGAGCTCTTGCAGTTGGCAGGATGGTTGGATTAATTCACGGTGATGAATTTCGTCCGGTAAGGCGTGCTGCTGCCGTTTAAGAAAAATTCTAGTTTGAAGGTACCGGCGTAGAAACCAACACTGATGTCCGCATCTAGACCTAATGAGGTATAGGTTTGTGAAAAGGTTGTTGCATCATAACTAGATACAGCCCAATTCTGTCCACTACCAAAATTATAGTACCAGCAGTTTGCGCAGGTACTGGAATACCTGCTAATCTTTACGGCTAGATCTACACAAGCATTCGGGCGCTTTGCGGCTAGGCTGTAGAATTGAAATTCTGTGAACAGCGTATCTGTTTCGTTTAAAACGTTCGTGCCAGATAAACCTGTTTGTGGGTAGTCAATGACATCTGCTCCACCTGTATGCGTTGTGTTGGTAAGGTAATTTGTGATGTGTTGACCGAAGTTGGGTACTGAAACTGTGATTCCTAGATCGAGATAACGGTCTATGATGTTTTGTTTAATGGCGTTGGTGTCTAGCACTAAAGCATGCGCACGAAGTTTAGCGCCCAATGAAGGGCTGTCTAATGTTCCGTCCATTCGAATATCCGTGGTAATGTTGGCCATTAAATCTGAAAATTCGCCTACAGAGCGGTAACCTTGAAGTATTGAAGTGATGGCAATAAGCACCCCGTCGGCATACGAGCTGTTCGCAATATCTAATAACTGTGATGGAGGGAAATTTTGTGTCGTATCTACCTCAAAGATGGCCAGTACTTCATTCATCGCTTTGGCCTTTGCGCTCGTGAAGTCCATACCATTTGCTACTAAATATTCAATTCGCGCTTTTTCTAAGTGAGTGATGGTATTGACATTCGCAGGTCCAGCACTGGTAAGATCAAGAATCGCATTGAGGGTAATCTGTGCGGCAGATTGTTCGCCACAAACCTCGTTGAAATAAAAGCCATCTGCACGAAGGCTCACGAAGCTAAAAGGCAGTTGAAGATTGTTGAAGCCGAAATATCCAGAATTGTCTAATATTTGGGTATTGAACGTCCCGCCTAGCGGTGTGAGATTTGAATCTAATGCAGAGGCAAGAACGGAGCTTCCGTTTAAGAAAGGTCCCTTCTGGACATTACCTTCGATTGTAAAAGTGCTTAAACAAGGTGGGCAATCGCCACCGCAATCTACACCATCCTCATTCCCGTTTTGGATGCCATCCACGCACGTAGCATTGGGTTGCGGATCTTCACAACCTATTAGAATCAATACAAGAGCGAATAAGAAAAGGGGTTTGTTCGATTTCATTTATGAACACCATTTAGTTTTAAACTAACGCTACTGTGTTTCGATTGTTTATGAAAAAAAGAGGGTCCGCATCGCGGACCCTTGAACATCCCTTCAAGTAATGCTTAACTCATTCATGTAGAATTTGAAACTTTGCAGCTTGCATTGTGCCGTCTTCAAAGATGAGGCCCAACACACCAGGATAAGAAAACTTTGTGGGAAGAGACTAAAGCACGGTTTCCCGGAATAGAGTTGTATTGTACTCAAAATGAGATTGCTAGTTACTTCGGTGTTTCAAAGTCCACTATGCACCGCATCATGAAATAGCCGTATCTTTTCAAACTATGAAGTACATCCTTCCTTGGGGACTGATCTTTAGTCGGGTTCTTTCTGCCCCGTTGGTTATATACCTCGCTATGTTGCCAGATGCATGGGTAGGTCCGGCGGTGGTTGCAATCATCTGGTTCGCGCTTATTGGCGATATTCTTGATGGTATTATTGCGCGTTACTTTGGTATTGCCACGCCGCTAATGCGCCGCGCGGACAGCATTGCGGATTTGATCTTTTGGCTCGGCGTAGGCACTGCGATTTGGCTTTGGCGTCCGGAGATTTTTAGACCATACCTGTGGTGGATTAGAATCGCCTTACTTATGGAGTGCTTCACTTATGTGGTTTCTTTTCTAAAGTTTGGGAAAGAGCTCGCGGCCCATGCTTATTCGGGTAAATTATTGGGAATCGGTATTTTATTGGGATTTACGCATCTCTGGTGGACTGGAGCGCCGCAGTGGACATTATACATGATGTTGATTCTCGCAAATGTGAGCCAATTGGACCGTTTCGGCATCGCTTTCTTCTTGCCCCGCTGGACCCCAGATACCCCGAGCACTTACCATGCTTGGCGGATTAAAAAAGGTTTACCCATCAAAAAACACAAGCTGTTTCACGGGGAGTAAATCTGCTATCTTAGAACACCAGTTTTAAATCATTCTCATGCGTTTACTCCTTCTTTTATTGGCCCTTCCGTTCTTCTCGGTCGGTCAAAATCACCAGCAGTTTCAGTTCGACGGCCCAGCCATCCTCATACATGGAGGAGCTGGAGGTATAGAGCGGAAGTATTATACTGATGAACAAATTGCCGCATACGACTCCGCCTTGCGTGTGGTATTGCAGTCGGGTTATGCCCTGCTGGATGAAGGCGCAAATGGCATGGACGTGGTGGTGCATTGCCTCACGCTTTTAGAGAACGATCCTCATTTTAATGCGGGTAAAGGCGCTGTTTTTAATGATCAGGGCGAAGTAGAATTGGACGCCTCAGTTATGAATGGTGCCACTAAAATGGCGGGAGCTGTGGCTGGGCTGAAGCACATCAAAAATCCCGCGAAGTTAGCGCGGGCAGTGATGGAAGAGACCTCGCATGTCTTGCTCATTGGCGAAGGCGCGGAGGACTTTGCGAAATCCCGTTCGCACGAGTTTGTTGAAAACAACTACTTTTTAACACCGAAGCGCGAAAGTCAATACCAGCGTTGGAAGGAGATGAAGAAAAACGGTACCGTAGGCGTGGTCTTAAAGGATGCCAACGGCGACTTATATGCGGGAACGTCTACTGGTGGCATGATGGGTAAAAAGTATGGACGCGTGGGCGATGTACCCATTATCGGTGCGGGAACCTACGCAGATAATAATGGGGCCGCGGTGAGTTGTACCGGCCATGGCGAATATTTTATTCGAGAAAATGTAGCCTTCCAGATCAACGCGCGAATGCAATATGAAGGTCTGACGCTCGAGGAGAGTGCCAGCCGTATCATTTTCGGTGTACTGAACTCTGAAGCAGGTAATGGTGGACTAATCGCCATTGATGCGCAGGGCAATGCGACAATGACCTTCAATGCTAAGGGCATGTTTCGAGGTGCCATGGGTAAGAGAAAAAATTCGCAGAAAGTAATGCTGCATACCGATATCTTTGGCGACCCAACCTGGCCGGAAAATTGCGGCTTCTAAAACAAACTGCGCATGAACTATAAAGCATTCATAGTACTCTTTCTCATCAGTTTTTCGGTCCACGCACAAACCGTGGTTAGAAAAGACGGCGTAGCCACGGGCACGGATGCGCAGGTCAGTGATTTGAGCATGGGTAATGGACTCTATTTAGGTATTGAAGATTGGCGCTTTGGCGTGCAGGTACCCTTTGTGGTGATTCAAGAATTAACGGATGACCCGTACATCTATGAATCATTTATAGGCGTGGCGCCGCATTTGACCGTGGAGCGACTTTCCTCTATTCCCGCGATTAAATGGAAAGGCGCTTTAGGAATGTCGAGTGGCGATGATGTGGGCGAATTTTCTCAGAAAGGCGCATATTTAGCCGCTGGGGTCCGATTAGATTTCAACCCTGTCGATTTCTTCTTCTACGAGCAATCGAGATCCTTTGAGTTGATGGCAGAAACCATATTAGACGTAGATCCTAAGTACATGTTCACGCTGAATTTTTATCAAAGTGTCTTACTCTTTGATTCGGCCATCTTCGACTTCGTACTAGGCGGTGGCTATGTCAATGTGAGCAGTTGGGAAGAACCAGCACTTCAGATTCGTTTGGGAGTAGGCGTTGGGTTTGGTGGAATGAACTAAAGGCTACGGCACTAACACCACTTTATCAATCAATAATTCAAAAGTCTCGTTGCGCTTATTTGCGATGAGGAAGGTGAACTCATTGATGCTGGGCCTATCAAAATTTGGCATGTCGAGCTTTTGGCCGCGCCATGAAGGATAGAGGTCAATCAGCGGTATTTCGATGGTTTCCCATGTACCCGTGGTCGAGAAGGTCGTAATGTAACTCTGGTAATCCCGGGCTTTGTGTTTTACGCGGAATTGGTAATCCTTTCCGTCTCCTTTGATACGAAGTTGAATTTTACTGCCCTCACTTACGGCGATATCCGCAACAGCGCAGCGAATGGATGTAAAACCTCCATAGTTTTCTAAAGAAACCGTACCGGAGAATCTGCCATGACCTTCGCCAGTGATTTCTAACGCCCCCTTAGAAAGGCCGCCCATCACACCGTCGTTCACTACCGCCCAGCGGTCTAAATTTTGCTCGGCCGAGAAGTCGAATAATGTAATGGAAGAAGTGAGCATGGCGATGGTAAGGAATAAGGCGTTCATAATTGGGCTTTCTATCTATAACTCTAGAAGTGATTGAAGGTTCTGCAGGTATTGAGCAAGTGACGTTTCGGCAGTTTTTGTATATTCAATAAAACCTTTTATTGTGCAGAGATATCTATTGATTACGTTCGTTACCCTTTTATTTCCCTCATGTGCCACGCATCTTCCGGAATTTCAAGAGGTCGAATCTATAGGAGCAGGGAACCATCGTGTGGCTGCTGGAGTTTTTGGTGGAGTACCCATGGGTGAAGTGGGTGGCAGTTTATTTCATTCCGTTGGTTTGGGAGAATATGTGGATTGGTCAACCCAGGCGACATATGCCCATAGCACCAGTGTTGATTTTTATAGTAATGCTTCTTTTCTGACGGGTCCGAAGTTTCAACTTAGTGATCGTGTGGCAGTATCTTTACCAATGGGTATTTATGATCCTATTTCAAGCCTAGAGCCTGATTCACCATTATTTACTACCCCGTCTTTATATGTGCAGTTAAAGTCAAAACGTACTGAATTGGAACATATGCTTTTTTTACGTACTGAGGCGACTTATGTACCTATCCGTGATTATTCAACGGCTTGGGCTACCATTGGTTATAAGCGAACTTTTATTCACGGAAGCGGATTGCGTTCTTCTTTAAATATTAACATAACCTACATCGCCATTTATGGTGGATTGACGTTTGATCTATACAGATAGCCTAACAGTATCTTCACAGAATTCTAGGATTTCCGTGGCTCTATAACCACATCAGTAAAGTCTATTGCTAGTCTTTACTCATAGAGGTAAATTAGTAGACTAATCATTAAATCACCGAATCATGTTAAAGAAATTAGGTTTGCTTGCCGCCCTTTCTGTAGGACTTACAGGAACTGCGCAAGAAGCTATGGACATGACCAAATGTCCTGTTCACGAAGGAGGAATGAGCATGGAAGC
>ENA-OWPI01004229-OWPI01004229.1-marine-metagenome-genome-assembly--contig:-NODE-4229-length-11652-cov-11.192829_pt1 | contig 11652 bp, 9 predicted proteins | sample MGYA00238138_ERZ651775 | MGnify/ENA primary metagenome ERZ651775 (study PRJEB26906, sample SAMN06265043) | marine metagenome | isolation source: Helgoland LTER site | place: Germany:Helgoland, sampling...
TTTCCACCCCACCCTCATCGAGGAATTGAAACGGTAACTTATATGTTAGCTGGAGATTTTGAACATAAAGATAGCACAGGTGGTGAAGGTAGAATGACTGCTGGAGATGTTCAGTGGATGAAAACAGGAAGCGGAATAATTCATTCTGAAATGCCAGCGATGAAAGAAGGTAAACTTCATGGGTTTCAATTATGGGTAAACATGCCTGCTAAATTGAAAATGAGTAAGCCTGAATATATTTATATCGATGCGGACAAAATGAGCGTTCACAAAGATAATGATAAAACAATTAAAGTAATTGCTGGTAAATTTGAAAATGCTGAAGGGCCAGTTAAAGGTCATAATGTTGAACCAGTTTATTTTGATGTTGAATTAAATAAAGACAAGGAGTTTAATTTTAAATTACCATCTACTCATAATACTTTTATTTATCTGGTTAATGGTGAAATTGAAGTTGGTAATAATGAACACGAAAATGTTAAAGATAGCACCTTGATACTATTAACTAGAGGTGAAGATTTAACTGTTAAAGCTAAATCAAATGCCAAGTTCTTATTAATTTCAGGCAAACCAATTAATGAAGAAATTGCAAGAGGTGGGCCATTTGTGATGAATACTAAAGCTGAGATCTTGCAAGCAGTTCAAGATTATCATAATGATACATTTGTAAAATAAATTATGAAAGCTGTAGAAATTAAAAAAACTGGTGGACCTGAAGTTTTAGAGCTTAAAGATATTACTTTAGATAAGCCAGGTCCTGACCAAGTAACAATAGAACAAAAAGCTATTGGACTAAATTATATCGATACTTACCATAGATCTGGTTTGTACCCATTAAACCTACCAATTGGTCTAGGTTTAGAAGGCGCAGGTATTATTACTGATATTGGAGAAAACGTTAAAGACTTTAAAGTTGGTGATAAAATTTCTTATGCAGGTATTCCATTAGGTTCTTATTCAACACACAGAAATTACCCAACAAAAAATCTTGTTAAAGTTCCAGATGGTATTGACCTAGAAGTTGCTGCAACTTTAATGACAAAAGGTTTAACTACATTTTATCTATTGCACAAAACATTTCCTGTAAAATCAGGACAAACAATTCTATTCCACGCAGCTGCAGGAGGAGTTGGTCAAATATTTGGTCAGTGGGCTAAAAGTTTAGGATGCACAGTTATAGGAACTGTTGGATCAAATGAAAAAATAAATATAGCAAAAGAAAATGGTTATGATCATGTAATCAATTACAATAAAGAAGATTTTGCAAAAAAAGTTTTAGAGATTACAGATGGTAAAGGTGTTCCAGTTGTGTACGATGGTGTTGGTAAAGATACTTTAGATGGCTCTATTGAATGCTTGGCTGTAAGAGGAATGATGGTTTCATTTGGAAATGCATCAGGCCCTTTATCTGATATTAATGTGCCTAAAATGCTTCAGCCAAAAGGTTTGTACCTTGTAAGACCTGCAATGCAACAATACCTATCTACTAAAGAAGAGCTTGATGAAGCATCAGAAATAATGTTTGAAAAAATTAGTTCTGGAAAAGTTAAAATTAATATATTTAAAAAATATAAATTAAATCAGGTTATTGAGGCTCATAAAGATTTAGAAGGTAGAAAAATTTTGGGACCTGCTGTCATACTTCCTTAATCAAGTTTTACATCCATATCAGACATATGAAGTTTTAAAGCATTCGTTGAAATATGAATTTCTCTAATAAAAAAAAGTATAGATATAATCATTGATAAACAACAAGAACCAAAAATTAATCTGGCAATAAAAACTTCATTTAGATAGAGACCTAATACAGTCAACATATTGAACAAAAACCCAAAAGCAGCAAACATGATTGTCCAACGTAATAAAGTGATCCGTCCACTTAAATTTATAAATTGTTTTTTCCATTCATGGGGAATATGATTTTCATAAACATGTTCGTCATGAAGCTCTCTAATTAGCATGCTCAATGAATGAAATCTGTTACTATAAACACTCATTAATAGAGGAATAGCTGGAAACATTAGTGCTGTAACTGTGTAATCTATATTCATACGAATCAGTTTGATTATGAATCTAGCCTTTGCTATTTACAAGTAAAATATTATGAACCAACTCAAACTTTTCATTGATTTAACAAGAATAAAAAAGCCAATTGGTTATATGCTTTTATTTTGGCCCTGTGCCTGGGGGCTAACATTAGCTTACGATTTTTCTAAAAATTTAAATGATTATTTTTTTTATTTAATTTTATTTTTTTTGGGATCAGTGTTTATGAGATCAGCGGGATGTATAGTAAATGATATCCTCGATAAAGAGTTCGATAAAAAGGTATTTAGAACAAAAAATCGTCCAATCGCTTCAAACCAAATCTCTGTGAGACTAGCTATTTTTTATGTTATAATTTTATGCTTATTTGCTTTTTTCGTATTGTTAAATTTTAACACTTTCACAATAATCTTGGCTCTTGGCTCTATGCCACTTGCTTTTACGTATCCTTTGATGAAAAGATATACTTACTGGCCACAACTATTTTTAGGAATTACTTTTAATTATGGATTAATATTAGGTTGGACAGCAATTAAAGGTCAAGTGGATGTGGTGTCAGTTTTACTTTATATTGGAGCCATATTTTGGACACTGGGATATGACACTATCTATGGATATCAAGATATTAAAGACGATGAAATAATAGGATTAAAGTCAACTTCAATCAAATTTAAATCAAATCCATATATTTTTTTAATTCTATGTTACTTTATTTTTTTACTTTTACTTTTAAACACTGGTTATTTATTAGAATTAAACAAGCTATTTTTTTTATTTTTAATAACAATATTTATACATATGTTTTATTTTCAAATAAAAATGCTTAATATAAATAATCCAAATAGTTGTTTGCAAATCTTTAAATCAAATAATTTTCTTGGATTATTGATCTTTATTGGATTGATAATTGGTAAATATTAATAATTATGAATAATTTACAAATTTTAAGTCGATTATACAAAAGTTACACAAGAAAATATTTAAGAAATATTTTAGTTTCTGTTTTTTTTACATTGCTATTAGCAGGGAGCACTTCATCTGTTGCTTATTTACTAGATCCAGCTATTAAACAATTATTTATTAAGCAAGATAAACAATATTTATATCTTATTCCCGGGTTAATAGTTTTAGCTTTTGCAATAAAGGGTTCATCATTATATTTAGCAAAAGTAATAATGATTGGTGTTTCAGAAGAGGTAAGAAAAGATATTCAGACTGATATGTTTTCTTCACTAATAAAAGCAGACACACAATTAGTTGATAATAAACATTCTGGAAAATTTATAACCAATCTAACTAACGATGTAAGTATGATTACAAATCTTGTTAGTACTGTTATTCTAAATTTATTTAAAGATAGTTTAACTTTATTAGGTTTACTTTCTGTGATGTTTTACCAAAATTGGAAATTATCATTAATTGCTATTATTATGATACCTCTTGCTAGTATCGCTGCCAAATCGCTTGGAAAAAGAATAGGAAAAGTTACCACTCAACAGATGGATAATGCTGGGATTTTAAATTCTTACTTAATCGAAATATTCAAAAATCATAAATTGATAAAAATTTTTCAAAAAGAAACATATGAAAAAAATAGAGCCAATAATTACATTAGTAAATTAAAGGAATCTTCAAGAAAAATTAATGTAGTTTTTCAACGAGCGTCACCAATAATGGAGCTCTTAACTGGAATAATGATAGCATTTTTAATTTTTTATGCTGCAAAATTAATTGCTAAAAATGAACTTGAGGTAAGTAATTTTTTTTCATTCCTTGCGGCAATGATGTTAGCATATCAGCCTGTGAGATCCTTAGCTACTTTAAATATATCAATCCAACAAGGTTTGTCGGGTGCTAGACGAGTTTTGCCGGTCATAGATGATGTTCCAATAATTAAAGATGAAAATTACTCCAAGGAATTAATAATTAAAAATGGGGAAATAAATTTTGAAAATGTAGAGTTTAAATATTCAAAAAATGAAAATAATATTTTAAATTCAATAAATTTAATTATTCCAGGTCAAAAAATGACTGCTCTAGTTGGCCCTAGTGGAGCTGGAAAATCAACAATTTTGAATCTTATTCCAAGATTTTATAATGCTCAAAATGGAGAGGTCAAAATTGATGATCAATCAATTTATAATTCAACAATATACTCTGTTAGAAAAAACATTTCTTTAGTTAGCCAAGATACAACATTATTTGATGATACGATTAAAAATAATATAGCCTATGCAAATTTAAATGCCTCTCAAAATGAAATAATAGAAGCTGCTAAATATTCTTTTGCTGATGAATTTATTGAAAAATTACCAAACAAATATGACACTATAATTGGAGAAAATGGAGTTAGGTTGTCAGGAGGTGAAAAACAAAGGCTTTCAATTGCAAGAGCTATACTAAAAAAAAGTCCAATAATTCTGTTAGATGAAGCAACTTCATCACTAGACGCTGAAACAGAAGATAAAATTCAAAAAGCAATAAATTTTCTGACCAAAGGAAGAACTACAATTGTGATTGCTCATAGACTATCAACAATACTAAACTCAGATAAAATTTATGTCATTGATAGAGGTGAAGTTGTTGGAAAAGGCAAGCATGAAGATCTTTTGGTCTCCTCGAATGTTTATAAAAATTTTTATGATAAACAAATTAAAAAATCTTAATGTTAATTATTTATAGATTTTTAATAAATATAATTTTATTATTTTCTCCAATAATATTAATTATTAGATTAATAAAAAAAAAAGAAGATATTTTCAGGTTTCGAGAGAAATTTTGTATTTTTTCAAAAAAAAGAGGTACTGGTAGGTTAGTTTGGTTTCATGGTGCAAGTGTTGGGGAAATACAAAGTATTGTTCCTATAATAGAAAAACTTGAAAATGAAAGCAAAATCAAAAAAGTTTTAATTACATCAAATACACTAAGTTCTTCAAAAATTATAAAAAAACTTAAATTTAAGAAAGTTGTTCATCAATTTTTTCCTATTGATACAAATTATTTTTCAAATAAATTTTTAGAATTTTGGAATCCCTCTAATGTTTTTTTTATAGATTCTGAAATTTGGCCAAATATGATTTTAAATTTGAAAAGAAAAAATATACCAATTACTCTTTTAAACGGAAGAATTACTCGCAAAACATACAAAAGATGGAAAAAATTACCAAATTTTTCAAAGAGTATTTTTTCTAAAATCAACTATTGTTATGCAGCAAGCAATAAATCTAAATATTTTCTTAAAAAATTAGGCGCACAAAAAGTAAAATTTATTGGAAATTTAAAATTTTCACAATCTGAAAAAGAAAAAATCAAGATTAATAAAGATCTAAAAAGATTAATTTCTTCTAGAACAACTTGGTGTGCTTCTAGCACTCATAATATGGAAGAAAAATTTTGTGGTCTAATTCATAAAAATTTAAGAAAAAAATATAAAAACTTATTAACAATAATTATACCAAGACACATAGAGAGAACAAAAGCAATAATTAGAGAACTTCACAAATTAGGTTTAAAAACTCAAACACATGAACCTAAAATGAAAATTGATAAAAAAATAGACATTTATATTGTGAATTCATATGGAAAAACAAAATCTTTTTATAGTTTATGTAACAATGTATTTTTAGGAGGTTCCTTGATTAGTCATGGAGGACAAAACCCTTTGGAAGCAACTAGATATGGTTGCAATATTTTACATGGTCCTAATATTGATAACTTTGAGGACATATATGATTTTCTAAAAAAAAATAAAATATCATCTGAGGTCAAAAACCATAAAGAAGCATTTAATAAATTAAATAAATTTTTTGAAAAAAAATCATACTCAGTAAAAGTAAAAAAAAAATTAAGCTTTATTGGAAAAAAAATTTTACAAAAAACTTATCAAGAGATTGGTCTAAATTAATTCATGCAATTAAAAAAACCCAAATTTTGGGATAAAAAAGAACCAAATTTAATCTCATATTTATTGTTACCGTTTACGTTAATAATAAAAATTAATAATTTTTTCCAGAGTTTTGTTTTACCTAAAAAAAATAATCTAATAAAATCTATCTGTGTTGGAAATATTTATGTAGGTGGAACAGGAAAAACACCAACTACTATAAAGTTGTTTGAAATTCTAAAAAAATTAAAGATTAAAGTAGCTGTGGGAAAAAAATTTTATCCATTGCAAAAAGATGAAATTACAATTCTTAAAAATCATACAAATTTAATAGTTTCAAATACTAGAAAAAATATAATTAAAAAAGCAAAAGAATTAAGACAAGAAGTGGTAGTTTTTGATGATGGATTACAAGATAATACTATTTATCATGATATCAAAATTGTTTGCTTTGATTATCAAAACTGGGTTGGAAACGGACAGCTAATACCTGCTGGGCCCTTAAGAGAAAAACTAGATAGTTTAAAAAAATATGACTGTGTATTTTTGAAGGATGTTGACTCTAATAAAATTGATATTGTTTCAAAAAAAATTAAAAAAGTAAATCTCAATATCAAGATATTTTGCACATATATGGAAATATCTAATTTAAAACAAATAAATAAATTTGATAAAATTATCATTTTTTCGGGAATTGGTAACCCAAACAGTTTTAAAAATATTTTACAAAAAAAAGGTTTTAATATTATCGAAGAAATAATTTATCCAGATCATTATCAATATAAAAAAAATGATATAACTGAAATTAAAAAGAAAGCTAAAAAAATTGGCGCAAGTATCATTACAACAGAAAAAGATTTTATTAAACTTTCTTATAAAGAAAAAAAGAATATAAATTTTCTTAAGGTAAATTTAAAAATAAAAAATGAAAAAAATTTTATAGATTTTTTAAAATTAAAAATTTATGGCAAATATTAAATATTTTATTCAATATATTATAATTTTAGTTTTATTTATTTTTTATAAATTATTAGGATTGCGATATTCGAGAATTGTATCTGCACAAATCTTCAGAATTTTTGGTCCTTTTTTTAGATCAAATAAGATTAGTAATAAAAATTTAAAAAGAGCTTTTGATAATTTGGATAAAAATAAAAGAAAAAAAATATTAAAAAAAATGTGGTCCAATTATGGAAAAATTTTTGCTGAATACATGTTTATTAAAAGTTTTAGAAACAACCAAAAAATTTTTAATAATATTGTCGTTGAAAATAAAAATATACTTCATAAAATCAAAAAAAACTCAAAGCCAGTAATTTTTATTTCAGGTCATTTTAACAACTTTGAATTAATGGCCATGACTATTGAAAAATCAGGTATTGATTTAGCTGCAATTTATAGACCTTTAAATAATAAATATTTAAATATGTATAAATGCAAGAAATAAATGAGAAAATCTATCTGTCAGTCCTTTGAGTTGAAAAAATTAGCACGAGAAACCCTATTTCTACCCAAGGGAGTGTTATGGTATTTGGTCACCCTACTTAAACTCGTTGTTTCCATTCGGGGAACAGATTTACCTATATCAAGTTTATGAGCTTCTGGAGCTAAGGGGACCTCACCGATTTTGTACGGAGGGCATTTTTTGTGCAAATGCACAATTAGTTTGCTGGAGTTCGCGAATTGTTTTTTTACGAAGTTTTCGAAGTAGGGCTATGTGATTTTTTCCGATGGCTAGGTTTTTGATTTCATCAGGGTCGTTTTTCATGTCGTATAGTTCCTCGGTTTCACCGGGTAGTAAGTTTCGAATGTATTTATAGCGATCTGTGCGGAGAGATATCCACCAGGGTACCCTTTGTTTCTTGTATATTGGATCGTTTTTCATCTCTATAACCACATCGCAATTCTCCCCGAAACTCATTCCTGTATGGGCGAGAAGAAGGGGAGAGTTCCAATCTTGTCTTTCCGGATTAGTGAGTAATGGGGTCAGGTCGCGTCCATGCATTTTCCAGGGAAGCTCAAGTTTGGCTGTTTTAAAGAAGGTGGGAACTAAATCCGCACCACCCACGGGTTTTGAACAAACTTTTCCAGTAGGGAACTTTTTTGGCATACTTACGATAAGGGGTCCACGAATGGTTCCATCGTAGGGGGCAAGTTTCATTTGGAACCCTTTTTGTCCCCAGGCAATACCTTGGTCTGCTCCATAGACGATAAGAGTGTTGTCGTATTGTCCAGTCTCCTTGAGTGCCCTGATTAATTGCCCCACTCCTTCATCAATGGCAAGCACACCCTGGTGATACTGTCTTTCCAATGAATGAATATCGGTGCCGTGGATAAATTTTCCGCTGACCGTACGGCCGGAAAATTTTCCGGACTTGAGCATTGGGATACCATCAGGTCCAGAAATCCATTGTTCTTTTGTCCGGGAATATTCCGGTTTTCCATTCCGGGGTGGGTAAATATCTTCTGGAATATCTACCTTTGCATTTGGGTAGCGGTTAAAATGTCGCTTTGCCGGAGTGAATGGTCCGTGCACGGCACCATAGCAAAGCCATAAATAGAAGGGTTTACTTTCTTCTTTTCCGTGTCCTCCACGAATGTATTCCTCAGCCCATTTTGTATAATTATCAGTAGAGTACCCCTGAGTCATCACAGCTTTTTTACCATTTGTTTGAATGAGCTGTTCTTTGAAATAGTTTCCTGAATTTTCGGGGAATGCGGGACGGTTCCACACTTTTTGAAAATCCCAGTCCCTTCCAAATCCATTATCAATTCCAGTATGCCATTTTCCAATTTGTGCGGTTTGATATCCATTTTTCCGAAAGACCGATGGCCAGAACGGACAGTCATCTGAGTTGTACACGCTCCCTGGATATTCTCCTTCCATCCGCATTGATTTTACTCCGTATGATTGATGACCGGTTAAAAGAGTTGCCCGAGCGGCCATACACCAGGAACTCATGTAGCAATGAGCAAATCGAACTCCATCCCGAGCCAGGGAATCAATATGGGGAGTCTTTACCCAATCGGGGGACTCCGGGTAACAACCGACGCTTCGGTGTGATTGATCATCGGATAGAATGAAGAGTATATTAGGTTTTTTTGCAAAGCTGATGCTCAGGAAAAGGGGAGAAGCAAAAAGTAAAACATATGAATAGAGAATATTTGTATTGATCATCATATATGGATTCCTGGAAGGGGCGGACAGGGTTTATGAAACTAGGGTGTTCTTTATTCAAGACACATTCCTGCCTAAGGTTACAAGAAGTATTTTTCAGGCTTTAAGAAATAAATAAATGAACAATATCGAATTTGTCTCAAATTATTTTTTGTGCCTAAAGTCTTTTTCAGCCAGATAATCGGGGTTTATTTCAGGTAAGTCAGCCCCTGATTTTTTTTGCCATTGGTGCAAGGAATTGAGCAGCCTTTCTTTCACTATTGGCCTTTTGTCAACCAAGTCATTTTGCTCACCCATATCCTCCTCCAGGTTATAAAGTTCTATTTTCCCGGTTTCAAAAACTTCAATCAATTTATATTTCCCCATTCGAATCGCACCGGATGGGCCCATGCTGTTAATATGATGATAGTGTGGGTAATGGAAATAAAGAGCTTCCCGATCCATTGTTTTTTTCTTTCCATTGAGCAAGGGCTTGAGGCTTTTTCCATCCCGGTGTTGGGTTGGCATGGCGGGGAGATTCAGCAGGTCCAAAATAGTGGGATAGAGATCGGTGCTGATTACGGGTTCCTTGATTCGTAAGCCAGCTTTTATTTTACCCGGCATTCGAAGAACGAGGGGAACACGGATACCTCCCTCGTAGAGCCATGATTTTCCAGCCCGCAAGGGAAGGCATGATGTGGGCATATTTCCATTCGATCCTGTGGATAAACCGCCATTGTCCGAAAAGAAGATAATCAAGGTATCATTCTCTAAGTTTTCCTGTTTTAGAGTTTTCAGTAATCGGCCAATATTTTCATCCATACTTTCAACCATGCACGCATAGGCTGGAGAACTTTGTTCACTCCTTGCTCTGCTCTGCCATACCGGAATCCCCTTGTTGGGTTTTGGGTTAAGCCCAAGTCTCTTTGCTTTTCCGGTGTATTTTTGAAGTTTCTCCTTCTTGGGTTGAATGGGTGTGTGTACGGTATAGTACCAAAAGTTTATGAAGAAGGGTTGGGCTTTATTTTTCCTGATAAATTGGATTGCCTGATCCGTAAGTGCGTCCGTTAGGTAATCACCTTCTTTCCCCTCTTCCAGTCCGGGTACATTAGTGTTTGGGTGACGATCGCTTTTGTAGGGAAAATAATAGGATCCGGGTTGTCCCATTCGAAAACCGGCGATGTTTACATCGAATCCGTGCTTCTCCGGATAATGTGTCTTTCCTTTGTCGGTATGATTTTGTAAGTGCCATTTTCCGATGTGTACGGTTTTGTATTTGTGCGAACGAAGGGCTTCCGCGAGGGTTTTATCCTTGGGGTTGATATTACCAACAATCATAGGTGCGTTCAGCTGATAGCCCGGGCCTTTGGGCCCAGATGTTCCACTGATGTAGGTCATTTTAATCCTGCTTGGGTATTTGCCGGTTAAAATACTTGCCCGGGTGGGGGAACAAACGGAACTTGCGGCATAAGCGTCACTAAAAAAAGCTCCTTCTTTGGCAAGACGATCCACATTTGGAGTCTCATGAAATTTACTTCCAGTAAGGCTTAGGTCCGACCAGCCCAAATCATCGATTAAGAAGAGGATGACATTAGGTTTTTTTACCGTTTCTTTTGATTGAATATGTTGAATAAAAAAAACAGTGAGAAGAAGAGCAGTGAGTATGGAAGACTGAATTTTCATGGGAGTGTTTTTCTTTTTATTTGATCTTTAATTCACATTTTTGAGAACATGAGAATTTTAGTGGAGCTACCTTCTTTGCTTGCTGAATTCTACGCGCTGACCCTGACACTTAGGCAAAACTTTTCCCCCTTTGTATGCAATTTCACCAGAGACGATCGTGGTGTCGACAGAGTTGGTGAATGTCATATGAGGGAAGGGGGACCATTGGCACTTGCTCAAGAGCTCTGTGTTTTTAACTGAAGTGTTCTTTGATGGGTCAACTAAAACAATATCTGCCCAGTATCCTTCTCTTAAATATCCTCTCTCTTCCACTTGAAATAAACGGGCAGGTGCATGGCAGGCACGTTCAACAACTGTCTCAATCGTGAAACATTTCTGTTCACACATTTCGAGCATTAGCAGTAATGTGTGTTGAATAAGAGGAAGGCCGGAAGGGGCATTAAAATAAGTTCCCTGTTTTTCATCCCAAGTATGAGGCGCATGGTCGGTGGCGAGAATGGAAATTCTGCCGTCTGATACTGCTTTGCGGATTGCATCACGGTCGCTTGCTTTTTTGATTGCTGGATTACATTTAATGAGAGAGCCAAGCGTGGAGTAACTCAACTCCTCAAACCACAAGTGATGGACGCATGCTTCTGCAGTGATACGATCGTTGCCCGCTTCGAAAAGGTTCAACTCTTCCTCAGTGGTAATGTGTAGTACATGCAATTTTGCATTTTCCCGCCTGGCCAGTTCCACCGCCATGGAGGAGGATTTGATACAGGCTTCTCGGGAGCGAATATTTCCGTGTTCGGAAAAGGGCACATCATCACCAAATTTTTTCCGGGCAATTTCTTCATTGGATAATATATTTGAAGATTGTTTAATAATTTCTTCATTATAT
>ENA-OWPI01004233-OWPI01004233.1-marine-metagenome-genome-assembly--contig:-NODE-4233-length-11645-cov-3.045211_pt1 | contig 11645 bp, 9 predicted proteins | sample MGYA00238138_ERZ651775 | MGnify/ENA primary metagenome ERZ651775 (study PRJEB26906, sample SAMN06265043) | marine metagenome | isolation source: Helgoland LTER site | place: Germany:Helgoland, sampling...
CGGCCTTTTCGTGGACACCGACCTGACGATAGGCATCAAACCAAGAGAACATCGAGGCATAGGCCCAAAAGACGATGGGCGCCATGATGATGAACTCGACCGAGACGGTCCCGCCTGTTTCATCGCGGAAAGCGGCAAGGCGGGTTTTGATATAGGACCAGATCATTAGAGCGGCTCCTGAACAAAGGCGGATGTGGCAATCATCCAGGCGTTATTATTGCCATCCCAGTCAAGGTGACGGCCGAGGCCAGTCAGCGGGAACACGGGCTTGAACACGTAGCAGGCGCGCAGGATCATCATTTCGTTTTGCTGACCGTTGCGGAACTGGCGGATCGGGTTTGTGACCTGTGTGATATCGGTGCAGCGCGCGGCTGTGCTGGGCGCTGTGAAGTTGCGCATGTCGAGTGGCTGCATTTCAAGGTGCAGCTGGGTGTCACAATCGGGCAGGAAGCCAGCGTATTGGCAGGTCATGTCTTTGATGTCGTTGTGCTGGAAGTTTGCCCCTGTTGTGAGGCGCACGTCGCGCACGGCGAGATCAAGGCCGCGCTCCAGCATAGAGTGGCGGAACGTGATCATGCCAAGCTCGACGGCGGCACAGAACATGAAGATGAAGAACGGGAACAGGATCGCGAACTCGACCGTTGCGTTGCCGTCTTCGTCGCGCCGGAAGTGGCGCAGGGTATGGATGAGCTGTTTCATTGGGTAAGCTTCAACTGGCTAATGGACTGAGCGATGGCAGAGAAGGCTTCCTCGATTTCGAGGCCTTGCACGTCAAAGAAGTGACTTGGCGTCGAGGCGCATTGCTGCAGCTCGTTTGCACCCTGCCATGGGGCCTCAAAGCCGATCGTATAGATTACGATGCCATTGTTTTTGGCTGCATTGCAGGCGTCTTGGAGGCGATTGTCTTTGGTGCTTCCGCTGACTGATGTTGACGGGTAGTGATACCAGTTGTTCCAGTAGTTCCAGTCAAGATCACCGTAAAAGTAATAGGCGATCCAAGCGAGACTGGCTCTGGCGAAGAGGTCTTGGTAGCTGAGGCGCACCCAGCTGCTGTTGAGTGACCACGTCCAGTCATAGTTACGGATCATGCGCGCGCCGCTGCCTGTCTGATAGTAGTAGCGGCTGTTGCGGTAGACAGCATAGCGACCATTGCTCGCGTTGTAATAGACATTGGAGTTGCCTGAACGGAATTCGGGGCGGACCATGTATTGGTTCGTGTTTTGACCGTCGGTCATGACCACGAGCACTTTGATGCTGTTGGGGTCTGTATAGTCGAGCGGGCGACCGTTGAAGGCGGAATCGATCTCGTTGCTGGTTACGAGGCTGCTCACCACGGGCTGCAGGCTTGGGTCAAGCAGGGCTGCGCCCCATTTGACGCCGATGTCCATCGAAGTGTTGCCGCCAGCTTCGAGCGCGTTGATCTGGCCGTGGAGATCAACTGTGTTGTTGCTCAGGGGCAAGATTTGCGAGCTGGCGCGGACGTGGCACACAGGCTCGGTGTGGTAGCGCGGAGTATGGCGCCACCAGCTGCCTGATCCTGGCTCATCACTGAGGCCTTGGGGGTCATTTGAATAGGTGAAGACGTCGAAGTGCTGGGTTTGCTCATAGGTGCGCGACCCGCTTGCTGCGGGTGTCATGCTTGTCGTGCTGAAGTCACTGGCGTTAAAGTTGAGGCAGTGGGAGTAGTTGTGACTGTCGGTGCGGTTGAACTGGTTGAGCAGTGTTTCGCCTGCCGCCACTTGGGTCGCGTAGGGCACGATGGAGATTGACACATCCTCATCGTCTGAGAGTGCAAGAACGGTATCAACAAAAGAGATCGCTGCGGGGCGCAGGCGGTTGATGCGGCTGCCATCCATGGAGCCGGAAACGTCGAGGACCATCGAGATTTCGACGGAATCCACGCGCTCTTCGGCAGCGGAGGCGGCTGGGGCTGTCATTTCGGCGAGGCCGAGCATGTGGCTCAGCTGGGTTGGCATGACTTCGCGAGCTGTGGCGGTGACTTCGCGATAGTTGAGCCCCTCGTCGACAACGGTTGTCAGAAGCTCGGCATTGGTGAGGCCCGCTTTTTCGAAGTAATCGGCGACCACCTGTGCGGGGGGACTCAGCTGATCAAGGTCAGCGGCGGCGAGCACGGCTTGGTCAAGCGTGTGTTGCAGCTTGGAGCGCTGGGACTCAAAGCGCATAACATCAACACCGACAGCCCCGACAAAGAGAATGATCAACATAAAATAGACGGAGAAGGCTACGATCACGCCATCTTCCTCGCGGGCAAAGCGCCGCAAGAAGGGGGGAAGGCTATGCGCCTTTGATCGGGTCGCCACACGGTTGCTCGGCCGTGATGTCACTCTTGTCGGTTCCATTTTGCGTCTCCTCCCCGGCGGGCCGGGAAATAATTAAATCTAGACTCATTACACAGTGGTCCAACGCTTCTTGTCGTTTAGCTCTGTGGCCAAAATGAGGCGTGAAATGCGGCATTTATGAGAAAAACAAAGGGTTTTGGAACCTTTAGGGGCGAGGAGGCGGGACTGTTTCAAACTGTTCAACAAAGAGTCAAATTTGAATCAACGTCTTGGAACGGGCCGTTGGCGCATCGGAGAGCGCGCAAGCAATTTGTTAAGGCCGTGGGGCTAGAATGACCGAAAGACGGGTTGGCCCTCAGTACGATAGGTGCGACAAATGTGCACAGGGGGGCTGAGTCGCTGCGGCGCGGCATTCCGGACAATGGCAGAAGCCGAGAGAGAGACAGTATGAACGCTAATTTTAAAGAGCCGAGTTTTCGCGAAAGCGTGGACCTGATGTTTAACCGCGCAGTGGCGGTGATGGATCTGCCGCCTGGTCTGGAAGAGAAAATCAGGGTGTGCAACGCGACCTATACAGTGCGCTTTGGTGTGCGTCTGCGCGGGCAGATCCAGACATTTACAGGATACCGTTCTGTGCACAGCGAACATATGGAGCCTGTGAAGGGAGGTATTCGCTACTCGCTGGGTGTGAACCAAGACGAGGTAGAAGCGCTTGCGGCTTTGATGACGTATAAGTGCGCCCTTGTGGAGGCGCCGTTCGGTGGCTCCAAAGGCGGGCTTTGTATCGATCCGCGCCAGTATGACGAGCACGAGCTTGAGCTTATCACCCGCCGCTTTGCCTATGAGCTGGCGAAGCGCGATTTGATCCACCCATCCCAGAACGTCCCTGCGCCCGACATGGGCACGGGCGAGCGCGAGATGGCGTGGATTGCGGACCAGTACCGCCGCATGAACACGACGGATATCAACGCGGCGGCCTGTGTCACGGGCAAGCCAATCAATGCAGGCGGCATTCAGGGCCGCACAGAAGCGACGGGCCGCGGCGTACAATATGCGCTGCGTGAGTTCTTCCGCCACCCTGAGGATGTGGCCAAGGCCGGCTTGGAGGGCAAGCTAGACGGCAAGCGCGTCGTTGTGCAGGGCTTGGGCAATGTGGGCTACCATGCGGCAAAGTTCTTGGGCGACGAGGACGGCGCGCTGATCACGGGGATCATTGAGCGCGACGGTGCGCTTGTGAACCCTAATGGGCTTGATGTGGACGCGGTGCACGGCTGGATTGTGAAGCATGGCGGCGTCACGGGCTTTCCTGATGCGACATATGTTGCGGATGGCGCGCTTGTGCTGGAAGAAGACTGCGACATCCTTATTCCAGCGGCGCTGGAAGGGGTTATCAACCTTGGCAATGCCGAGCGGATCAAGGCGCCGCTGATCATCGAGGCGGCGAACGGGCCTGTTACGGCAGGTGCTGATGAGGTGCTCCGCAAGAAGGGCTGTGTGATCATTCCTGATATGTATGCCAACGCGGGCGGTGTGACAGTCTCCTACTTTGAGTGGGTGAAGAACCTGAGCCACATCCGTTTTGGCCGCATGGGGCGGCGTCAGGAAGAGGCGCGCCACGAACTGATTGTGAGCGAGCTTGAACGCTTGAGCCGCCACTTGGGCGAGGCTTGGTCTATGACGCCTGACTTCAAGTCTAAATACCTCAAAGGCGCAGACGAGCTTGAGCTTGTGCGCTCGGGGCTCGATGACACGATGCGCACGGCTTATCAGAGTATGCGCGAAGTCTGGCATGAGCGCGACGATGTGCCTGATCTTCGGATGGCGGCCTATCTTGTGGCGATCCGCAAGGTTGCGGCGAGCTACCGCGCCAAGGGGCTTTAAGAGCTCCAGACAGGACGAAAAACGAAGGGCGGCTTCTTGTGAAAGGGAGCCGCCCTTTGCTTTGTTCGCCGCTGATATTTCAGGTGGGTTGAAGTGCAATTGTGCAAATCTCAAAATCACAGTCGCGCGTGGGACAGTCTATGTCGAAAAGGGGACTTCCCCTCTGCGCCTGTCTTGATAGTCTGAGCCGAGCTAAAGGCTGCGTTTTGTGGCCTGAACCAGAATACGGCCTGCGGGCGAAGGGGGACACATGCGCTTTTCCGCGCTGAAAATTCTCAAGGAAGGCCTCACTGGCAACAAGGGCTGGGCGCCGCATTGGCGCAACCCCGAGCCGAAGGCCGAGTATGACGCAATCATCATTGGCGGCGGCGGGCACGGGCTTTCGACGGCCTATTACCTCGCCAAGAACCACGGGATGACCAATATCGCCGTGCTCGAAAAGGGCTATCTGGGCGGCGGCAATGTGGGGCGCAACACGACGATTGTGCGCGCCAACTATGGCCTTGAGGGCAACTCGCAGTTTTACAGCCATTCGCTCAAGCTCTGGGAGGGGCTGGAGCAAGACCTGAACTACAACGCGATGATGAGCCAGCGCGGCGTGATCAACCTGTTTCACTCAGACGGGCAGCGCGACGCGGCCGCGAAGCGTGCGAATATGATGATCTCTCAGGGTGACGACGCGATTTTGCTCGACAAGCAGAGCGTGCGGGAGCTTTTGCCGAACCTCAACCACGACAACATCCGCTTTCCTATTTATGGCGGTTTGTACCACAAGCGCGGCGGCACGGCGCGCCACGACGCTGTGGCATGGGGCTTTGCGCGGGGGGCCGACCAGCGCGGGGTTGATCTGATCCAGAACTGTGAAGTCACAGGGATTGATATTGTGAACGGCGTTGTGCTGGGCGTGCAGACGACGCGTGGCGCGATCAAGGCCAAGAAAGTTGGTATGGTTGTCGCGGGGCGCTCGTCTCAAGTGGCGGCGATGGCGGGGTTGACCCTGCCGATCGAGAGCCATGTCTTGCAGGCGTTTGTGAGCGAGGGGCTGAAGCCTTGTATTGATCATGTGGTCACCTTCGGGATGGGACATATGTATATGAGCCAGTCCGACAAGGGCGGCCTCGTTTTTGGCGGCGATCTTGATTTTTATGCCTCCTATGCCTCGCGGGGCAATTTGCCGACAGCGGAGCATGTGATGGAGGCGGCGATGTGCCTTTTGCCCCAGATCGGCAAGGCGCGGGTATTGCGCTCTTGGGGCGGCATCATGGACATGACGCCAGACGGCAGCTTCTTTATTGATAAGACGCCTGTTGACGGGCTTTTTGTGAATGCGGGCTGGTGCTACGGCGGGTTTAAGGCTGTGCCTGCGTCTGGCTATTGTATGGCGCATTTGATGGCCACAGGGCAGCCCCACGAGGTTGCTATGAAGCATCGTTTGGACCGCTTTGAGACAGGGCGTGGCCTGATGGACGAAGAGCACCGTGGCAGCCAGCACAATCTGCACTGAAGGATAAGGAAGACCCATGCGCATAGCCTGCCCCCTCTGCGGCGAGAGAGACAGCCGTGAATTTTCCTACAGAGGCCATGCTTTGGCGCTTGTGAGGCCTGAGGAAGACGCGTCTTTTGAGGCGTGGGATGATTATTTGCACAAGCGCGAAAACGTAGCAGGTGTGACGCAAGAGCTGTGGTTCCATGACTTTGGCTGCGGCAGCTGGCTTGTGGCAGAGCGCAACACGGTGACGCATGAGTTTGGCGCCGTGAAGCTTGCGCAGGACGTGAAGGAGGCCCTCGCATGAGGATTGAAGGCAAGGGCCTGATCAACCGCGGACGACGTGTGACGTTTCGCTTTGACGGGCATTCCTATGAGGGTTTTGAGGGCGATACTCTGGCCTCGGCACTGCTTGCCAACGGCATCAAGCTTGTTGCGCGCTCGTTCAAGTATCACCGCCCACGCGGGATTTTGACGGCTGGCTCCGAGGAGCCGAACGCTCTTGTGACTGTGGGCAAGGGCGGCTCGCAAGACCCGAACGTCCGCGCAACCGTGCAGGAGATATATGACGGTCTGGAGGCTGTGAGCCAGAACCGCTGGCCGAGCCTTGAGTTTGATCTCATGGGCGTGAACGATCTGGGCGCGCCTTTCCTTGGTGCTGGATTTTACTACAAGACATTCATGTGGCCCAAGGCGTTTTGGGAAAAGCTTTACGAGCCTGTCATTCGCCGCGCGGCGGGGCTTGGGGCCATCTCGGGTGATCCGATCACAGATAAATACGAGCGTGCGTTTGCACATTGTGATGTGCTGGTTGTTGGCTCGGGGCCGACGGGGCTTATGGCCGCTTTGACGGCGGCTGAAGCGGGTGCGGATGTGATCCTTGCGGAAGAAGACAGCGCCCTTGGTGGGCGGCTTTTGAGCGAGGCGGGAGAGATTGACGGGATGTCTGCGCGCGACTGGGCGGAGCAGATGCAGGCCAAGCTCGGCGCAATGGGCAATGTTCGGATCATGACACGCACGTCTGTGACGGGGGCTTATGACGGCGGCACATATGGCGCACTTGAGCGCGTGGCGCATCACCGGCCGCTGGCCAAGGGCTTGGCGAAAGAGTGCTTCTGGAAGATCGCGGCGAAGCGGACTGTTTTGGCTGCGGGTGCTCTGGAACGCCCGATTGCGTTTCAGAACAACGACCGCCCCGGCATTATGATGGCAAGTGCGGTGCGCGCTTATGTGAACCGTTGGAATGTTGCGCCCGGGCAGAAGGTTGTGCTCTTTGGCAACAATGACAGCATCCACGATGTGGCCGCTGACCTGCTGGCGGCGGGTGTGCATATCGCAGCCTTGGTTGACAGCCGTTCCGATGCCACTTGTCAGCTTGATGTGCCGTTTTATGCGGGGGCGCAAATCTCTGGGACCGAAGGGCGCAAGGCGCTTGAGGCGGTGAGTATTGCGCGCGCCTCAGGGATCGAGAAAGTCGCGGCTGATTGCCTCGGCATGTCGGGGGGCTGGAATCCGACGCTTCATCTGACGTGCCATATGAACGGGCGGCCAGAGTGGAACGAGGCGATCGCGGCATTTGTGCCTAAAGTCGGGATGATCCCAGGGCTCATCGCGGCGGGGGCGTGCAATGGCGTGTTTTCAACGGCGGCTTGTCTGGGAGAAGGCGTAGGCGCGGCGCAAGCGGCATGTGAAGCGCTGGGGCTGAAGGCCAAAACGCCGAAGATGCCGAGCGCCGAGGACCGTCCTTACAACATCGCTCCGCTTTGGGCTGTGGCTGGTAAGGGCCGCGCCTGGCTTGATTTCCAAAATGATGTGACTGTGAAGGATGTGAAACAAGCGGCAGTCGAGAACTTCCGCTCTGTGGAGCATATGAAGCGTTATACCACGCAGGGCATGGCGACCGATCAAGGCAAGAACTCCAACGTGCAAGCGCTCGCTGTTTTGGCGGATGCGACCGGTCGGGGCATTCCTGAGACGGGAACCACAACCTATCGTCCGCCGTTTACGCCTGTGGCTGTGGCGGCAATGGCCGCGGGGGCGGCTGACAAGGGCTTTGCGCCCGAGCGGTTTACCACGTCGCACCGTCTGACTGTTGCGGCGAAGGCGCCGATGATCGAGGCGGGCTTGTGGTATCGGCCAAGCTATTTCCCTGTGCAGGGAGAGACGACATGGCGGCAGTCTTGCGACCGCGAAGTTGGATATGTGCGCGAAGCCGTGGGCATTTGCGATGTCTCGACACTTGGTAAAATCGACATCAAGGGCAAGGACGCAGGCGCGTTTCTCGATCTGCTGTACACCAATATGTTCTCGACCCTGAAAGTGGGCCGTGTGCGCTATGGGCTTATGCTGCGCGAAGACGGGCATGTGATGGACGACGGCACGACTGCGCGGCTTGGTGAAGAGCACTTTGTCATGACCACTACTACGGTGGCGGCGGGCGAAGTCATGAAGCATATGGAGTTTGTCTCTCAGGGCCTCAGGCCGGATATGGACGTACGCTTCGCTTCTGTCACAGAGCAGTGGGCGCAGTTTGCTGTGGCGGGGCCAAAGGCGCGTGAGCTGCTGAACGGCTTGCTCGACAGTCCGATTGATGGCGAGAGCTGGCCGTTTATGGCCTTTGGCGATGTGAAGGTTTTGGGGGTTGCTGGCCGCCTCTTCCGCATCAGCTTTTCGGGCGAGCACGCCTATGAGGTGGCTGTGCCTGCGCGCTATGGCGAGAGCCTGTTTGGCGAGCTGCGCAAGCGTGCCGAGAAGATGGGTGGCGGCGCTTACGGAATGGAAGCGCTCAATGTGCTGCGTATCGAGAAGGGCTTTATCACCCATGGCGAAATTCATGGCCGCGTGACGGCATTTGATATCGGCATGCAGGGGATGATGAGCAAGAAGAAGGACTTTATTGGCAAGGGCGCAGCCGCGCGGCCCGGGCTTGTGGAGGAAGATCGGGAGATGCTTGTGGGCCTTAAGCCTGTGGGCGTTGTGAAGCAGCTCTTGGCGGGCGCACATCTTTATAACGAGGGTGTTGAGCCTATCCGAACAAACAATCAGGGTTATCTGACCTCTGTGTGCTTTTCGCCGACGCTGGGTACATATCTCGGCCTTGGCTTTCTGAAAAGCGGGCGGGCGCGATATGGCGAGATTGTGCAGATGGTTGATCATGTGCGCGGTGTCTCCACGACATGTGAAGTCTGCCACCCGGTATTCCTTGATCCAGAGGGGGAGCGCAGCCGTGACTGAGCTTAAGGCACTATCGCCCGCAGCGGGGCTTTTGCCGCTGAACATTGGCGGGGTCGAGCTGCGCGAAGACGAGATGCGCGCGCTGACTCTGATTGCGCCCTACAAGGGCCAAGAGGCAGCTTTGGCCAAGGCACTTGAGGCAGCGCATGGGCTGAGCTGGCCCGCGGTGGGGACGACCTCCGGGAGCGGCGCGGCAAGGCTTGTTTGGTTTGGGCGCAGCGCGGCGCTTCTGGTGGGCGCTGAGGCGTCAGCAAAGCTTGCGAAACACGCGGCGCTGACAGATCAGACGGATGCTTGGTCCTGTCTCACGCTTGAGGGCGCTGGCGCGCGCGATGTGCTGGCGCGGCTGACACCGCTGGACATGCGGGACGTGGCTTTTCCTGTGGGGGCCACTGCGCGGACCGAGGTCTTTCATATGGCCTGCTCAGTCACACGGGTTGGCCCGCAGAGCTGGCAGATCATGGGGTTCCGCTCGATGGCTAAGACGCTGGTTCATGACCTCAAGACTGCGATGGAAGGTGTCGCTGCTCGGGCCGGCTAGACGGCCTCTGATGTGAGCCAAACGCCGCCTTCGGGGCGCAGTGTCAGGATCATGACAGGGTCTGGTGTTTTGCCCTTAACAGGGGAGAACCGCCGCTTTGCGAGCAGTGTCGCGAGGATGATCACCGCTTCTTGCAGAGCAAAGCTTGCGCCGATACAGATTCGCGGTCCGTCACCAAATGGCAGGTAAGCGTAGCGCTGGGGCTTCTCGGCGAAGCGCTCGGGGCGGAAGGCATCTGGATCGTCCCAGAGGAGCGCATTGCGGTGCAGCGCATAGATCGGGATCATCACAGTGTCGCCCTTCTTGACCTCGCGGCCTGCAAGCGTATCGGGCGCTTGGGCAGTGCGTGAGACGAGTGCAGCGGGCGGGTAGAGGCGCAGGGCCTCGTCAATGATCATGCGGCAGTAGGGCAAGTTTGGCAGATCAGCTGCTGTGGCGGTGCGGCCCTGAAGGGCGGATTGCGCCTCGGCGCGGGCTTTGTCTTGAACGTCCTGATCAAAGGCGCAGAGATAAAACGCCCAAGCCAGTGTGAGTGCTGTGGTCTCGTGGCCTGCGACGATAAACGTCAGCAAATTGTCACGCAGCTCGGCTGTGCTCATGGAGCGGCCTGTTTCGGGGTCTTCGCCCTCAAGCAAGAGATCAAGCAGATCGGGAACATCGCCAGCGCCCGCGCTGCGGCGGGAATTGACGGCATCATCGGCGATGGTTTTCATCTGTTTGAGCGAGGCGCCTGCCATAACACGGGACGGACGCGGAACCCACATCGGCAACCCGAGAATATCAAAGAGCGAGAGTTTGCCCGCGGCGGCGATATAGGCGTCAATTGCGCGGTGCACCTCGTCGGAGGAAAACAGTGCGCTGCCCGAGAGCGTCACCGAGGCGGTGATGTCAAAGGTGGCGCGCACCATCTCGGCGTAAATGTCGCTGGCGCGTTTGTCGGCGGCTTCGATGCGGGCGAGGCTGGCTTCGGCGGCGGCGCTCATCACGGGGGCAAGGGCGCTCACGTTGCGATGTGAAAACACAGGCGCGGCGGCGCGGCGCTGCCAGCGCCAATGCGCGCCCTCGGCGATAAAGAGGCTCTCGCCGATCGCGGGGCGCAGAAGATTTTTGGTGACGTCTGATTTGGGGTAGTTCTCAAGCTCTTCGAGCAGGACGCGGCGGATGGCGTCTGGGTCCATCAACATGTGCCAGCGCACGCCGGTTGTGCCTGAAACGACAGGTTGCTGCGTGGCGATATAGGGAATGATCGAGAGGACATTGTTCCGTGCTGCGGCGAGGCTCTTGAGCATACCCAAGGGCTGACGGGCGAGGGGGACGGCGACGGGGGTCTGGCTCTCAGGCATGGTGCGCTCCTCTGTTCCTGTTTGATATAGGGGCTCCGCGGGCGCGGGGCAATTGCAAGGCGCGTGGGGCTGGTATATGCTCGACTGGAACGTTTTTAGGGGGCTGCCATGCTGCGCCGATTCTTTGTGTTTGCCGTTTTGGGCAGTTTTCTGGGCTTTGTTGCTGGCTGCACCAATCCGAACGATCTTGATCAACCCGCTGTCGATCTGGGCGATTTCCGCCTTGGGCATAACATTGTGATTGCCCCGAAAATGGAAAAAGGCCCGCTGAGCCGCGAGAAATCAAAAGAAGAGTGGACCGCTGCTGTTCAGGCGCGGATTGCGGAGCGGTTCGACCGCTATGTGGGCGAGAAGCTCTATCACTTTGGCGTCAGTCTGGAAGGCTATGTGCTGGCGCAGCCAGGCATCCCTATTGTGGCAAGCCCGAAGTCTGCACTTATTATGCGCATCACCGTTTGGGACAATGCGGCCAACAAAAAGCTGAATGAAAAAGCACATCAGATTATTGTGTTCGAGCAGCTTTCTGGCGAGCAGGTGATTGGCTCTGGCTTGACCCAATCTGCGGATCAGCAGCTTGAGAACCTCAGCAAGAACGCGGCCAAGATGATTGAGCTGTGGCTGGTGCGCAAGAAGGCAGAGGAAGGCTGGTTTGCAACGGAGGCCGACAGCTAGGCCGAGCGACAAATTCGCGGGTTGATTTCCCTGTCAGAAGGTCATATGTGCGCGCTCAGATCAACTCTGGCTGCGCGCGAGCGGGCCGTAACATGAAGGGGTGCCAACGCGATGGCAAAGGAAAAGTTTAGCCGTAACAAACCGCACTGCAACATCGGCACGATTGGTCACGTTGACCACGGCAAGAC
>ENA-OWPI01004234-OWPI01004234.1-marine-metagenome-genome-assembly--contig:-NODE-4234-length-11645-cov-2.060080_pt1 | contig 11645 bp, 7 predicted proteins | sample MGYA00238138_ERZ651775 | MGnify/ENA primary metagenome ERZ651775 (study PRJEB26906, sample SAMN06265043) | marine metagenome | isolation source: Helgoland LTER site | place: Germany:Helgoland, sampling...
TGAGCAGCTCGCCCGACATCACCAATTTGCGCATCCGCGCTCTCAGTTCGCTCTCCTCGATTCCCATGACCATCGACCCTAGCTGTGCGGTGCGAATGGCCACGCGCCGTCGGCTTTGCGCCATCAACTCCCTCCGACCGCCGAACGACTTGACTGGTACCGTGAACGAGACGCTGTCCACGAACGACTACCTCCGCCGAATCCTTACCGCCGACGTCTACGACGTAGCGAGCGAGACACCTCTCGACGCAGCCCCGGCACTGTCGGAGCGAACCGGTAACACGGTGCTGATCAAGCGGGAAGACCTCCAGCCGGTCTTCTCGTTCAAAATCCGCGGCGCGTACAACAAGATGGCCAAGCTCAGCCCTGCGCAGCGGGCACGAGGCGTGATTGCGTCATCAGCCGGGAACCACGCACAAGGGGTGGCTCTCGCCGCCGCTGAACTTGAGTGCCAGGCGGTGATCGTGATGCCCGTCACCACCCCTGACGTCAAAGTGGATGCGGTACGAGCCCGCGGTGCCGAGGTGGTGCTCCACGGAGATTCGTACAGCGATGCCGAAGCCGAAGCCCGTCGTCTGACCGACGAGCGCGGCCTCGAGTTCGTGCATCCCTTCGATGATCCCGACGTGATCGCCGGGCAGGGAACGATCGCGATGGAAATCCTTCGGCTACACACCGGTCCAATCGATGCCGTGTTCGTAGCCATCGGAGGTGGAGGATTGATCTCGGGAATCGCCGCCTACCTCAAGGCGCTCAAGCCAGATATCCGCGTGGTCGGGGTCCAGACCGAAGACTCCGACGGCATGGCCCGCAGCGTCGAGGCGGGCGCATTCATCCGGTCCCGCGATGGAATCGGTGGGATCCAACACGAGCGCACGAGCCCGGCACTTCGCACCGCGTGCCACGTCGCCGCACGTGTCGTAAAGTCGCGCAAGGTACGCGAAAGTACCAGCCCGATGCGGCCCGTCAGCCGCCGCGCCCGCGAGGAGCGACGCGTGCGCGGTGCCCGGCCCGCGGCTCGACGCGCACTCGTCCTTGTCCCCCTCGTTCCCGTCGCACGCCTCGGACCACCGGGCTATGCCGAGTTTGGCGTGTATGTCCGGGGGAACGAAGGGCGTCGCGGCTAGCTCCGCGGCGCGTTCCAAAAGCCGGGTAGCTCGCGCCGCCGCCCCGTCGCCCCCGGCTCTCAGCATGGCCCACCCGAGCTCGGCGATGGGCCTCGGGGCGTTGGGCGCGAGGGACGCAGCCTTCTTGAGCGCGGCGATGGTTTCGCCGTGCGTGTCCAGACACATCGCCAGACCCCTCACTGTCCTCGGGCTCTCCGACGCGTCGTTCAGCGCCTTGAAAGCCTTCAACGCCTCTGACTTCCGCCCGAGCGCTACGAGGGATTCAGCCGCGACGAGGCGCACGCGACGCTCGCACGCGCGCATCCTGCCGCATCCGTCGCCCTCACCCCTGAGCGCCCTGCACGCCTTGAGCGCGCGGCGCGCAGAGTCTAATGCGGTGTTTGGGTCGCCGGCCATGTACGACGCCTCGCACGCGGCGCTCCACCCGACAACAACCGCCCCGGGGCTGAGCGGGTCGGGCGCCGACGCCGCGGCCAAGGACGCCGCAGCCTCGGACGCGGCGGTCGTGACCACACCGGACGATGACTCTGATTTCTTCGCGCACTCATCCGCCACGAGCGCGTCCGTGAGCGCGGTGAGGCGGCCGGGGGGTAGTATCGCGGCGCCCGCGGCTGAACCCGGCGGGTGCGCGACTCGCCCGCTTCGTCCACCGGCTACGAGCTCGAGCCACGCCGCGACAATAACCTCGTTGTGATCGTTGGACTCGAACGTCGGTGCCATCCCGGATATCCCGGATACCAGCGCCGTGACTCGATCGAGGTGTGACGTCGTTTGTATTGGTGCGTCGGTGGTGCCGGGGTCGGTCCATCCCTCCTCCTCGGCGTCGAGCCCGAGGTCGAGGGCGCACGCGGACTCGAGCGCAGCCGCGCGACACGCCTCGGTGAGTTCCCGGGGGGGCGGTGAGTGCCGCGAGTGCCGCGCGATGGCCGCCTCCGCCTCCTCGATCGCGGCGAGGGCGTCGGCGGCAGTGCCGGTCGCCTCGGTCCTCGCGCGCGCCCGCGTGAGCAGTCGCCCGTGCAGCGCTGGGACGTACTCGGTTGATGACTCGGATGACTCGACACACGCGGATGACTCGAGGAAGGATCGAAGCGCGCGTTCGAGCCGAGGGTCGGGCACCGCGTCGTACGCGCGCACCGCCGCGGCCTCGATCGATGCCAACTCGGATGCGCTCGTCACCGACGTCCTCCGCGCCTCGGCGGCGGCGACGGACGCGGCGGCTCGCGCGTTTTCGTCGTTTGCGGACAGCGCGCACTCAGCCGCCTTTCGTCGCGACGCGTTCACAGCTGTGTCGTCGCCTCCACTCTCGGACAGCTCGGTCCACGCGTCCGATGCGTCCGCCCAGGCGTTGGCCTGGGTGAGGGCGACTGGCAGGCGTCGCCTCCACTCGCCACGTTTGTCCTCGGTCACGGCCTTGTCATCCGCCGGCATCTTCAGCAGCGTCTTCAACGCGGTTGAACAAAGAGCGTGGTCCCCGCTTACATCCGACGCCTCCGCGATGCCCTGCCACGCCGCCGGGTGGTCGTCTCTGATGTCAGTGGCGCGGCGGTAGGAGGCGAGCGCGCCCGTGACGTCGCCCTGCGCGAACGCCACCTTGCCGTCGAACGTCCAGGCGTCGTAGGATTCCCCGTCAACCGACAGCGCCTCCGAGCACGACGCACGCGCGGCGGATAGGTCCCCGGCGGTCAGCGCGGTCTTGGCGGCGACGAGGTGGGTCCTGAGCGCCTTGAGCGCGGCGCCCGACATGTCCCTAAACTCTCTACTCTATTTCAACTCTTCACGGACTCCGATGCTCACGCGCCGAAGAAGGTGTGGAACGCCATGACGAGGCACGATGCGGCCACCCACGGGCTGAGACGCTCGCCGATGCGCGCGGCTTTCCAGAACATACCCCGCAGTCCGGTGCGGTACGGGTCCACGAGTCGGGGCGCCTTCATCTTGACGTACGTGCAGGTGCAGATGAACAGCAGGAGTGTGACGAGGAACGACTGTGGGTGGAGGAAGGATGGCAGGGTTAGCACGTTGTTAGGGCGGACGCGACGGTCATCCAGATCGGCGCGTCGTGGATAGAGCGGTGAGCCTCGGGTGGGATTGGCGCTCACCTTGAAGTCGAAGAGAGCCGACATGGTCCCTGCGTGTCGATCCGGTTCCGTTTCTTGTCGCGCCGCGGGCTATGAGCGGCGTCGGGGTCGTCCGGCGCGTGGAGAAGGAGGCGACGTGAGTTGAGTTTTCATCTGAGAGGTGGTCTGTGTAATTTTTGAACACCATTCGGAGGCGAGCGCGGGTCAACAGGAGAGCGGCGCCATGGCGGTCATCACCAACCAGGACGATGACGCGAACAAGAAGATCAAGAGTTCGGACCGGCGGAAGCGCGCGGCGGCGGCCAAGCGCATGAAGAACGTGGAGCCCGGCGGGTGGAAGAGCCTGAGCGTCGTCGATCGGCAGTTCCTCGCCGAGGTGTTCAAGACGTACGACAAGGACGGCACCGGAACGTTGGGCGCGGACCAGGTGTCGCCCCTGCTGAAGACGCTCGCGGGTGGGATCGAACCAACGCCGGAGGAGGTGATGGAGGTGCTGGACGCCGCGGACAACGACAAGAGCGGCGCGGTGTCCATCGACGAGCTCAAGGACGTGATTCGTGTCTGGTACGTCATGTGCAAGAAGAAGAACAGGAAGAGCTCGGGGTGCGTCGTGATGTGAGCGGGTTTGAAGACGTCATCCGGGGTGCGAGGACGTCGGGAAAGGGCGTTCTTATTAGGGCGGGATTCTCTCGTAGGAGATGTAATATGTACCGATAGCACAGGGGCGGGAGCCCCGCAACAGAATTGATAATTTTGGCTCCTCTCGGTAAAGCCCACGATGCCATGGTTCAGACCACGACGCGCGGGTTCACCACGCGATGTCCCGTCGCGACCGCGCCGACGGGTCCGCGCCTCCCCGCAGCGCGCCCCGGGAGAGGTTCGGCGGAAGGGACCGCGCAGAAGCACCCGCGGCACCCAGAAGCGCGCCCCGGGAGCGGACTCATCGGGGTCCCGAGACGGCCGTCGAGATGACCGACGGTCCCGCCGAGCAGGCGAGGGACCTGGACCAGCTCGTCGCGGAGCTCAGGGACCTGGAGGCGTACAACCAGCGGCAGGAGCGGGTGCTCCGACGCATGCAGCGCTCGAGGGAACGGGACGGGCTCAGGACACAGACGGACCACACGGCCGGTGGGTCCAACGCGGATGAGTTCTTCAACAGAAGATCGTCCAGCGGTGGTGGCGGTGCACGCTCGGTACAAGACCCGCATCTCCCGCAGTCACTCCGCCAACGAACACGCGACGGCACCCGGGGCGGTACTTCAACGCGGCGTCCTCGTCGAGCGGCGACTCCACCGCGGCACCTGCGGCGGGAGTCCACCGACTTTGTCACGTCCGATGACCCCGACTACGATCTCACCGGCGACGTCGAATCCGACGAGAACGAACGCCTTCCTCCCTCCGGTGGCCGCGTGCACCACGTGCGTGTCACCGAGGTTGACCACGACGTAGACCCGTTCGACTCGCCATTGTTCACGTCTGGGCACCCACGGAGGAGCACCACCGGAGGGCGTGGACGTGTTCAACCTAGCGGCGGCGACTACGACCAATTAGTGGACGAGGTCGGCGAGTTGGCTCGAAGTGTCTCGCACCTGACGCGTTACGTGGAGAGGTTGGGGGCGACGCCGCCGAGGCGGTCAGTGTCCCGCGGCGGCGTACCCCGGCGGGTGGGCAGCGCGGGAGGCGTGAGGGACACACACAGCGTCGGGGGCGGGGCCCACGCACAGCACAGGTCCAATTGGACGTATGCGGACGAGAGCGTGTCTCATAGACGGCGGTGCGACACCCACGCGCACGTGTCGGCACAAGGCCGGATCCACTTTCGCGAGCCGTCGCGATCCCCGCCCGACAGCGCCATCGACTGGGAGGACAACGCCCACCTGCACGGCCTCGGGCTTGGCTTCGACCCCTCCTCTCACGTCAATCACGGAGGCGCCTCCTTAAGGTACGACAGGCCGCTCTCGCCCCACCGGTCCGACGTGGTTCACTCCATCTTCGACCAGCTGGAGCTGATGCGTGAGCGTCGACTGTCACGGGGCGGCGGCGGCGAGGTTCGTGCCAACTCGCGCCGCGGCAGGAACGAGGTGCGCGAGAGGGACACGCGTCGCTCGTTGACCCCCGCGCCTGGACGTCGCGACGGGGGCGCCGTCGGGCGCGACGGCACCGGAAGGACCCCGGCGTCACGCGGACGACGGTCAACCCCGGGGATGAACGGCGACGAAACCACAGGTGCTCACGGATCACAACCCGGTCATATCAATCCAAACCGGTCACCTACCCGGCGGGAGAGGGAACCCACCCGGGACGACACCGCGGATGAGCGCGACGAGGTGGACGATACCGACGATACCGCAGAAGACGACGATACCGAGGACGACGTTGACGGGATGAGCTCCGTCCTCGACGGTATGAGCTCCGTCCCGCCGGCGTCCCCGAGGCCCTCCATGCCGTCGATGGAGGTGGCGGGGGTGAACATGTCGGCGGGCGGGGTGCTTCGGTCGCCGCCGCGGCCGGTCATGCCGCGACCCGCGACGCCCGTGCCGCCATCCCCGCGCGCTTCAGTCGGAGGCGCTTCTGTCGTCGGGGGTGCTTCGGTCGTCGGCGCGGACCCGAGCTCGGCGGCGACCCCCGAGCCTCATCGCGTCGACGAGATACACAACAGTTCGTCCCCCGCGGCGGTTGAGCTGGGCGCGCTCATCGCCGAGCGCCCAGGGTTCTCCGAGCTTCTTCACGGCGCGGTTGCTTCCATGCGAACGCTGGACGCGGACGGTCTGAGGCGGACCTGCCTGTCCATCATCCAGTCCTCACCCTCGCCGGAGATGACGCGGAGAGTGACCACACGCCCCCCGGTGACGTCCCCAGTACTGACCGACTCGAATGGCAGGTCGCTGTTCGATGCCGCCGTCGCTGAAGCCGCGGCGGAGGCTGACGAGGAAGCCGCTTTAGAGCTCCTCGACCGACGTCCCAATACCTCGCAGACACGACGTACACTCCCCCCCGGTGCACTGACGGGTGAACCGTGGGACGGCGCGGGGATAACCGGCGGTGAGATAAACGTGGGTGTTACACCGGGCGGTGAGATACGCGACGGATCGGAGATGAGCGAGTCGGAGATGAACGATGGTGATCACGTAGGTACTCTGGACGGTCCGTTCGGGTCCGGGGTGTTCGGTTCGCCGATGGGCGGCGACTCCGACTCCGACTCCGACTCCGACCTCTCCTCGGACATCTCCTCCGAGTTTGACTACCCCGAGGCGTGGGCACACACGTCCGGCGCATCCAACCGATCCGACTCATACCGCGTGGACGACGAACCCGACATAGATCGACGCAAGCAACGACGCAAGGAACGACGGGAGAACCGCGGTCCGTCCATCGCGTACAACATCGAGCGGGACGGCACTTTCAGCGTCGACGAGCCAGCCGCGGCGGAGGCTCTCGGCCAACTGCTCCAAGCCATGCAGGGTTTAAACGGAGGGAGCCCGCGGAGGGAACCCACGGAGGATGAAGTAGCCGAGATGGAACGGATCCGCGCGGAGTTTCTCGACATCGACGACCTCCCGAACGATATGTCCGTGCCGACATCCGTGCCCACCGCCGCGGGGACGAACGACGACTACGCCTTTGACCCGCTCGAGTCCATATCCGCCCCTGATGACAGGGACGGATCGATCGAACACGCACACGCCGCCGTGCGTGCCCACGCGGATGCCGTCGAGGCGGACACGGACACCTCACGCCCCGCGCCCACCACCGGCATCGACGCGCGCATCGCGTTTGATCCGGCGGCGGACCCAGTCGACGGGGTACACGCGGACCGAGCCGCGATTCAATCCATCCTGGAGAAGGAGATGGAGGAGACGGCGGAGGCTCTGTTGACCGGGGGCCGTGGAGCCGCGACGCCGTTAGGGGTGGACTTACCCGTCGAGGTACCCACCGAGGATGAACGTGTGATGGGAGGACCCAACCTCGGGACCTCCGAAGGGCCGGCTACCCTGGAGGAGGTGAGCGCGGCGCTGCCGTTTTCACCGCGGTTGAACGACGAGTTGATGGACGCGCTCACCCAGGTGGTCACGTCGTCAGCCTCATCGCGGGAGATGATGGCCGCCGCGTCCGCGCGATGGGAGGACAGACGGGGGGGCGCGAAAGGGAGCGGGGGAAGGGAGCGAAGGGACCCTAAGAACACGAAAGCCGGTCGTTCAGCCAAGGGAAAGGACTAACTAGAGACTACTCATGTCGGGTTTAACCACTACGATACTAGCTAGCTAGGTTGCCGACGTACTCACTAATTGCCGAACACGCCGAACCACTTCCGTATAAGTCCATCCTCCGTCTCGTCGCCACTCATCGCCGGGACGAACTTACCGAAGAGGGTATCCGCGTACCCGTCGCCGTCTCCGCCCGTGAATACGTCGTGAATACCATTGTTCGCCATGTCCCTCGCCAACGCCGCGCCCCACTCCGCCGCGGTCTGCCACATACCCGGGTCTCCCTCGATACCCGGGTCCACGTCGGCACCCTCGGTGCGTGCGTTGGATCCCGTCCCGGTGGGATCCCGCTGGAGCTCGTGCGTCAGTAGCCATCCCACCGCCCTTCGCATCGGATGCCACCCGTCGTGCCGCCGTCGTAACTCGCACATGCCCCTCAGCAGCGGCTCGAAGCTCCGGGGGTCCGGGTGGTGTCTCGTGACCCTCGCGAGGATCCTCACCACGACGTACGCCGCCCACTGGATGGACTGCGTGGGACTGAGGCTCGGCTCCACGCACGCGCCCATCGACCTCAGCAGCACCGAGGTGTAGTCGCGACACGGCCCATCGCCGCCGGGGGGCCACGGCGTGAGCTCGAGCGACGGGGTCGGGTCGAACACGGAATCCATGGAAAGGGAGGATACGGCCTCCTCCGCGGCGACGCGGAGGATCAGGTCCTCAGCATCCGCCGGAGAGAGCCTGCGCTCCTCGTCCTCCTCCATGTGTGTGCCCCCCGTTGTTGTTTTTCTCGGCTCGGCACCACGGCAGCCGAGGAAAAGGGGGACGAAGTTTCAAATCCGCAAAGGTCACCGCGCGCCTCTCCAGGACATCCAGAGGGGCGACGGTCACCATGGCCGACGTGGAGGAGTTCACCGCTCACCTGAAGGACTCCAGAGGTGCGCACGCCTTAAACACGCCTCGAACACGCCTCAAACCCGCCGCCCGCGTCGTTCCCCGTTCGTGCCGTCCGAGGGAAAAGGTCCCGTCCATCGGAAGCGTCCCGAAGATGACCCGTCGCTCACGTCCGAGTTCCCCCGCTTCGTCACGCGTTCGCAGGCAACGTCAAGGCTGAGCTCGACCTGTTCATAAGCAAAGCCGGCCTCAGGCTCATCAAGACGGACGGTAAGATCCTCGGAGCCTTCCCCCTGCAGCGGATTCAGCAGTGGGGCATCACCAACCCCGACACGTTCAAGCTCTCGGTGCAGAACGGGGAGAAGGTCGTGAGCCTGGTGATTCACAGCGACCCGAGCGAGGTGAGCGCGATCATCGACTGCCTGGAACGGAAGGTGGCGCAGATAATCGAGGACGTACGCGCGGAAGAGGAAGGCCGCCCACCGTAGGACGTCAGCTCGCCACCACCGCGGGCCAGGACTCCACGAACCGCCGTCGAGCAGCCCGAGCTCGACACAGAGCCCGAGGTTGACACAGGTGGTGCCGATGAGGTCCGGGAGATGTCACCGCAGGGACGTGAGTCGTACAGCGACGACGCGGAGGAGATTGACTACGAGGACATCGAGCACGACGTTCCGCGGCCCTTCACGTCCCCGGCGGTGGACGACATCGCGGTGGAGGACATCGACGACATAGAGGAGATCGAGATGGAGGTGGGCGGGACCCAGGCGCCGGACCCTGAACCCGACAGCCCACAGGCACACACGGGGTACAGGGTGCCGGACTCGTTCGACGACTCGGACGAGGACGTGGAGGTGGAGGTGCTGGACGGAGGGGTTAAATCGCCGGGTCCGGGCGCGAGGGGTCGCGGCGGGGCGGGACCGGCGACTGATTGGTTCTCCTCCCCCGCCGGCCAAAAGGTTGAGGAGGCGGAGGACGACGAGGAGGAGGAGATGATGCGGTCGATGATGAACACGTCGAGTCGCCGACCGCGTTCACTCGCGCCCGTCACCGGTGGGGGACTCGGAACCAACAGGCTCGGCGGCGCCAGGCCCGGGACGCTGGCGCCGCTTTCGTCTCTCAGCGGCGGACTGTCCAACCCGGCTTCACCAGCCAGGTTACGTACGGCACTGCCGCTGACCCCGGTGGACGACTCCCCGGTGGACGAGGCGGACGTCGTGCGGCCGGTATCCCCGCCGGCCTCGTCCCCGCCGGCCTCGCCACCGCGGTCGCCGCCGTCGTCGCCCCCGAGGCTCAAGAAATCTCCCGGTCACTCGCCCGAGAGCCGAGCCGCCGCGTCCGTCGCTGCCGCCGCGGCGAAGGAGATCGGGGACCTTCGCCGGCGCGTCGGGGAGCTGGAGAACGTGGAGCGTGAACTGTCCGAAACCAGGTTCAGCGCCAAGCGGGACCGCGACGCTCTGGTGGACGCGGAGAGACGCGCCGACGCCGCCGAGGCTCGAGTCGGAACGGCCGAGGATAAGCTCACCGCCGTCGAGTCCAAGGCTGCGCAGGCCGAGTCCAGGGCTGCGCAGGCCGAGGCCAGGGTCCAAGACGCCGAGTCCAGGGTCCAAGACGCCGAGTCCAGGGTCCAAGACGCCGAGGCCAGGGTCCACGCGGTCGAGGACGAGGCTACGGAGTTGCGACGCGAGGTCACGAACAACAGCGCGGGTGTCGAGGAGGCGTTGGAGCGCGAGCTAGCCGCGGCGACGGAGAAGGCGACTGGGCTGGAACGCGAGCTCGAGTCCGTGAGGGGCGCCATGAGGGCCGCGGAGACGCGCGCTAAGACGTCCGAAGCGGAGAGGGACGCCGCCGAGGAGGTGGCGGCTGAGGCCAAGGAGGCTGCGTCCGTCGCGGAGGCTAATTTTGCCGAACTCTCCGAAGCGACGGCGCGGCGCGAGGCTGAGATTGCGTCGCTCAAGTCGTCGATCGCGTCGGGCGGTGAGGCGGCGTCGAGGGCGGCTGCGCTGGAAACCGCCCTGACGCAGGAGAAGGAGGCGCGCGCATCCGTCGAGCAGAAACTGACGCAGACGGAGGCTGCGTTGAAGGAGGTGAGGGAGAGTCTGGCGGAGGCTGACGCGGCGAGGGTGACCGCCGCGGGTGACGCGACCGCCGCGGACGACCGAGCCATGGCCGCCACGCGCGACGCGGACGAGGCAAAGGCTCGTGCCGTCGACGCCGAGACCGCGCTCAGGAACGCGGAGGCTGCGAGGGATACGTCCTTGAAAGAGAAGGAGGAGGCGGAGGCGAGGGCGGAGGTGGCGAGCGCCGCCGTCGCCGCGGCGGAGGATCGCGCCGCCGCGGCTGAGACCGCGCTCCAGGAGAAGGAGAAGGCATCCACCGAGAACGCCATGCCCGACACGGCGACGGAAATCGCCGGGCTCATCGACGACCTACGGCGAAGGGCCACCGCCGCTGAGCTCGCACGGAACGAGGCGGTGCGGCGCGCTGAAACCGCCGAGGCTTCAGTCGCGCAGTTCGCGGAGAGGGCGTCCAGGGCTGAGAACCTGGTGTCGCAGGTGGACGAAGCCGCGGCCAAGGCGTTGGAGCGCGCGGATGCCGCCGAGTCCGCGGTGCAGACGAATGAACGGAACACGCACGAGGTGCTCGCGGCGATGGAAGGGGTATCGGAGCGTGACATGGCGTCGGTGGCGAGGGCCGAGGCGGAGCGGTCCAAAGCGGCGGAGACCCGGGTGGTCGCGCTCGAACAGAAACTGAAGACGGCCGCCGAGTCACGCGCGGAACTCTCGCGGCTCCTCGCGGAGGCCAAGGCTGAGTGCGCGGAGCACCGGGGATCGGCGTCGGCGGCGACGGAGGCGCTCGAGGAGGCGTTCGCGTCGGCGAGGGCGGTTTCCGGCAGGGAGGCATCCGCCAGGGAGGCGCAGGCGAGGGCCGAGGCTCGACTGGCCGCCGCGGGGGCCGAGACCGCCGCCGCGGAGGAACGCGCCGCGCGGGCCGATGACCTCGAGATCCGCGCGCAGACCGCCGAGGCCCGGTTGGAGTCGCAGGCGCGGGAGGGTGCCAGGGCGGTGGCGCGGGCGCAGGCGGAGGCGAGCGAGTGGCGCGCCAAGGCTCAGCTGCGGGAGCGGGAGCTGGAGGCGGCGCGGGCGTCGGCCGATACCGCCGCGAGCATCGCGTCCAGCTACGTCGTCACCTCCTCGGCGTCTAAGCGGGCGTCCATGGGAACCACGCGGGATGGCACGGGCGGCGACGAGAATGCGAACGCGTACGGGTTGCCCCCCCCGCTGCCGCCCTCCTCGGTGCTCTCCGTGAAGAACTCCCCGGCTAAGAGGTTCCACAACATGACC
>ENA-OWPI01004238-OWPI01004238.1-marine-metagenome-genome-assembly--contig:-NODE-4238-length-11637-cov-4.092388_pt1 | contig 11637 bp, 15 predicted proteins | sample MGYA00238138_ERZ651775 | MGnify/ENA primary metagenome ERZ651775 (study PRJEB26906, sample SAMN06265043) | marine metagenome | isolation source: Helgoland LTER site | place: Germany:Helgoland, sampling...
GACCACTGGTCGCAATCAACAACTGCATCTTTGACTTCTGTGCCATGGGCGGAGATCTGACTGCGGGCGAGGCGTGCAATGAGGCTTATCCATGCTCTCCGCCTCCCTTACCGCCACTGCCTTCGCCACCGATGCCAAAGCCGCCGCCGAGGCTGCGGGGATCAAATTTGCGCATCAGCCGCTGACCCATCAGACGATGACACCTGATGTCATCGCCAATAACCGCGCGATCAGCACGGCACTGGACGAAACCGTGCTGGCCTATTGCGCGTCAGGGACACGCTCTACCATCGCTTGGGCGCTTGGTCAGGCTGGCGAAGTTCCTGCCGACGAGCTGATCGAAGCCGCGCGTGCGGGGGGCTATGATCTGTCCCACATGCGCGGCGTCCTAAGCGCGTCATACGCCTAAGAGCCCGATTTAAAACTATTTGAGTGAGTTCAGTGGTTTGTGATTCTGTTCGGTTGTGAAGCTGAATGGAGATCACAATGGCTTGGACTGAATTCACCCGCAGTCAACATGACCGAAAAGGCGATAAATACGCAAGCGATATGAGGGACTCGGAATGGGCGTTGATAGCGCCTTCGATGCCGCCGTCGAAGACAACTGGTCGGCCCCGTACGACATGTTTGCGCGACGTGGTCGACGCGCTCCTCTACATTGCAACGACCGGATGCCAATGGCGTATGTTGCCCAACGACTTCCCGCCGGTTTCAACGGTTCGGGGCTATTTCTACGCGTGGCGCGATGACGGCTTGCTTGATGAGATAAACCAGAAGCTGGTCGAAGCTGCTCGTCTGGCCGAGAACCGCAAAGCCCAGCCAACGGCAGGGGTCATAGATAGCCAGAGCGTAAAAACCACTGAAAGCGGTGGTATTAGGGGCTATGATGCGGGCAAACGGATCAAGGGGCGCAAGCGCCACATCGTAACTGACACGGTTGGATTGCTGATAGGCTTGGTCGTCCACAGCGCCGGAATTCAGGATCGGGATGGCGCACCCGATGTGCTGAAAGCGATTGCCTCGCGCTATCCATCATTGCGACATGTATTTGCGGATGGCGGGTATGCAGGGCCCAAATTGCGGGACGCGCTAAAGGCCCTTGGCCGATGGACCGTTCAGATCGTCAAACGCTCTGACACCGCGGAGGGCTTTGAGGTGCTGCCGCGACGGTGGGTCGTCGAGCGCACCTTCGCCTGGCTGAACCGATGTCGCCGCCTGTCGAAAGATTGGGAGAAATCCATCGCCAGCGCTGAAGCTTGGATTCTCATCGCACACATCAGACGCGTCACACGGCATCTCGCAAGGAATTGAGAAGGTTAAGTTAGTTTTGAATCAGACTCTAAGAGAGAGTTTGGCCCATCTGGTTAGCTTCATTAGGCAACGCGTTGTCTGTAATGCAACCGCCGCGTTTCGAGTGTCTTTCGTTTGGTCCTTTCCCGCTGCAGTAGAACGCCGTTGTCTCGTCCGAAGTAGACGTCGGCGTGTGTGGCGTTGTTCAGGCTCTCGTCGGCATAGGCAACAATATTTCACCACCGAAAACCGCAGTCCGCGGACAGTTCACGTCTGGATAACAGAGTGGAGCGGGCAGGGTGGCTTGCTCTAGCCGACGCTCCCTTCTTTTCGTCAGCGTAGGGGGGGGCTAACCCGGCTCGCGCTCCACACGGGAGAAGACAGTTATGGCTTTGTGGTTGCCAGCGCTAATCTGGCGGACGTCACTCTCAAAGCCAGAGGCAGGGTGTTGGCCGCGATGATCTAGATGTTCTGTCCGTCATGCGATTGTATCCAGTCCAAGACCGCAATGACATCGGGTCGTGCAGCATGCCCATCACGCGCGGCGACGAAATAGCCCCGCTGCGACGTAACACTGGGACCAGCAATCCGCACAAGAGCGCCTGTTTCAAGGAAACTATCGAGCAATCCCGCCCAGCTCAGGCAGACGCCCTGTCCTGCCAGCGCCGCATTCACGAGCATCGCATAGTTGTTGAAGTCCATGAAATGGGCAGGCTCCAGTTTGGGTTTACCCGCCGCTTCCAACCAGGCCGGCCAATCATACCAATGGCGCCGCCCCGATTGCATGGTCAGCAACGTCAAACGCGCATAGTCGACATCACCGGCACTCATGTCCTTCCGCGCGAGGTAAAGCGGGTTTGCGACAGGAAATACATCTTCGCTTAAAAACCGAGTTTCGCCCGGCTGGGTCGGGTCTGGCAGCCCAAAGCGCACCGAAACCTCTGCGGTGGGCGTTGCCTCGCCATGTTCGTGGCTCATGATACGGATTGTCAATTCGGGAAAGGCGACCTTTAGATCCTCTAGCCGAGGGATCAGCCAAAACGCCACAAAGCCCGATGGACCGCTTATGGTGATCGCCTGTTTGCCGTTCCCCTGCCGCAAGACGTCGACCGCTTGCTCGATCTGGCCAAAGCCGCTGCGCAAGGCACGCAGCAAAACGCGGCCCTCTTCTGTCAATCGCGCAGGCTTATGAGTGCGATCGAATAACCGACAACCAAGATCGGCCTCGAGCGCCGCTATCCGGCGGCTTATTGCGGGTTGCGACACATTCAGTTCTGACGCCGCACCAGTGAGCGTGCCGTTTCGCACTGCGGCGTAAAAAGCTGTCAGGCCTGAAAAGGACGGGAGTAATGTCATAACATAACCTCAGGGTATAATCCTGATCATCTTATCGATATTGCGGGACCACACAACCGAGGTTACCAAAAAGCTGCAATCCATTAAGGGAGATCACCATGTCCGCAGCAGCCCTTCCCATCCTCAACACGCCTGAGGTAACTTTTGTCGACCAATTGCCGCAGGCCGACAACAATCCCCTCGCCCCGACGGGCATGGCTTTTACCGTCGACGCAGCGACAACACCGCTGGAAGGTGGCACAGACCCAACCTACGGCACTGTGCAATGGCGGACGCTGATCAGCGGAAACGAGCAGACTAAACGCGAATTTGTTCTCGGCATTGCAGAATTTGAACCGTTCGGCACGCTGTTGCAGCATCGCCACGACCCTGCGGAATTTTATCTTGGCATCGAAGGCGACGGAATTGTCACCATCGACGGCGTGCCGCATCGCGTCGCCGCGGGCATAGCTGTCTATGTTCCCGCCAACGCTGAACATGGCATAGTTGCCGGGTCATGCGGCCTGCGCATGACATATGGCTTTGCAGAAGGCGCATTTTCCGATGTGGAATATCGTTTCTCCGCAACTTCCAGCTGAAAATTATCTGTTCGCGTCCGAAGGGCAAGGCGTGACCCCTGTGCGTCATAAAATTGCGACCCCAAGGAGATACAGCGATGAAGTCTGATCTTTTTCAAACGATGCTAGAGGTGATCGCAGTCGAATATGAGGCGGAATCTGATCCGCAGGGACCGCATACGGCGCAGACCCTAATGGTGACACCGTCGCCAGTCGCATTTGATTCGTTGCCGCCATGCGCTTTCGATGCAGACATCCGTGCGCTTCTAGCCACGAGCAACCATCCCGTCGCGCGGGCGGTGCTTGCGGCACAAACACGACTGCCTTGGGGATCAAATCCGGTGGAAGATCTGACCGAGGACAGTATTGCAGCGATGATCACCGTGGCCACTCTGATGGGCCCCGATGGGCCAATCCCCGCGCCGGATGTGAGGCTTGGATTGGTCTATATGCGGCCCGACAGCTACTACCCGCTGCATCTTCACGATGCCGACGAGACCTATGTGCTTGTTGCGGGACAGGCATTGTGGACGGCTGGAGAGGATGTCCGCATGCGCGGGGCGGGCGAATTGATCCATCACCCTAGCCTGATGCCACATGCCTTCCGCACCGGCCCAGAAGGGTTTCTCGCGATTTGGCGTTGGAGCGGGGATATCAATACCCATTCCTATGCCTTTATCGAAGACTTGTGCAGCGCGCTCTCGGCATGATGCGATCCATTTCTCCTCGGTAGCGAGCGCCTAGACAGCGACAACGAGCAAGGCCCCAAGGTCCGCCGACACTGGAACTTCGACGGCAACCCACACCTGCAGCGAAGGCCCCTTTCCGACCTGGGTGGCGAGTTGTCTTCTTCTTTTGTGAAAATTCTGCGCTGCGCCGAACCGCAGAAAAGCCGCACTGCTGACCTCGGCGCGTGCACAGCAAACGGCAGGTTCGTTGTAGGTTTCTCGGACGCCTTGCGCGACGTTTGAGTGACGCGGATCGTTGTCTGGCGTCGGAGAAGCGCTCAAGCGGGAAATCGCGGGGTCGGGCTTGGTGGGTGGTTTGTTGCTATGGGGATTGGGGCGTTGGGCTTGCCTCGGGTCCGATCAGATAGACTTGTTGATCGTACCCTGTCAGGCCAAGCGCAGGGTTGGCTTGACGGACATTTGCGCGTTTTGCGCGATGTTTTGTTGGCGTTGCCAACTTTTGCCGCATCGCCAATTGCATCAGCGCATAGTGATGGGTCGCAGGTGACGCCGCCTGCGAATGGGGGTGGATTTGGTCATGTATGGCGCGTGCGTCATGCTGCGGCCCTCGCTGTTTTTGGCGGTGCTCTGGAGTGTTGAGCTGGTGCGATTGTATCGACCATTATCAACCGCCCGCCGCAACATGGACATGGCAGCGCGAAGGCGCGGGGAAGTTCCTTGGCGTAGACGACCCAGTCGATTTTGCGCAGTGGTTGCAGAAAGCCGTCGAAGGCTTGCTGGACAATGAGGTCAGCATAATCGCCGAAGAACTGCAGCATCCCAACCTCGTGCAGTTTGGTCAGCCCTGTCATATCGGAAATCATACGCGCACAAGGCGGCGTCATTGGTGTCGGTTGCTGAATGTTCATCGGGAAGTCCTCTGTCAGCCGAGGCAAAATCACCTCGACCGACAGCAGACACCCAACATCAAAATCCGCAAAACAAATCCCAGATCAGCACTACGCTCAAAACAAGCGCCCTATCGCGAAGCGATTTAGTGCAAGAGCCCTTTTTACCAGGATTCCGCATCGCGGCGAATGTCCTGTGTGGATGGCTCCTGCATAGCAAGACATATTTGATCAGATTTGTGCATTTGTCAGAAGCAGTCATGTGTCCGGCCTGTTTGCGCGGTTTTGACCGCTGGCCCTGATGGGTTCCGCAAACCAAGTCCCTTACAGCTTAGCGGGCAATTGCGCCCGGGACATTCGGCGGGGTGTCTTGGTTTTGGCGGCAGACTTATGCACCATCATCTCGCGGGTCTTGCTAACTCGTTGTTCTTTCTCCTTTTAGGCAGTGTGCGGTGTATAAGGTTCGTTGCGGGTCAAAACGGCCCAGACGATCCGTGCGGTCTTGTTTGCCATGGCGACAGTTGCGACGCGTGCCGGTTTGCGTTCCAGCAGCGAAGTCAGCCACTTGCTTGCCCGTTCCGGGTGCGACTTGGTCTGTCGGACGAGCGAAGTCATGCCAACGACCAACAATGATCGTAAGTATTGATCGCCCATTTTTGTAATGCGCCCGAGCTTCTCTTTGCCGCCGCTGGATTTATTCGCGGGCGTCAGTCCCAGCCATGCTGCAAACTCGCGGCCGTTGCTGAACTGATGGCCATCACCAATGCTGGCGATGATTGCCGAGGCCGTCACTGCGCCGACGCCGGGTATTGTGCGCAACAGCCGCACTCGCGCATCTTCTTTTGCAACCTGCTTCAGGCGATCTTCATACCAGTGGACGCGTGCATGCAATGCCATAAGATGTTCGCACATGTTGTGGATCACCTCGTTCGCGATATCAGGCAGCTCCAAAACTTCGCCAGTCAGTATGTTCTCGGCAAAACCGATGACCCGAGCGAGACCTCGCGCGATATACACACCAAATTCGGCGACCATTCCGCGTAGACCATTGATGAGTTGGGTGCGCTGCCGAACCAAGAGGCTCCGCGCACGATGGACTGACAATAGGGATTGCTGTTCGACCGTCTTGATCGCAACAAACCGCATTGTTGGTCGGGTGACGGCCTCACAAATGGCCTCCGCATCAATCGCGTCGGACTTGCCCCGCTTTACGTATGGCTTCACATATATCGGTGGGATCAACCGAACGTCGTGGCCAAATTTCGTCAACTCGCGTGCCCAATGATGCGCACTGCTGCAAGCCTCCATACCAATCAGGCAGGGATTAAGCTTAGAGAAAAACGGCAGCAACTGTGCTCGTCTCAATGGACGGTTGAAGGCGACCTCGTCGTCCAGTGTAATCCCGTGAACTTGAAAAACGTTCTTGGCCAGATCAAGGCCGATTGTGGTAACGTGCATGGGGTGGCTCCTCTCATAAGCAGATTTAGACACCTGCAGTATAGCGCATTACGACGCTGGTTGGAGCAGGAGCCATCCACCCCATCAGGTGAAGCAAGTGCGATCAAGGCCGCTGCGGTTTTCAAAATAGATTTCATTGTTGTCTCTCTCCCTGAGTGATGGCCCACATTGCCCGACCCTTGTGATTCCAATCAAGTCTAACGTTGGGTCCGTTGCAATCTTGTGCCCGCTATGCATAAAGCCCTTAACCTCTGCAACGATAGGAAACCCCATGATCCTTTACCCCGCAATCGACCTCAAAGACGGCAACGCTGTGCGCCTCGTGCATGGGGATATGGATCAAACGACGGTCTTTAACGACGATCCAGCGGCCCAAGCGCGTCTGTTCGTTGAGGCTGGCTGCGAATGGTTGCACCTGGTCGACCTGAACGGCGCATTTGCGGGTGAGCCTGTGAACGCGGCCCCTGTTGAGGCGATCCTTAAGGCCTGCCCCGTCCCTGCCCAGCTAGGCGGCGGTATCCGCGATATGAAAACGATTGAGCGCTGGATTGATAAGGGTCTCGCCCGCGTCATCCTTGGCACAGTGGCTGTCGAGAACCCTGATCTTGTGCGCGAAGCGGCGCGTGAGTTTCCGGGTAAAGTCGCCGTAGGCTTAGACGCCCGTAACGGATTTGTCGCGACACGCGGCTGGGCCGAAGAAACCGACATCCAAGTCGTCGACCTCGCAAAGCAATTCGAGGACGCAGGCATTGCGGCCATCATCTACACCGACATCCTGCGTGACGGGGCGATGAAAGGCCCAAATATCGACGCCACAGCCGCCCTCGCGCGTGCGGTCAACATTCCTGTGATTGCCTCTGGTGGTGTGTCGTCGATGGATGATCTTACTGCGCTGAAAGCAACTGGTGTGATCTCTGGCGCGATTTCAGGTCGGGCGCTTTATGACGGGGCGATTGACCTTGCCGCTGCTCTCGCGCTACTGAAATAGCATGCTGAAAACCCGCATCATCCCCTGCCTTGACGTCGCCGAAGGGCGCACTGTGAAAGGCGTGAACTTTGTTGATCTGATCGACGCGGGCGACCCTGTTGAACAGGCGATTGCCTATAATGCGGCTGGCGCTGACGAGCTGGTGTTCCTTGATATCAAGGCCACACATGAAAACCGTGGCACCATGTTCGATCTGGCCACGCGAACGGCCGAACAGTGTTTTATGCCGCTGACCATTGGTGGTGGTGTGCGTACGCATCACGATGTGCGCGATCTGTTGTTGGTTGGGGCCGATAAGGTGAGTTTCAACTCTGCTGCCGTGGCCGACCCCAATGTCGTGGCCGAGGCCGCGATGCGGTTTGGTAGCCAGTGTATAGTCGTGGCGATTGATGCCAAAACTGTCTCGCCCGGAAAGTGGGAGATATTCACCCATGGCGGACGTCGCGCGACGGGCATTGATGCCGTGGAATTTGCGCGCACAGTTGTTGCAAAAGGTGCGGGTGAAATCCTGCTGACCTCGATGGACCGTGATGGCACAAAATCGGGCTTCAACCTGCCACTGACCCGCGCGATTTCTGACGCCGTGGATGTGCCTGTCATCGCTTCTGGTGGCGTTGGTACGCTTGAGCATCTTGTTGAGGGCGTCACATTCGGCGGCGCATCTGCCGTGCTGGCCGCGTCAATCTTCCACTTTGGCACCTTCACTATTGCCGAGGCCAAAGCCCATATGAACGCTGCTGGCGTACCCGTGAGGATGACATGACCCTAGACGATCTTGAGACCATCATCGCCTCACGCAAATTGGCTGACCCTGAGAGCAGCTGGACCGCAAAACTGCTGTCCAAAGGCATGGATAAATGCGCCGAGAAGTTTGGCGAAGAGGCTGTTGAGGCGATTATTGACGCCGTGAAGGGCGACAAAGAAGGGCTGACATCTGAGGCGGCTGATGTGCTTTACCACTTGATGGTCATGCTTGCCGCAGCTGAGGTGCCATTGTCGGATGTCATGGCCGTTCTGGACAAGCGTCAAAGCCAATCAGGTATCGCGGAAAAAGCCTCGCGCTAGATCCCGAGCCTGCGTGCCTCGATCTTTGGGCAGCGGTTTGTAATAACATCAACACCCCGCGCCGTGGCCTTTGCCGCCGCCACATCGTCTTGCACGCCAAGTTGCAGCCAGATGGTTGGCAAGGTGTCGAACCGCACGAGCGCCGCATCGACAATGCCAGCAACCGCGTCTGACTGCCTGAAAACATCGATCATATCAACGCCATCTGGTAAGTCTGCAATCGTAGCCACGACGGTTTCATCAAAGAAATCCTGCCCCGCCAGCCCGGGATTGATGCCAATCACCCGCGCGCCGCGATCGGCCCAAAACTTGGCGACGCCGTGGCTTGCGCGATCAGGGTTAGCGGAAAATCCAACAATGGCGATGGTTTTACTACGGTTCAGAATCGCAGTGACTTGGGAATCTAAATTTGACATGGGATGAACTTAAGCAAAAAGTTGGAAAAAAGAAGCGCCCAGACCGAAATCTGGGCGCAGTGTTGGAACGAGGGACTGATCGTCGAAGTGCATTGTTCCAAAATGCGTCTCCTCAACCTGATATAGGTGCGGGCCGACTGGTTCCAAGACTACTCAGGAAATCGTGAACGACCCGTTAACTTACTTGTCTAAAATTGCGGGCCAATTGGCGTCAGCAAGCGCAATATTTGCAGGGATATCTTGCGACCAAACCCCACGCACCTGGTCGGAATAATTAAGGTAGAGCTTACCTTCGTAAACGGTCCAAGCCTCAGGCACTGTCTTTGCAACGGCCCCCTTGGACGCCGCATAGGCACAATAGCCGCCGTATTGTGGCGCGTAAGCCTCTGGGTTGGCTTCAAATTTCGTCATGTTTTCGGCGCTGCTAAAATGCCAATAAGCGCCTTTCCACATGAGAGCATGATCGCGGGAGCCCTCAACAGGGGCGCTTTGGTCAAAATAGGCCACGGGATCGTATCCGTTGATGGCAATGCCATCGACGACAAATACCTCGGGCGAGGCCGCAAAAGCGGTGCTGACAAAAAATGGTGTCGCGGCCAAACTGGCCAAAACTGTGCGGCGGGTGAACATCGGCGTCTCCTCATTTCGGGTTGAACCTAAAATGCGCCCAGAAATCAGAAAAACAAAGCCCCCTCGCCAAGCTGTGACCAGAGTGCGCTAATTGTTTCAGTCGAAAATATCTTCGACAACATCCCAGACTTCTTCCATCGCCTTACGCCCCAAGTATCTGAATTTGCTTTTCTTCTTGGGCTTGTTACGTTGCTTTTTATCGCGTTTTGAAGAGGGCCCAACAGGATGCGAAAACGACAAGGGTCGCTCTTGGCTTGGTGCGGCAGCCACCTGTTTTGGTAACATTTTGAGCTTGCTCAGCGGCGCACCGCAACTGCCGCAGCTTAATTCGTGGCTCACTTTGCCCGTCAGAACGAGCGCGGCTTTGGTCCCGCAATAACAGCATGTTGCAACTTTTATTGCGGGCATTGTCTCTCGTCCTTACTGACCTCTGGCAGCATATAGGGCCACGGCGGCCGCATTTGAGACGTTGAGCGATCCAAATCCGCCTGCTGCGTCAATTCGCACCAAGGCATCGCAGGTTTCCAAGGTTTTCTCACGCAAACCCGGCCCTTCTGCCCCCATCACAAGGGCGATGGCACGGTCACGTTTACCTTCTACCGCTTGGTCAATCGTCATCTCGGCCTCTCCATCAAGGCCAAGCACGAGATAACCCATGCCTTTGAGCGCGATCATCGCGTCGGCAAGGTTGCGCACCCGCAAATAAGGCTGGCGCTCTAGCGCACCACTGGCGGTTTTCGCCAAAGCCCCTGTTTCGGGCGCAGAATGCCGCTGCACGGCGATCACGGCCTGTGCACCAAACACTTCGGCAGAACGCAGAATCGCACCTACGTTATGCGGATCAGTCACGCGGTCGAGCAAAACAACGCGGGGCGCTGTGGTGCCTGCACGCAAAGCCACGTCTTCAAGACTGCCCCAATCGAGCGGTTTGACCTCCAAAGCGGCCCCTTGGTGCACGTTTTGCGGATCAAGGGGGGCTGCGAATTTGCGTGGATCAGAAATCTCGGGCTCCATCCCGCTTTGTGCAACCGCATCGCCCAGTTTTTCCAAGGCGTTACGTGTCACAACGAGGCGAATCCGTGCGCGGTTCGGGTTCAAAAGCGCATCGCGCACCGCGTGCAGACCAAACAACCAGACCGTCTCATTGGCCGCCTGCCGCTTGGCTTGTTCTTTTTCGATCACCCACTTTGGCTTTTCCATCTCACATCATCCTTTTGCACGCAGAACACCTGCGAAATTTGCCCCGCGATAGCCTAGTTTGCACCTCCTGTGAAGGACCACGCAAATATCAGCATTTTACGGTTGACGCCCCCCGACCTCACGTTTAATCAGCCCCTTGTTGGGCGACAGGCCGCAAGGTGTGGCAGGAGACTGTAACTCTCTCGCGGAGACGCACGCCTGGTTCGATTCCAGGGTCGCCCACCACCACTCCCATTTCAGCGCTGACGTTTCTCCACTCAGATAAAATTGGCCACGGTTGTTAAACATTCGTTTCACTTGGCTTTTTTTTAATGAAGTTGCGGCCTATAGTGTCGGAAAATATGTGGATGAGTGAAATGGCGCGAAAGCCGGGTGAGAACCAACCCTTTAACATCATGATCGTTGGTCAATCTGGCAGGCTTCAATATGAAGCCCTGCTTTTTGTCGCCAGCCTGCGTCAGAATTCACCTCAATTTCGTGGCCGCATGATTGTGGTTGAGCCGCAAGCAGGCCCGAAATGGGCAAAAGACCCGACGATGAGCGCGGACGTCAAAAACGCCCTACTCGAATTGGGCGCCGAGATTGCCCCATTTGAGACCGTACATTTTGGCGATAGCTACCCTTACGGCAATAAGATCGAAGGTTTGGCGGCAATGCCCGCGGGCGAACCGTTTGTGTTTTTCGATACCGATACCCTGATTCTGGGCGATATCGACGCGGTGCCGTTTGATTTTGACAAACCCGCAGCCTCGATGAAGCGCGAGGGGACGTGGCCCGAAGAGGAACTCTATTGGCCCGGTTACACCGCTGTCTGGAAATCGCTTTACGACAAGTTCGGTCTAGAGTTTGAAAGCACGCTCGATCTGTCGCAACCCGACGAATACTGGCAGCGCTATATGTATTTTAACGCCGGATGGTTTTTCGGTGCGGACCCTGCCGCTTTTGGTGCGCGTTTCCTTGAATATGCGCTGGCTGTTCGCGACGACCGCCCGGATGCGTTGGTGCTTCAATCGCTTGACCCGTGGCTTGATCAGGTTGTTCTGCCATTGGTCATTCACAGCTTTGGCGGCGGCCGCCCTGCCCCCGAACTGGACGGATTAG
>ENA-OWPI01004243-OWPI01004243.1-marine-metagenome-genome-assembly--contig:-NODE-4243-length-11629-cov-9.307479_pt1 | contig 11629 bp, 9 predicted proteins | sample MGYA00238138_ERZ651775 | MGnify/ENA primary metagenome ERZ651775 (study PRJEB26906, sample SAMN06265043) | marine metagenome | isolation source: Helgoland LTER site | place: Germany:Helgoland, sampling...
ATGCACTTGGATCAATCGATCCTTATCGCCCGTGTCGCGGATGATATCCGCGGCACGCGAAGAGTCGAGACGCCACTGGATCGAGAGGTCGACCTTCGAAAGCAGCTGGTCCCGGGTCGGCATCTCAAGCTGCGAAATTTTAAACGTGTCCTGACGTGCGTCTAGATCCTTCCAAGAAAGGAACGGATTCACGATGTGCAAACCTTCGGGATACACCTCTTCCTGAACGTCACCGAACAGAATGGCGACGCCGACGTGGCCCGCCGGAACAGAGTGCACGAAGCGCTGTCCAAACATCAGGACAAGCAACACTCCAACCATGACGACAGCTAATCTCGGATTCACGGGACGGTCTCCTTATAACCGGACTTTGCCGGTCGATCTGAGCGGACTCTAACCTATCCGCCGCGGGGTGGCTGTCATCACTTGGTATGGAGTTGAGCTCACGAAACAATCAGATTTTGTGCATCCGCGACGGACTGCGTAGGCCAATCGGGCGGTCACACCTGCGGAGCAAACGCTACGCGATGGCCTTGCCGTCGCGGAGCTTCGCGATCTCGTCTGCGCTGAACCCGAAGCCTTCAAGGAGTTCATCCGTGTGTTGCCCAGCATGCGCAGGCGGATTGCCAAGCGTCGGCTCGGTTCGGCCAAAGCGCGGAGAGGGCGCGGGCTGCATGAGGCCATAGCGCTCCACGTATGTGTTACGTGCCTTGATATGCGGATGCTCTGCCACTTCGTCCATTGCTAGGACCGGCGCGAAACAAATATCTGTGCCTTCCATGAGCTTGCACCACTGATCCCGCGTCTGCGTCTTGAAAAGCGTTTCGAAGCGAGCCTTCATGAGCGGCCAGCCAGACTTGTCCATCTGGTGGGTCAGCTTCTCGTCATCTGCGAGGCCGAGCTTTTCCATAAGCTCTGCGTAGAACTGCGGCTCGATGGATCCGATAGAGATGAATTTGCCGTCGCTCGTTTCGTAGGTGTCGTAGAAATGTGCGCCTGAGTCGAGGATGTTCGTGCCGCGTCCGCCGTCACCGTGACCACCCATGGCTTTCATGCCGTGGAAGAATGCCATCAAAGTCGAGGCACCATCCACCATCGCAGCGTCCACGACCTGCCCCTTGCCCGAGCTCGCACGTTCTGTCAAAGCGCACGCGATACCGAAGGCAAGCAACATGCCTCCGCCACCGAAATCGCCAACCAAGTTGAGCGGCGGCACGGGGTTCTGCCCTTGACGGCCGATCGGCTCGAGTGCACCGGCGAGCGCGATGTAATTGATGTCATGTCCAGCGGCGTGCGCATACGGACCGTCTTGGCCCCAACCGGTCATCCGGCCGTACACGAGCGCAGGGTTCCTTGCCAGACACACGTCGGGGCCGAGTCCCATACGTTCGGTCACACCTGGCCGAAAGCCCTCGATGAGTACATCGCAGCCCTCGATGAGCCGCAGGACCGTCTCAACCCCAGCGGGATTCTTCAGGTCAACGCCAATAGAACTTTTGCCCCGACTCGATACGTCTGGAGGGCTTCCCTCAGGCATTTCGTCCGGAACATTCGATGCCCGCTCGACCCGGATGACCTCGGCACCCATGTCAGCAAGCATCATTCCGCAGAATGGGCCAGGCCCGATTCCTGCCAGCTCAACTACTTTGACGCCCGTGAGCGGTCCCATGGTTTACTCCCCTAATCGACTGCGATCAGAGCGTAGTGCGTTGCTCTCTGGAGCTACCAAGCGTGCCCCCGGCGAAGCCAAGGTTCAGCTTGTGTGCACACCAAATAGTTCGCTCATTGCGTGCACGATACGAGGAGCGAACGCCGGCGTTATGTCATGACCCATTCCCTCGATGAGCAACAAGTCGGCACCGGGAATCACTTCCGCGGTTCGCTCACCGCCGGTCCGCGAGATCAGCGTGTCCGCTGTGCCGTGCACGACCAACGCCGGAATACCCAACACAGCGAGTGCTTCGTCTCGAGGTGTGCTGGCAACAATCGCGCAGAAGTGTCGACCCGCATTCAACGTTTGTGGTCCGCCGACACGATCCCACGCCCGTTGGAACAGGCTCTCCATGTAAGCAGCGTCGTAATGGTCCGGGCTTGCCCACACCTTGGCGCTTCTCATGTTGTGGGAGATGATGTCCTGTCGCTCGGTACCAGGAGCCGAGGACAGGATTGCTTCCATCGCCTCAGGGGTCGGGTAGCCGACGTCGGCGGCACCGGTGGTGCTCATGATCGACGTCAACGAACGCACCTTGAGTGGGTGACGAATCGCTGTGGCCTGTGCGATCATCCCGCCCATGGACACCCCTGCGATGTGCGCCGACTCGATACCGAGTGCATCGAGGAGCCCAGCAGCGTCGTCGGCCATATCGTCGAGTGTGTACGCGATGTTGGGCCGATCGCCGCGGGCGAGAGCGTCGAGGACTGCTTGGGGATCATGCTCGCCACCTTCAAATGTGGTGGACAAGCCAATGTCACGATTGTCGTACCGAATGACGAATAACCCACGCTCGACGAGCGGGTCTACAAAGTGAGCCGCCCAGTCGATCAGCTGCACACCCAGCCCAGCAATCAACAACAGTGGCGGATCGTTGGGGTCTCCGGCCGTCTCGTAGGACAGGTCAAGATCATTAACAGCGATGTGTGGCACCGCGCGACTGTAATACCAGGCACGGTCGCGCAAAATAGCAACGAGGACTATTTTCCGGGTGCCTTAGGACTCATACACACTGCATACAACGCCGTCCGGTCCTGCGTCCGTGTCGGGACAGTTACATGCGGTTGAGTAGCTCAGATTTCTTGGTCTGAAACTCTGCCTCGGTGATGACACCGCGTAGTCGGAGCTGGTCAAGTTGCTCGATCTGTTCGGGGATCGACAACGCTCGCTCGACCGTGCCAGCGACGGCGGCGCTGGCTGCCGCGTGCGCTTGCGCCATGGCCGTGAACTCTTGTGTTTTGTTGAGCTCCATCGCCCGGTAGATCTCTTGCTGGATGAGCTGTGGCTTGCGGACGTTGTCGAAGTTTTGCTGACCGCCTTCGCCCGCCGACTCGACGGTCAGGTCTCCGCTGCCGACTGCACGTTCGAACAACGTTGTGTTGAAGAACACCGTGTTGATCCGCTCGAGCGGAATCTCGATGCCCTTCTTGGAGAACACTCCGCTGCGAAAGATCAGCCGGTCGGTGGTGATCACGAAGTTGATACCGGACCAATTCACATATCGCCAGGCCAGGTTGAGCAGCGTCAGCAAGATGCCCACGCCTAGGACGTACACCAAAATGTCTGGCATGCCGAAGGCAGCAGCCACAGCCGTGACCACGATTGCCGCCACCACCATTGCGGCTTGCGGCGTGATGAACCACCAGTGCGGCCGGACGTCGAGCAGCACCTCTTCATTGTTGTTCAGCAGCTTCGGATCAAACCCCACACGGCAAGCTTAGATCTCCCACCCGCCACAGGGGGCAACTCGCTGCAACGGCAGACAGCGAAGCGGTCCGGGACTATGGACTCGTGCACTCGAAAACAGTAGTGCGAGCCCCTGAGGCGAGCAATACGAACTACCCGCGGTCCGGGACTATGGACTCGCGCACTCGAAAACAGGGTTTCGGCGAGGAACGAGCCGAAAGCCGGACTACCAGCGGTCCGGGACTATGGACTCGTGAGCTCGAAAACAGTATTGCGAGCCCCCAAGGCGAGCAATACGAACTACTCCTACCCCCAGCCCAGATCGTGGAGACGGTCGTCGTCGATGCCGAAGTGGTGGGCGACTTCGTGCACCACCGTGGTGATGACTTCGTGCACGACGTCGTCGTCGGTGTCACAGATGGCACAGATCGCCAGTCGATAGATGAAGATCCGATCGGGCAACTCGCCAATGCCATAACTGTCACGTTCGGTGAGCGGGATGCCGTCGTACAGGCCCAGAATGTCGGGGGCTTCGCCGTGGTCCTCGATCAGGAAGACGACGTTGTCGATGAGGGCGAGTAGGTCTTCGGGGATCAGATCAATGGCTTCGCTCACAAGCTGCTCGAAGCGGCGTTCCGGTATCTCGATCACGGCCTCCGGGGTTGATCTCTAGCGTTGGGGAACCGAGCTTGTCACACCAACTCGGTAGTGTCAGGGCCATCATGTCCGATTCATCGCTGAACACCGACGCTCTCCTCGATGGCCTCGACCCGACCCAGTTCGCGGCAGTGTCGTCGGCCCATAACCCGCTCGCCATCCTCGCCGGCGCTGGCAGCGGCAAAACTCGCGTACTCACCCGCCGAATCGCGCATCGAGTTGCCACCGGAGCGATCGACCCCCAGCGAACCTTGTCGGTCACATTCACTCGCAAGGCGGCGAGCGAGCTTCGCACTCGACTCCGCGGTTTGGGGTTGCGCGACAACATCACGACCGGCACGTTCCACTCTTTGGCGTATGCCCAGCTGCGCGAGCGGTGGGCTGAGAAGGGCGTCCGCCCGCCCGACATGCTTGACCGCAAGTTTGCGATGATCGCCAAGTTGCTTGGCCGCAGGGCCAACACATCGATGATCCTGGACACGTTGCATGAACTCGAATGGATCACCGCACGAAATCTCTCGCTCGAGCGGTACCCGCACGAAATCGACCGGCTTGATCGCAAACCTCCAATCGCTGTCGCCGACATTATTCAGACGGCCAAACGTTATGCCGAAGAGAAACGCAACCAGCGAGTCATCGACTTCGACGACCTCCTGTCGTTGGCGATCCGCGACATCGAGGCAGATCCTGAATACGCATCGGTCGTTCACTGGCGCCATCGCCATCTTTTTGTTGACGAGTTCCAGGACGTAAACCCACTGCAGTTTCGGCTCCTCAAGGCTTGGATTGGTCCTGAGCCAGACCTCTGTGTTGTCGGTGACCCCAACCAAGCGATCTATGCCTGGAACGGAGCTGATTCGTGGTATCTGCGCAAGTTCACCCAGCACTTCCCCAACGCGGGGGTCATCACGTTGGGTCACAACTACCGCTCAACACCCGAGATCATCGCTGCCGGACACTCGGTGCTTCCCAAACCAGACCGCGAAGCAGAACCGCCACAAACCGATCGACCGACCGGCCCGGCGCCAACCATCACCATCTGTGACGACGACGCTGCCGAGGCCATCACCGTGGCCCGGGCGGTGCGCGACCACGCCGGACCCGGCATCTCGTGGTCACAGCAAGCAGTGCTTGTGCGCACGAACGCCCAAGTGGCACTCATCGCCAGTGCATTCGAGCGCGCCCGGATCCCCCACCGAGTTCGGGGCCGCTCCAACTTGATCGATCAGCCCGAGATCAAGGTGTTACTGCGCCTATTGCGCGAGTCCACAGGCGAGCTCATAAGCGTGATTCCCGATATTCGGGCCGCTGTCGATGAGACCGCAGTCGAGAACGAAGGCGCCGAGACCGCCGCCGAGGCTGAACGTCAGCGCAACCGCGAGGCACTGCTGCAACTTGCGATCGATCATGCGGCCTCGTTCCCCACTGCGAACGGTTACGACTTTGCCGGTTGGCTGAGAGCATCTGCGGCCCGGGAGGGCCTCGACGTCGGTGCAAACGCTGTCGACATTTTGACCTTCCACGCGGCCAAAGGCCTCGAGTGGAACATTGTGCATCTGGCTGGCATCGAGTCGGGGTATGTGCCGATTGCCCAGGCGAACGGCCCGGCTGCGCTCAGCGAAGAACGTCGACTGTTACATGTTGGGTTAACCCGCGCCAGAGACGAGGTGCTGATCACCTGGGCAGCACGACGCACCTTCGGCGAGCGCACAAGCCGACGCCAGCGGTCGCCGTACCTCGACCACGTCGACGGCACTGACAAGGCACCGGTGCTGAAACTTGAAGAAGAGAGTGGCAAGGCACGCGGCAGGCGCCACCTCAACTCGATCCGGGCCGAATACGAAGACTCCGAACCTGACTCACCGCTCTACCTCGAGCTCAAGAAGTGGCGATCTGACACGGCACGCGAACAAGGTGTGCCCGCCTACATCGTGTTCAACAATCGCACCATGGCAGCGCTCGCCGCCGCCCATCCAACGACACACGATGAGCTACTCGAGGTAGCAGGCATCGGAGCGGCCAAGATCGAAAAGTACGGCGATGAGCTGCTCGCCTTGATGACTACCCGCTGAGTAGTACCCACTGAGCACTACCCGCTGTCCCTCGACGCTGCGACCCTCAGGGCCGGTACGAGAATGACGACGGCCCAACCAGGATCGAGCGCTGGACCAAGTCGATCCATTCAGCCAGCAGCGGCCGAGTGTCGCGAGGGTCGATAATTTCCTCGATCTCGAAGAACTCTGCGGACCGGTGCGGTGACCGCACCCGGTTGAGCCGCTCACGAATGTCATCGAGCAGAGCGTCGGGGTCGTCGCTGTCTGCGAGATCTTGTTTGTAGGCGACCTCGATGCCGCCTTCGATCGGTAGTGAACCCCAGTCGCCCGACGGCCACGCATATCGAAAGCTGGTGGCGCCGGGTTTGTTGTTTGCAGCCCCAGCTACACCAAACGCCTTGCGAACAACCACACAGGCGAACGGCGTGGTGAGTTGACCGAGTGCGGCCAGCGCCTGACTGCCATAACGAATCGTCGCGTTCTCTTCGCTTTCCTTTCCAATAAGAAAGCCAGGACAATCCTCGAGGTGAACGACCGGCAGATGGAAGGTCGACGCAAGATCGAGTAGCCGGATGAGTTTGCGACATCCATCGGAGGTCCAGGCGCCGCCATAGATGTAGCCGTCCTCGGCAAAAACTGCCACCGGGTAGCCGTCGATTCTGGCCAGTCCAGTGATGATCGAGCGACCCCACCCTTCGCCGATTTCGAAGAAGCTGTCTTTGTCGAACACCGCGTTGATGACCTTGCGCATTTTGTACACCCGGCGAGGCTCATGGGGCACGATCGAGATCAGCGACTCTTCCCGCCTGGCAGGGTCGTCGCCGGTCAAGACACGAGGAGCATGCTCGTCGACGTTGGTCGGCAAGTACGACAGGAACTGTCTGGCCCGGTCGAACGCTTCGGCTTCGGTGTCCACGGCGTCGTCGATGGCGCCATTCGATGTGTGGATGTCGGCGTGACCAAGCTCTTCTTTGGCATGACCTCCGAGTGATGCCTGCTCGACCAATGCCGGTCCGGCGATCATCATCTGCGCGCTGTCACGCACGATGACCGAGTAGTGCGACGTTGCCACACGGGCTGCGCCGATCCCAGCAACCGAACCCAACGCCAGCGCCACCGATGGGGCGATCCCGAGATGGCCGACGATCGTGTCCCAGCCGGCTACTTCTGGGATGTAGGTACGGCCAGCAGTCTCGATGGTTTTTACCGAACCGCCGCCGCCCATGCCATCGACCAGCCGCACGTGAGGGAGCCGTAGCTCGGCCGCCATCTTCTCGGCGGTGCTGCGCTTGGCCGGGATGGTCGCATCGGCCGATCCACCACGCACGGTGAAGTCGTCGCCCGACAAGATGACCGGGCGTTCATCGATACGTGCAACGCCGAACAAGAAGTTCGACGGTGTGAGGTGCACCAGGTTGCCGTCGTCGTCGTATTCGGCCACGCCAGCCGTCTTGCCGATCTCATGGAACGACTCGTCATCGGCCACCGCTGCAATACGTTCGCGAATCGTCATCTTCCCGAAGTGGTGCTGACGTTCGACCTTGTCGGGACCGCCCAGCTCCTCGGCAAATGCTTCGCGTCGACGTAGTTCTTCGAGTTCAGGTTCCCATGTCACAGGTGTCTTGTTCCTTGGTTGTGTGGCAACGGCGAGCCTAAGCGGACGGGTGATGGCCTAGCGAATCTGTAGCCCGGGCAGGCGGAGAACTAACCTGGCGTCATGTCAACTCCAGTCAAGAGCCCAGTGGTCGGAACTGTTTGGAAGATCCAGGTTGCCGTTGGCGACACCGTGGCCGAAGGCGACGAGATCATGATCCTCGAATCCATGAAGATGGAGATTCCAATCGAGGCCGACGCTGCTGGTGTGGTCGCATCCCTGGCTGTCGCCGAGGGCGACACGATTGCTGACCGCCAGCTACTCGCAACTATCGACTAGTCAGTCAGGGTCACGTCTTCCACCCTTCGCCCGGCTGCATCCGAAGTCCTGCATCGAGTCGAAGCACCGCGCCGTTGAGCATCGGGTTCTCGACGATGTGTTGTGCCAGATGCGCATACTCGTCGGGCATACCCATACGTTCAGGAAATGGCGTGTCCGCTCCGACGCTGCTCCGGAACTCATCGGACATCGCTCCGACCATCGGCGTTTCAAACATGCCGGGTGCGATCGAGACGGCACGGATTCCGTGTTGGGCCAGATCGCGTGCCAGCGGCAGGGTCATCGCGGCCACAGCTCCCTTCGAAGCCGAATAGGCAACACCGCCGTCGACACCATCGAATGCAGCGATAGATGCTGTCGTGATCAACACGCCCCGCTCCCCGTCGGGTCCCACAGGTTCAAGCTCACGCAGACGCCATGCGACCTCACGCAGTACGTGAAAAGTGCCGGTCACGTTGATGGCCATGACCTTTTCGAACGTGTCGAGGCGATGCGGGCCCCGTCGGCCAATCATGCGCGACCCGTCGGCTACACCAGCACAACAGACAGCAATACGGGCTGGGCCGAAGGCGGCATGGACCGCCCCGACTGCGTGTTCGACCGACTCAGCGTCGGCCACGTTGCAATGTTCGTAGTGCACATCGAGTTCCGCCGCCAGCGACGCACCCGCGTCGTCGTTGACATCGAGGATCGCGACCTGTGCACCGTTCGCTTGGAACCGTCGGGCGGTGGCTTCACCCAGTCCACTGGCCCCGCCGGTAATGATGACTGTCTGCTTGTTCAGCTGCATCAGCCCAGTCTGGTCTACGCCACTCGCCTGACCCAGACGAGGCCAACGAGTGTTAGAGGTCGAAGGGCATCAGCACGAGCGCCACCGTTGCATCGCATTCTCGAAGGATTCGCTCGACGGTGTGGCCCAGGAACGGCCTGCCATCTGGTCGACGTAGGTTGGCCCCCATCACCACAAGGTCAGCGTCGAGTTCGCGGACGAGGTCAAGGATTTCGTCGGCGGGTTCACCGGTGCGCAACGTTTGTTGCGTCTCGACACCCAATCCTTTGGCCATGACAGCCGCCTGGTCGAGCAATCCCTTGCCGACTTGTTCGCGCGACCGATGGTCGCCGCCTCGGTTCAGCAGCCCCTGCAACACATGCGGATCGGGCCGGGTCAGCACGTGCGAGAGATGTACCTCGGTACCCAAGTTCGCACTCACATTGAACGCAATCTCGCTTGCGGCTCGAGATGCCGGCGTGCCTCCGATCGGCACAACCACCTTGGCGTAGGCAGCGGGCAAACGATTCGCTCCGAGGGTGCGGTTCCTCCGCACCAATACAACTGGAATGGGGCTCACCGACAACACGTCGTCGACACGGCCAGAAATGACGGTTTCCTCGCGATCAAGTTCATCGGCACCAAGGCCGATCACCCCAAAACCTAGAGCGCTCTCCAGCACGATGACATCGGCGATGGCTGCCTCGGTCGTCTTGACCTTCCGATGTTCGACATCGCGCCCGTACAACGTGTTCAACAGCGGTTCGATATTTGCACTGTCAGGGTCCTCGCCCGCAGTGATAACGGTCGCGGCTGCTGCTTCTGGCCACGCGAAGTGGAGGATCTGGGCCGCTGCAATCGAAGCTGGGTCACCATCGCTGGGCAACAGCATCCGTGATGTATTCACGACGATGTTTTTGTCGAGTGCTGCCTCGCGAGATAAACGGGCCTGCTCGGCCTCGCTGCCGTCCCACCCACGCACGACAAGGCGCAGACCGATCGACGCGAACACACTGGTCACAACCGGCACCAGCACGATCGCAGTAAACGCCACCGTGTTAAAGACACCAACGGCCGCACCAACGGTAGCGATCACGATCTCGAGCGCACCTCGTGCGTTGAGCCCGGCACCGAGGGCGAGTGCCCCGCGATGAGAACGACCGGCCATTCGTGCGCCGGCATAAGCACCGATGAACTTGGCCACGATGGCGACCACGATGATGACGGCGGTCCAGGTGATTGCCGTTGCGTTGCCGAGTTCTCGAAGGTCAACCCGCAAACCGGCCGTAGCGAAGAAGATGGGAGCGAAGAACCCCAGCGTGAGCCCCTCGATCTGCTCGAGTGCATGTTCATGCTGGAACCGAGATCGGTGCAACACCACGCCAGCTACGAAGGCGCCCAACACGGCCTCGACACCAAGCTTCTGGGTCACAACCCCGAAACCGAGCATCGACACCAGCGCCACGGTCAGCGCACCTGACACACCGGCCTCGACCTTGCGCATCTGACGCAGGGCGCGGTCCACGAGCCGCTGACCAAGGGTCATGGCGACAGCCACAAAGATGAGTATCGGCACGACCGTCTTCAGGATCTGGACGACGCCAATCTCGCCCGAGGTAGCGAGCCCGGTGAACACACCCAACATGAGCCAGCCAACAACATCGTTTGCCATGCCCGCAGCAACCGTGATCTGCCCGAAGTCCCGGCGCATCAGGCCGAGTTCGCTCAGGATCTTGGCAACCACTGCGAGCGAGGACACGCTGAGCGCCAACGCCACGAACAACGCGAAGTTGACTCGTTCGGCGCCGTCGGCCAAGAAGATGTCGGGCAACGCGTACCCAACTGCGAGCCCACCAATGAGCGGCAGGATCAAGCTCCCGGTGGTCACCAACGCGGCAGGTCGACCAAGTTTGCGGATCAGATCAAGGTCTGTCTCGAACCCGGTAACCACCAACAGCAGCGCCACACCAACCCACGCCACACCGAGCAGCGCAGCCGACTGCACCTCCTCGTGACCTTCGTTCAAAAACCAGTTGAAGCCGTCGGGCCAAACCGTGCCGAACACCGATGGCCCAAGAAGCAAACCAGCGCCGAGTTCGCCAATGACCCCTGGCAATCCGATTTTGCGCATCATCCACCCGAGCGAACGGGCAAATACCAGGATCACGAACAGTTGCACCCAAAAGACCAGGAGTTCGTGCTCTTCGATAGGGATCAGTTCAGCCATAAGTTACCTAGGGAGTGAATTTGGGCTAGAGAGCAAAGTCGGCGTAGATCGGAATGTGATCACTGGGTTTGTGCCCATCCCAGACTTTGCGGCCGTTGCGATCAACCAGTGCACCAGTCACGGTGGCAAGCAGCGACTCCGTGGCCAGGATCAGATCAATGCGGATTCCCTGGCGTTTGTGGAATCGACCCGCGGTGTAGTCGTAATAGCTGAAGAGCCCTGGGTTATCGGGATACACGTGACGGAAAGTATCGGTGAGTCCCCAGTCCTTAATCGAGTCCAACGCATCGCGCTCACGCTGGGTCACATGGGTCTTGCCCGCAAACGCCTTGGTGTCCCACACATCGGCATCTTCAGGAGCGATATTGAAATCACCAAGAACCGCCAACGGTTCTTTCGGATCATGATTCTGGTCAAGGTGCACTCGAAGTCGGCTCAACCAATCAAGTTTGTAGTGGAAGTGTTCGTGATCGACCTCGCGCCCGTTCGGCACATAGACCGATGCGACACGTACCCCACCACACGTTGCCCAGATCACTCGGGCGTCGACATCGGGATCGCCACCGTCGGCGAAGTCATGAACGACGTCGTC
>ENA-OWPI01004244-OWPI01004244.1-marine-metagenome-genome-assembly--contig:-NODE-4244-length-11623-cov-2.712021_pt1 | contig 11623 bp, 10 predicted proteins | sample MGYA00238138_ERZ651775 | MGnify/ENA primary metagenome ERZ651775 (study PRJEB26906, sample SAMN06265043) | marine metagenome | isolation source: Helgoland LTER site | place: Germany:Helgoland, sampling...
AAGTTCTCCAGATGTCCTGCCCGCGTGACCTTCACTTCGTCTTGAACGATCCCGCTACTGCTCTGCAAAACCGCCTCAAAGATCGGACCAAACTCGGGCACAGCAACGCGTAGCTCCAGATTGTCTTTGGTACTTTCCCAGTCCAGCAATCGCTCTGCAGAGCGGTTCACAAAGGCGACGCGCCCCTCGGCGTCCAAGCCGACAACGCCAGAGGTCACAGAGCTCAAAACAGAGTCAAACATGCGCCGACGCCGTTCAATTTGCTCGGTGTTCTCCAAAAGGCGATCACGCTGACCTTTGAGTTGACGGGTCATCTGGTTGAACAAGCGGCTCAACTGGCTGATTTCGTCATCACCCTCTTCTTCGATCACCTGCGTATCAAGATTGCCCTCGCCTACCCTCTGGGCAGCACTCGTTAGCCGCCCAACTGGGCGTGATAGCCGCTCGGCAAACCATAGCCCAAGCCATACGGCTGCGAGAATAAGAATGACAGCAAACCCAAGATAAACCAGACCGAACTGGAACAAAACTTGCCCGCGATCGCTTTCCAACTGATTGTAAAGGCGTACGTTTTCCTGAGTTTCACTCAACAGGTTCAGGATTTGCCCGTCAACGTCGCGGCTCACATAAACCAATCTATCTGGAAATGTCGCCAGCGGTACGATGGCGCGAAACTCATTGTTATTCCAATCCTGAATAACCGCAATACCGACCTCACGGGCCTCTTCTATCTTGGCAGCGCTCGGTTTTTCAAAGTTGAAAAGATAAGAGCGCTCACCGCGCGCCTTAAGCTCTCCGACCCCGTCGATCACATAGGCTTCGCGCATATCGGGCTGAAAGCGTTGCTGCCCAAGCGTTAGAACTTCACGCAAATCTGGGTCGCGCATAAAGGGCGTGAGCGAGTGTTCAAAGTCAATCACCCGCGCCAAAGACTGTGCGTTGCGCATCAAGTTGTCGCGGTGCTCCCCCTCATAAGCCTCAGCGGCAGAGAGAGACGAACCAACCACTTGCCGTACGCGGTCTGAGAACCAGCCTTCAAGGCCAAGGTTCACAGTCAGCACAGCAAAAATCGCCACAGTAACAGTCGGGATCAAGGCCATAATTGTGAACACGCCCGTCAAGCGCAGGTGCAAATTCGACCCCGCCGAGCGCGAGCGCCGTGCCGCAATCATCTTGGCCACGCGCTGCATGACAAGCGCCGCAACAAGCAATACGTAAACAAGATCAGCAAGCAGAACGATCCGAAGCGCAGGAGATCGTGCGCCTTGGTCAAAAGGACCAAAGACAAGGAAGGTCGCCAGAACAAGAACTGGCCCCAGAATCACCAATCCGAGTGTCGCAAAGTTCTGCACACGTCTACGACGACGCAGCTTGCTCAACCGGTTCCAGCTTAACTTATGTGGTCGGGAGGCCACGCTTACGCCTCCCCCATACTGTGTTGCATCAACCCTCAACCGCCAAATCTGGTGGCTTGAACCTCGCATGATGCAAGGCCGCCACGCTTCTGTTGCGGTTTTACATCAATTTGCGGCGCCGTGTCACGCTTATATCGAGGTCGGTGATCTTCTTTCTCAAGGTATTTCTGTTGAGCCCCAACAAATCAGCACATTTAGCCTGATTACCCCCTGTCGCATCCAGTGCGATCTCGATCAGAGGCAGCTCCATTTCACGCAAAATCCGCGCATAAAGTCCGGGGGGCGGCAAAGCATCACCGTGCAAATCAAAGTAACGCTTCACATGACGTGCAACGCTTTCTGCGAGCTTTTCGTCAGACAAAGACCCAAGGCTCGGCGCCAAAGCAGGCTGCGCGGCCAAAGCCGATCCGACTTCAGTCTCGCTGATTTCGCCACTGCGCGCAGTCAAGGCCAATCGCTCGACGGTATTGGCGAGCTGGCGCACATTTCCAGGCCAGCTGTAATGTCTGAGCGCCTCCAGCGCGGCAGGTGCAAAACTGTGTGCGGCCCCCGTCGCGCGGCTCTGACTTAGGAAATGTTCTGCAAGCAGCCCGATATCTTCCACACGCGCCCTCAAAGACGGCAGGCTCAAGACGGCCCCATCAAGACGATAAAACAAATCATTGCGCAGCTTGCCCTGCGCCATCGCTTGGGACAATTCCATCTGCGACGTCGCCAAAAAGCGCGGGCCATTGCGCCCAGCTGCGTCCATGAGGTGTACCGCTTTCATCTGATAGGCATCAGGCAGATCACTGATCTCTTCAAACAACACTGTGCCCTGCCCCGCCTCAGCGAGCACATCGGCCAGCGCACCGCTCTTGCCAAAAGCGCTTTCGGTCAGAACCACAAAAGGCTGGGTCCGCCTGTCGGACATATCGTGAATGACCCGCGCGACAAGAGACTTTCCCGCGCCGCTCTCGCCCGTCACGATAACAGGCAAATTGGCGTTTAGAACACGCGCCACAAGCTTATAAACCTCTTGCATCGGGACAGAGCGCCCCACAAGCGGCAGTTCGTTTGGCTCGGGCGAAACATTCATCGCGCGCCCGCCACCACGCTTTCGGCTGACCTCAAGAGCTTTCGCCGTACGCTTCATCAGGTCAGGCAAATCAAAAGGCTTGGGCAAATAATCAAAGGCCTCGGCCTCAGCCGCTTTGATCGTCGTCATGATGGTGTTCTGCGCCGAAATAACGATCACAGGCAAGTCAGGTCTGTCTGCGGCGATCTTGGGCAACATCTCAAGCCCATTGCCATCAGGCATCATGACGTCAGTGATCACAACATCACCGAGCCCCTCGCCAACCCACCGCATAAGCGTCGTGAGTGAACTTGTCGCCTGAACTTTGCAGCCCGCACGCGTTAGCGCTTGGGTCAGAACCGTTCTGATGGTGCGGTCATCATCCGCAACAAGCACCGTGCCATCCATCTAACTCTCCTTTTCAGTCGCTCTAGGCGCACGCGGCAAAGACAGCCGAAAGACTGTTGCACCAGGTTCGGAACGCACCGAGACCCAGCCTTCATGTGCCGCCATAATTTTTGCTGTAAGTGCCAGCCCGAGCCCTGTTCCGTTCTCACGGCCCGAAACAAAGGGCTCAAAAATATCGTCGATCATATCGGGCGCAATCCCGCGCCCGTTATCAATCACTTCGATCTGAAGCGGCAAAGGTCGCCCCAGCCCATCTTCTGTGCGCAGGCGAAACCCGTGTTCATACGATGTGCGCAAGCGGATAACACCACCCGCACCCGCCGCTTCAGCTGCGTTTTTCAAAAGGTTGAGCAAAACCTGCAAAAGCTGATCCGCATCAGCCCAAGCCTCTGGCAAAGACGGATCATACTCTTCAATAATTTGGACATCCGCCCCCACACCAAGCTGCGCTGAACGGCGCGCACGGTCGAGCACGTCGTGCAGGTTCACAGGTGCACGTTCAGGCGGACTCAAATTGCCGAACTCCTCCACTTGCTCCAAGAGTTTCACAATCCTGCGGCTCTCAGCAACGATCAGATCGGTGAGTTCCAGATCATCACCTCGCAACCCCATCGACAGGAGCTGTGCGGCGCCCGTGATACCCGCCAAAGGGTTCTTGATTTCATGCGCGAGCATCTCGGCCATACCGATCACAGAGCGCGCAGCTGTTTTGGCACGGCGGCCTTTGGGCAGATTGCTCACCTGCGCCAACGGCGTGATCAGTAGCAGCATCCGTGCCGCCTCATAAGGCGCAAGCTGTAAATCGCACCGCTCTAAAGCACGACCGGATCGCGCCAGCCCGACATCGCGCACAAACAGCGGCGCATCCTCACGCCGTGCCCGCTCAAAGGCTTCGTTCAGCGTGTTTTCAAAGCTCACGGCTTCAAACAAAGGTTTACCAGCGAGGCTTTTCTCGGACCCCATCAAAAGCTGTTCTGCTGCCGGGTTTACCGCTTCGATACGATCATCCGCCCCTATCAATAAGGCTGGCAGCGGCAAGGACGCCCAGAGTTTGTCTGCATCCTTCATGCAGCGCTCCTCTCAGTCGTCGCGAGCGGTATTAAACGCAAAACCTGTGCCGTATCCGTCGCGGTCAGGACCTCACGCCGCAGCGCCACAGGCGTATTGGCTACATCCATGTACCATCCCAAATGCTTGCGTGCCATTCGCGCACCCAACTGAACACCATAAAACGTAAGCATAGCCTCGTAATGACCTGTAATCATGTCACTAAATGCGCTCCCTTCGGGAATCGATGGCGCTGCTGCATCGCCCAACTCATGGGCAATCTGTTGCAAGGCCCAGGGCCGCCCCTGCGCACCGCGCCCAATCATCACACCATCGGCGCCAGAGGCTCCAAGCGCATTGCGTGCATCACTTGCGCTACAAATGTCACCATTGGCAAAAACAGGAATTTTCACTGCCTCTTTCACAGCGCGAATAGCCGCCCAATCTGCCCGCCCTTTGTAAAACTGACAGCGCGTACGTCCATGGATCACCAAACGCTTTACACCCGCACTCTCAGCACGCTGAGCAAGCTCGGCTGCATTCAAGCTATCGTCGTCCCAGCCAAGGCGCGTCTTTAGCGTGACAGGCAGAGTGACAGCCGCAGTCACCGCTTCAATCATCCTCAATGCATGGTCCAGATCACGCATCAAAGCTGATCCAGACAAGCCTCCAACGACCTTCTTAGCTGGGCACCCCATATTGATGTCGATCACTTGCGCGCCATTGTCCGCCACCATTTGTGCAGCTTCGGCCATCCAATATGGATCACGCCCAGCGAGTTGAACGGCCGTATTGGCGCTTTCAAAGCCAAGTTCTGCTTTTTCACGGACACCCTTTTTGGCCTGCACCATCTCTTGACTGGCCACCATTTCACTGACCACAAAACTTGCACCAAAGGAGGAGACAAGGTTGCGGAAGGGCAGATCAGTGATGCCAGCCAGTGGTGCAAGTGCCACTGGCGGATTTTGGAGCAGTGTTTGGCTGGTATTTTGCATTGTTATGTCCGCATCTTCATCCTAGCCCTAAGGGGCTTTTCATAAGTGTCTCAAGCTCTTACGCCCACGCGCACCCTACACTCAAACCTATTGCACAAAAATTAAGCAGTTTGCACGTTATTTCATCGCATTGCCCTTCCGCGCCTCAATGATACAAGACACTCTAACGAAAGGATCCATGATGAAGATCGCCGCTATTCTTGTCGCAGCTGGCCGCGGAACCCGTGCTGGCGCGGGACTGCCCAAACAGTGGCGCGCACTGGCTGGGCAGCGCGTCTTTGACTGGACATATCAAGCCTTCAAATCACATCGCGACATCGCTCATGTTATCGCTGTGGTACACCCCGATGATCACGCCTGCCTGCCCGCTGGCCTTGAAGCCGTTCACGGCGGTGAAACCCGTGCTGCCTCTGTGCGCGCGGGGCTTGAGGCACTTGATGGCGCAGGCTTTAGCCACGTGCTGATACATGACGCGGCACGCGCCTGTGTTTCTCCCACCACCATCTCAGGCGTCATTGAAGCGCTCCAGTCAAGCGAAGCTGCCGCCCCCGCGCTGCCTGTGACAGATGCGCTCTGGTTGGGCTCTGATGAGCGCGTCACCGGTACACATGCGCGCGAAGGTCTCTTCCGTGCCCAAACACCGCAAGGGTTTGCTTTCCCCGCTATTCTCGCCGCACACCGCGCCCATCAAGGAGATGCGCTGGATGATGTTGAGATTGCTCGCAGTGCGGGGCTTGATGTCGCCATCACACTGGGCGATGAAGACAACCTAAAGCTCACCCACGCGCAGGATTTTATCCGCGCCGAGCGCATCTTGAGAGGCAACATGGACATTCGTCTTGGCAATGGGTTTGACGTACACGCTTTTACGACAGGTGATCATGTCGTCCTCTGCGGCGTCACAATTCCACACAACAAAGCTCTGCTAGGCCATTCTGACGCTGATGTCGGAATGCATGCGATCACGGACGCACTCTATGGCGCGATGGCCGAAGGCGATATCGGGCGCCACTTTCCGCCCAGCGATCCCCAATGGAAGGGCGCTGCAAGCCATATCTTCCTTGCCCATGCCTGCACACTTGCCCGCTCCAGAGGCTATGACATAAGCAATATCGACTGCACGCTGATCTGCGAACAGCCCAAAATAGGCCCGCACGCCGACGCAATGCAAGCCGAGCTCTCCCGCATTATGGAGCTGGACTCATCCCGTATTTCTGTAAAAGCGACAACCTCAGAGCGCCTTGGCTTCACAGGCCGCGAAGAAGGGATTGCCGCCATCGCAACAGCAACCTTGGTGAAATCATGAAACCTCTCGCGACACTCGCAGGAACATTTTTCTATGTGGGCTATATGCGCCCGTTTTCAGGGACTTGGGGCTCCGCTGCCGCCCTCCCCGTAGCCTATGCGCTCAATCTGGTTGGCGGCTATTGGCTTGTTGCAATCGGCGCGCTTGCGGCCTTTCTCATCGGTTGGTGGGCCACGGCGGTTATGATCGAAGGGCAGGATGACCACGACCCCTCAGAAGTTGTCATAGATGAAGTCGCAGGTCAGTGGATTGCGCTTTTACCAGTCCTGATCGGCGCATCGCACGCTGGCGTTGACGCCCTTGCGCTCTGGCCAGGTTGGCTCGTGGCCTTCTTTGGGTTTCGCTTCTTTGATATTCTGAAACCCGGCCCCATCGGCTGGGCCGATCAGCGAGGCGATGCCTTGGGTGTGATGCTCGATGATATCATCGCAGGTGTCACCGCGGCCCTCACTGTGGGCCTCGCAGCCTATGTCTGGCATGGGCTCTTGATGTGAGCGCCGCGGCCCTCCTTCAAGCCGCGCGCACCGCTGGCCTCACACTTGTAACTGCCGAAAGCTGCACCGGAGGCATGGTCGCCGCCGCCCTGACAGATATCGCTGGCAGCTCGGATGTCTTTGAGCGTGGCTTTGTCACCTATTCCAACGCTGCCAAACGCGAGATGCTAGGTGTCAAAGAACAAACACTTATCGCCCACGGCGCTGTGTCTGAAGATGTCGCAAGCGAAATGGCGGACGGTGCGCTCGAACGCTCACACGCCAGCCTAGCTGTATCCATCACAGGTATCGCAGGGCCTGGCGGCTCCGAGCACAAACCCGAAGGCCGCGTCTGCTTTGGCCTTGCCCGACTTGGCAGAGTCACCAAAACAGAAACGGTCGAATTCGGCGCTCTTGGTCGCGCCGAAGTGCGACACGCGGCATGCGCCTACGCCCTCGCGCTCTTACTCAAGGCAGCCTCCACATAGCGCACATTTTTCAGGCGCAGCACCTAAATACTGCCTAAAATTCAGGCAATACGCAAAACGCCCGCGATTTAAGCGTTCGCGCCCCTTCTTTCAGCACTCCGCCTGCGCTTTGAGCACTTCAAAGCAAAGAAGGAATACTAAAATGAACGGAGCCGACACCGCTTGGATCATCGTCGCAACAGCGCTGGTCCTTTTCATGTCCCTACCCGGCCTTGCGCTCTTCTACGGCGGCCTTGTCCGGGCGCGTAACGTGCTCAGCGTCTTTATGCAGGTCTACGCCATCGCGTGCTTGATGAGCGTGCTTTGGCTTGCTGTGGGCTATTCTATCGCCTTTGGTGGGGCCAATGCTTACTGGGGCGGCCTTGGCAAAGCCTTTCTCTGGGGCGTTGATGCGGACAGCCTCTCAGGCAGCCTCCCCGAAATTCTTTTCTTCGCCTTCCAAATGACCTTCGCCATCATCACCCCGGCCCTGATCGTTGGTGCATATGTTGAGCGTATCGGCTTTGGTTTCGTGCTGCTCTTCTCAGGCCTTTGGATGCTGCTATGCTATGCGCCCGTTGTGGCTTGGATCTGGGGCGGCGGCTTTCTGTCGGATGGTGGTATTTTTGGTGACACAGGCGTGCGTGACTTTGCAGGCGGCATCGTGGTGCACGAGACAGCAGGCCTCGCAGCCCTCGTGATTGCTGCGGCTCTCGGCCCGCGCCGCAACGCAACGACACCTCCGCACAACCCTGGCTATGTCTTTATCGGCGCAGCAATGCTCTGGGTTGGCTGGTTCGGCTTCAATGGCGGCTCACAGCTTGCAGCCGATGGTGGTGCAGCCATGGCCCTGACCGTTACACATATCTCCGCGGCAACGGCCTCACTCACTTGGGCGCTATGGGAGCGCATCAAATACGGCAAATCCTCACTTGTCGGCATCGTCACAGGCACAATCGCAGGTCTTGCGAGCATTACACCAGCCTCTGGCTTTGTTGGCCCCGTCGAAGCCCTTTTGATTGGTGCGGTCGCAGGTGTGCTTTGCCAAGAGGCTGTGACGCTCATTCGTCATAAGCTCAAGATCGACGACACACTCGATGTCTTTGCCGTCCACGGTGTCGGCGGAATCTTCGGAACGATAATGATCGCTGCCTTCGGAGCTGGCTCATGGGCCGCACAGCTCGGCAGCCTTGCCATCGTCGGCGTGTTTACAGTCGTCGTGAGCTACGCTCTGCTCAAGTTCTGTGCACTGATCACGCCTCTGCGTGTAGATCAGGAAACAGAGGTGAACGGCCTTGACCTCGCGGTCCACGGCGAACGCGCCTACGACCACAGCTCCTAAAATGATACGGGCGCTCTTCGGGGCGCCCGTTTTCCAGTCTGTTTTCTATTCGGTGATTACAGACAGAAGCGCTTGGAAATCTGCACTCTGCACAACATCCCAGAAACGCGCCGCCTCACCTTTGGGCAAAACACCTTCGCCCTTGGCCAAAAGCTTCTCAAGACGCGCCTCAAAGCTCATCGGTGCGCGCAAGTCATGTTCCACCTGAACGACCTGTCCGCCCGCCTCAAGCGTGACACGTGACGCCTCCTCGCTCACTCCCTCAACCGCAATCACCTCAACCTGCGCCATAATCGCTCGCGCTGCATCCGTCATCGGAAAGAGCCCCTGCAATCCCACTTCATCCACACCTGTGCCGCCGTTCTGTATCAAAAGCGCCGCCAAAGCGCGGTATGAGAACTTTGCCTCCAGCGCATCCTTAACACTTGGCTTGTTGCACACGCTCATCCAGCGTGGATGGGTGCGAACAGTGATCCGCTCGGGCGCGGGCATCCTCTGCAAAGCTTCGCTCAGTGCCTCGATCATTGCGTGAGTGCCGTGGCAGCAAGGGTAAAACTTATGCGTCACCGCCTCAAAAAGCCACGTTTCGCCAATCCCGTCCCAGGCCGCGTTGTCCTTGATGCCGTGATGGGTCTCTGCAAAGGCTTCAAACACAGCCTCAGAGCCAGACAGCCCCGCTTCAGCCATCAAGACAGCTTCGACACCATTGGCCGCCGCCATACCCGCATTCACAGGCTTCATCCCCGTGCCAAACTGCGCCTTCAGCCCAGCCGCAAAGCCCGCTGCGTTGCTCAAGGCAGCCCGCGCGTCACTGTGCCCCGCCGCGACACTCGCCGCCACAGCCGCACCGATTGCACCAGCCGTCGCGGTCTGGTGATAGCCAATCTGATAGTGATCCCGACCGAGCCAAACCCCAAAGCGCGTCGCCGCCTCGGCGCCCATCAAAGCCGCGCGCAAGATCGTCTCAAACGATGCGCCCCGTGCCTCACCAACAGCGACTGCAGCAGGGATTACAACCGTGCTCACATGGCCGATATGGGCAAAATGCGTATCATCATAATCCAACGCATGGCTCACAGTTCCATTGGCGAGTGCCGCCATCCGCGCAGTCGCACCGCCGCCAAAGAAAAGCGAAGCCTCACCCTGCCCGCCAGCATACGCCAGCGCACTCTCGGCCACGGCATCGCCCTTTGCAGCGCGGCCCACAATCAGCCAATCGAGCAGACAAAGACGCATCACATCAGCCGCCGAGCGAGGCAACTCCGCCTCTCGCTGCGTCTCATAGAACGCCGCCAGTGTCTCAAATGCATTCATCCGTAGAGTTCCTTTGCACGAGCCTCAAAAGCCTTCACAATCCGCTGCATAGCCTCGTAAAAGAAAAGCCCGCCAGCCTTCTGCAATAAAAAATTCTTGAACTCGAAATCCACATCAAAGCGCACTTCACAGCCGCCCTCCGCCGCAACAAACCGCCAATTTGAGCGCATATATTTGAACGGCCCGTCCAGATACTCGGTTTCGATCCGCGCATCCCCTTCAAACATGCGCACGCGGCTGCCAAAGCGTTCCCGAAACACCTGAAACCCAATCACAAGATCGGCCAGCATTTCCTCACCGTCATCAATCGGCGTAACCGAACGCACACGCGCTGCAGAACACCACGGCAAAAACTCTGGATAGCGCGCCACATCGCCCACCAGCTGATACATCTGCTCAGGGCTATAGGGCAAAACCCGCGTCTCTTCGTGTTTGGGCATGGGGCCTCTTAAGTTTCGCGTTTACAGTGGCCCCCCATTTCGTATGGTAGCGCGCAGAATTCAAGGGGGTAGCATGCCACAGCGTCCATATGTGATCGACGAACTCATCTCGGCCAAAGCCATCGCGGCACGGATCGAACAACTGAGCCGTTCCATCAAGACAGAGTACAAAGATACAGACAAGCTCGTGGTCGTTGGGCTCTTGCGCGGTTCTTTTGTCTTTATCGCCGACCTCGTGCGCGAGCTTGATTTGCCTGTCGAAGTCGACTTTCTCGAGGCCAGCTCTTACGGCGACGGAATGGAATCGTCTCGCGAAGTGCGCATCCTAAAAGACATCCGCGGCCAGATCGAAGGCCGCGATGTGCTGGTCGTCGAAGATATTATCGATACAGGCTTTACGCTGGAGCATGTGTTGCATCTTCTGCAAAGCCGTAAGCCGCGCAAACTGCGCACCATTGCCCTTCTCGACAAACCCACACGCCGCGAGACGGGCGTTAAGGCCGACTGGATCGGCTTTGAAATCCCTGATGAATTTGTTGTGGGTTACGGGATCGACTTTGCCCAACGCAATCGCAACCTGCCCTTTATCGGATGCGTACGCTTTCTGGCCGAAAACGAAGCTTAATCTGCAATATCCTCGCCAGACAGACGCAAGCTTTTGGCGCGCAAAAAGGCACAGAGCCGCCGCTGAACTTCGCGTAGGCGCGGCGTCATCCGTCTGTCTTTATGGGTCAGAACCCAGATCGGCACCCGCGCGCCCTCAAGCGGCCCATGCCGGCGCACAAGCCCTGACACCTCATCGCCAAGGCAGCATGGCAAAAGGGCCTGCCCCAGCCCTTGAAGCGCCAACGCCCGCAAGACCAAAAAGCTGTCCGCTTGTGCTCCGAACACATTGGGGCGGCCTGCGGTTTCCTCCGCAAGCCAGCGGGCTGCGGTGGAGCGTTTCAATGCGCCTTGCAGGCCAAGCCAGCGTGTCTCTTCAGCTGCCATGTCTGGGCGAGCATAAACACCGAAGCCAAGAAACCCTGCGGCCTCGCCACGCAACACTTCAGGCAACTTGAGCGCAGGGCGCACAGCAATATCCGCCTCAAGACGTGCTAAATCTGCGTAATCGTTTGAGCATAAGAGTTCAATTTCAAGCTCTGGGTTGACCTCTGTCATAAGCTTTACAAACTCTGGCAGCACAGCCTGACAAAACGTATCTGTCGATGACAATCGCACCACACCAGCAATCGCGTCCGCACGCCCCTGCATGCGTTGGGCGACTGAAAAAATCGCCTCTTGCGCCTCTCGAGCCGCTTCAATCACCCCCGCTTTCACATCTAACAGTGAGTATCCATGGCTTTGGCGCTCAAACAC
>ENA-OWPI01004245-OWPI01004245.1-marine-metagenome-genome-assembly--contig:-NODE-4245-length-11620-cov-6.860868_pt1 | contig 11620 bp, 8 predicted proteins | sample MGYA00238138_ERZ651775 | MGnify/ENA primary metagenome ERZ651775 (study PRJEB26906, sample SAMN06265043) | marine metagenome | isolation source: Helgoland LTER site | place: Germany:Helgoland, sampling...
ACTTGGTTAGCGAACGATCCATCCATAATGCGCGACGGATGGCCGGTTGCATTACCTAGGTTAATCAGACGGCCTTCAGATAACAGAATCAAATAATCGTCTTTGTTCTCGGCGCCGCTGCGGAAGATCTTGTGAACCTGTGGCTTCACTTCTTCCCACTGCCAGTTGTCTCGCATGTACTGTGTGTCGATTTCGTTATCGAAGTGGCCGATATTACAGATAACCGATCCAGCTTTGGCCGCTGCGAGCATAAACTTGTCACACACGTTTACATTGCCGGTCGTAGTGACGATTAAGTCCATCTTCGACAGCAGTGCGGTGTCGATGCCTTCGGCGCTGCGTGTGTTGACGCCATCGATGTAAGGCGAAACAACTTCGTAGCCGTCCATGCAAGCCTGCATCGCGCAGATAGGATCGATCTCAGCAACCTTCACGATCATGCCTTCTTGGCTTAGGCTTTGTACTGAACCTTTGCCGACATCGCCGTAGCCGATAACGAGTGCTTTCTTACCTGAAAGCAGCATGTCTGTGCCGCGCTTAATACCGTCGTTCAAGCTGTGACGGCAGCCGTATTTATTGTCGTTCTTCGACTTAGTTACCGAGTCGTTGACATTAATGGCAGGCACTTTCAACTCGCCCGCTTCCATCATTTCTAATAAACGGTGAACGCCCGTTGTCGTTTCTTCGGTGATGCCGTGAATCTTTGCGAGCATCTGTGGGTATTTGTTATGGATCATGCCGGTAAGGTCACCGCCGTCGTCCAATATCATGTTGCAATCCCATGGCGTGCCGTCTTTGAGAATTGTTTGCTCGATACACCACTCGCCTTCTTCGTTCGACTGACCCTTCCACGCATAAACAGCAATGCCCGAAGCGGCGATACACGCAGCGGCGTGGTCCTGTGTCGAGAAGATGTTGCAAGAAGACCAGCGTACTTCGGCGCCAAGTTCAACGAGCGTCTCGATAAGCACGGCGGTTTGTACTGTCATGTGGATGCAGCCGATGATTTTTGCGCCGGCGAGTGGACGCTCTGCGGCGTATTTTTTGCGCAGTGTCATTAGCGCCGGCATCTCTGCTTCTGCGAGTGTGATTTCACGACGACCAAAATCGGCGAGTGAAATGTCTGCTACTTTGTAGTCATTCTTTGCTACGTCGTTGATTGGTGTTGCTGCTGCTGTGCTCATGTGTTGCTCCGTATACTTTGTTCGATTCGATTTGATTTGATTTAATTTGATCATTAATTACGCGAAAGCGCGTTAATTCGATGGCTTGTTAGATTAAATTCCTGCGGCCGCTTTTAGTGCGACTGCTTTATCGGTTTTCTCCCAGCTTAACTCCAGGTCTTCGCGACCGAAGTGGCCGTAGGCTGCCGTGTCGCGGTAGATCGGTTTAATGAGATCAAGCATTTTTATCAAACCCTTAGGTCGTAGCTCGAAGTGTTCGCGAATAATTCGTACGATTTCAGTGTTCGAAATTTTTCCAGTGCCGAAAGTTTCGACGCTTATCGATGTCGGCTCGGCAACGCCTATCGCGTAAGACAGCTGAATCTCGCAGCGTTCGGCGATGCCTGCAGCCACAATATTTTTCGCGACATAACGCGCGACATACGCAGCTGAACGATCGACTTTTGAGGGATCCTTGCCCGAAAACGCGCCGCCGCCGTGGCGAGCCATGCCGCCGTAGGTGTCGACTATAATTTTACGGCCAGTGAGGCCACAGTCACCAACAGGACCACCGATAACAAAACGGCCGGTTGGGTTGATGAATATTTTTGTGTCTTTAGTTATCCACTCTGCGGGAAGCACCGGCTTGATGATTTCTTCAAACACGCCTTCTCTTAAGTCTTCGTTAGACACCGAGTCTTTATGCTGTGTCGACAGCACCACCGCGTCGATAGACACAGGCTTGTTATCTACATAGCGAAAAGTAAGCTGGCTTTTCGCGTCGGGTTCGAGCCAGGGTAGCGTACCGTTTTTGCGCACCTCAGACTGCCTTTTTACCAAACGGTGCGCATAAGTGATTGGCGCGGGCATCAACACATCGGTTTCGTTACTCGCATAGCCAAACATAAGCCCCTGATCGCCAGCACCTTGCTCGTGATCTTGGGAGTCGTCTACGCCCTGAGAAATATCAGGCGATTGTTTGCCAATAGCGTTGATCACGGCGCACGTGTGGCCGTCGAAACCACTGTCGGCGTTGTTGTAACCGATGTCATTTACCACGCCGCGCACGATGTCTTCGATGTCGACATAGGCTTCGGTGGTTATTTCGCCGGCGACTAAAACCATGCCGGTTTTAATCAGCGTTTCGCACGCAACGCGTGAGCGCGCGTCTTCCTTTAGCAAGGCGTCGAGGATGGCGTCGGAAATTTGGTCCGCCATTTTGTCAGGATGTCCTTCGGAAACCGATTCGGACGTAAAGAGGTTTATCTCGCTCATGCTAACTCCTTGGTATTAATTCGCGTGCTTTCTAAACACGCGCATCTGTATCTGAAATCCGTTGCGCAGTGCGAGGTTCGATCCTTGTTCGAATCGTAGCCCGCTCATTACTGCCCATTGGTCTAATTCGCTTTCGTCGAAGCCCAGCCACAAATCGCCGCAGGAACTGCGCACCCAATCTTGGTCGTGGCTGCAGAGCTCTATCACAAGTAAGAGCCCGTCTTCTTTTAACAGTGCCGCAACATCTTTAAAGGTCGCGGCGGGTGTGGCGATGTGGTGCAGGACCATATCGAACACGACGAGGTCGGCGGCGCCGCTCAATGTCTCGCGCGCGTTAGCCGTCTCGCCTAATAAAAACTCAACATTGCTCAAGCCATCGGCGGCGATTGCAGCGCGCGAAAGGTCGAGCATGTCTTTCGAATTATCTACCGCGGTGACCGCCGCAAAACGCCGCGCGAGTTCGACAAGCAGCCGCCCCTCGCCCGGCCCTATTTCCAACACACTCGCATCCGCAGGCAGGCCAAGCCCTTCGACTACGTCGATTAGGCTGCTGTCGTAGTGCTCTCGCTCAACGATCAGCCCTTGGTTCTCTGAAAAGCGGTCGGCGTTTTTTTCGAAAAAACTCAGCGACAGCTCAGAACGCTCCTGCTGCAGCTGATCGAGCTGCATTGCCTGCTCGCGCGGAATCTCAAGCGTGTCGACAGTGTCGAACGCGGCCCGCTTCAGGTCGGCAAGCGCATCATCGTCGGTAATAAAGGCGCGACGGTAAAAGATCGAGTTGCCCTCGCGCCGCGTTGCGACCAGTTCAGCCTTCGCGAGCACTTTTAAATGGTGGCTTAGCGCCGACTGGCGAATGTCGACTAAGCGGCAGAGCTCGAGCACCCCAAAGGACTCGTTTCTGAGCAACCGCAGAATCTGCAGCCGAAGCGTGTCGGCCAGCGCCTTGTGCAGCTGTGCCAAACGCTGCGCGGGCAGAGTGTGGTCCGCGTCGAGCAAAAAAGGCTCGGTATGAGTCGCTGCAACCGCCGTCAAACGCTTATCCTCGATAGAAAAGGGAGCTGTCCCTTTTGATTTCGCGCAATTTAACAACATTTGAGGCGCATTACAAATCTATATCAAAATTATTTGATATAGATTTCGATATGGCGAGTAGCATATTGGGGGCAGGTGCGAGAAAATGCGCGTCTTCATTACTTACAGAACACCTAAGGAGCCTCACCCATGGCGGAATCCGCTGTTTCACGCAAGCAATGCGCTAATGCAATCCGCGCGCTGAGTATGGATGCCGTCCAAAAGGCGAACTCAGGCCATCCCGGCGCGCCGATGGGCATGGCAGACATCGCGGAGGTGTTATGGAAAGACCACCTAAGCCACAGCCCAAGCAATCCTAAGTGGTTGAATAGAGACCGTTTTGTGCTTTCTAACGGCCATGGCTCGATGCTCATTTACTCGCTACTGCACCTCACCGGTTATGACGTGTCTATCGAGGATATCAAACAGTTCCGGCAGATGGATTCGAAGACCCCTGGCCATCCAGAATACGGCTACACGCCGGGCGTCGAGACGACAACTGGCCCACTCGGCCAAGGCCTCGCTAACGCGGTTGGCATGGCGATCGCCGAAAAAACCCTCGGCGCGCAGTTTAACCGCCCAGGTTTCGACGTGGTCGATCACCACACCTACGTGTTCGCCGGCGACGGCTGCCTCATGGAGGGCATCTCGCACGAGGTTTGCTCGCTCGCAGGCACCCTCAAACTTGGCAAACTCATCGTGTTCTATGACGACAATGGCATTTCTATCGATGGCGAGGTTGAAGATTGGTTTAGCGACGACACCGCGAAGCGCTTCGACGCCTACGACTGGCAGGTACTGGCTGTAGACGGCCACGACTCGGATGCGATTAACTCAGCCGTGTTAGAAGCCAAAGCCGACGCTACGCGCCCTACGCTGATTAAATGCAAAACCATTATCGGCTTCGGCTCGCCCAACAAACAGGGCACGGCGGCAACGCATGGCGCGCCATTGGGTACCGAAGAGATAGCGGCGACGCGCGCGGCTCTCGATTGGCCACACAGTGAATTCATTATTCCCGAAGACATCAAAAACGCCTGGGACTGCACCGAGAAAGGCTTCGGCGCCGAAACCGCGTGGAAAGAATTGCTCGTGGGCTACGAAGAAGAATATCCCGAGCTTGCGATGGAACTTATCCGCCGCTTAAAGGGCCAGCTGCCCGGCTACTTCAAAGAGAAGGCCGACGAGTATATTCGTCACCTGCAGGCCAACCCCGAGAACATCGCGAGCCGCAAAGCTTCGCAAAACTGTCTCGAGGCCTATGGCTCATTGTTGCCAGAACTGATTGGCGGCTCTGCCGACCTTACCGGTTCTAACTTGACCAATTGGTCAGGAAGTACGCCCATTTCTGACAAAGCAGACGGCAATTATATCTATTACGGCGTGCGCGAATTCGGCATGTCCGCTATCGCCTCAGGCATCGCATTGCACGGCGGTTTTGTACCGTATACCGCAACGTTCCTCATCTTTATGGAATACGCACGCAACGCGGTCCGCATGGCGGCGCTCATGCAGCAGCAAAGCATTTTCGTTTACACACACGACTCGATTGGTCAGGGCGAAGACGGCCCTACGCATCAGCCTATTGAGCAGCTCGCGAACCTTCGTACCACGCCTAATATGTCGGTCTGGCGTCCTTGCGACAGCGTCGAATCAGCGGTCGCCTGGAAAGCAGCAATCGAGCGCAGCGTCGGACCTACCTCGCTCGTGTTCTCACGCCAGGGTCTTCCGCATCAGGCGCGCAACGACGAACAACTCGCGAATGTAGCTCGCGGCGGCTACGTGCTTCTCGACTGCGAAGGCACACCCGACGCAATTGTTATCGCCACCGGCTCCGAGGTTGGAATTTGCTTTAATGCAGTAACGGCAATGAACGCCGACGGCGAAAAAGTTCGTTTGGTTTCTATGCCCAGTGTCGATGTTTTCGAGTCGCAGGATCCCGCGTATCAAGAAGAAGTTATTCCTAACGCGGTGCGCAAGCGCCTCGCAGTCGAAGCGGCGGGCTCTGAGTATTGGGCGAAGTTTGTCGGTCTCGACGGCAAAGTTATTGGCATGCAAACCTTTGGCGAGTCGGCTCCGGGCGGCGAGTTAATGGAACACTTTGGCTTTAGCGCTGAGAATGTTGCCAACACTGTTATGTCGATGCTCTAAGCTTTAAGCCTTAATCGCTAGGAAACCGAATGAGCTACAAGATCGCTATTAACGGCTACGGTCGCATTGGCCGCTGCGTACTCCGCGCATTTTACGAGTCGACAAATTACGCCGACCTGCGCATCGTGGCGATCAATGATCTTGCGGACATCGGTAACCTTGCGCATCTTACCCGCTACGACAGCACGCACGGCCGTTTTCTTGGCGAGGTCGAACAGGGCGACGGTGAACTGATGGTGAGCGGCGATGCCATTCGCGTCTCGCAGCAGGCCGATGTCGCCAACCTCGCATGGAATGATCTCGAGATTGATCTTGTGATGGAATGCAGCGGCGCATTTACCGATCGTGAGACCGCACAGATTCATCTCGCTAACGGCGCGAAACGCGTCCTGTTTTCGCAGCCCGCCGACAGCGATGTTGACGCGACTCTCGTATACGGGATTAATCACGAGACGCTCGCGCACGACGCCACCATAATCTCGAACGCCTCGTGCACAACTAATTGCATTGTGCCGGTACTAAAAGCGATCGATGAGGTGTTTGGAATCGACCACGGAGTCATCACCACGATTCACTCGGCGATGAATGACCAACCGGTTATCGACAGCTACCATCATCAAGACCTGCGCAAAACACGCAGTGCGATGCAATCGATTATTCCGGTAGACACAGCGCTCGCCAAAGGCATCGAGCGTATTCTGCCAAACTTAAACGGCAGGCTTCAGGCGCAGGCGATTCGCGTACCCACGGTAAACGTCTCGGCGATGGATCTTACGCTGACGCTCAACTCGGACGCCACGGTGGACTCGGTGAACGCCGCGTTAGTCGCCGCTAGCGATAGCCTACCGCCAAACATTTTGGGCTACACGCTAGAGCCGCTCGCCTCGACCGACTTTAATCACGACCCGCGCTCTGCCGTAGTTGATCTTAATCAGACGCTCGTCGCGGGTACGCGCCTCGTTAAGCTTTTAGTATGGTTCGACAACGAGTGGGCCTACGCAAATCGCATGCTCGACGTTGCTCAGTTTATTCATCGCCGCGAAAAAGAATAGAGTAGAAAAAAGGAAAAGAAAGAGAATGAATTTCCACCGCATGGAAAGCTTGTCGTTAGCCGATAAGCGCGTGCTAATACGCGAAGACCTCAATGTACCGGTGAAAGACGGCGTTGTAGGCAACGACACGCGCATACGCGCAGCATTGCCAACGATTAAACTCGCGCTGGAATTAGGCGCGCGGGTAATCGTAATGTCGCATCTCGGTCGCCCTCAAGAAGGCGTCGCTGCGTCGGACCAACAAGAATTCTCTCTTGCGCCGGTGGCGGCACACTTAAGCACACTGCTTGGCTCGCCCGTTGTGCTTGATAATAGCGCGCTTGAGAATGGCGAGTCCTATCAACAAAAACCAGGAACGGTGACACTGCTCGAAAACGTGCGCATGAATATCGGTGAAGGCAAAAACGACGACGCGCTCGCCAAGCGCTACGCAGCCCTGTGCGACGTGTTTGTGATGGACGCCTTTGGCACCGCCCACCGTGCGCAGGCAAGCACCCACGGCGTGGCAAAGTTTGCGCCCATCGCCTGCGCAGGCCCACTACTCGCTGGCGAACTCGACGCCCTGCAAAAATCATTGCATGCACCCGAGCGGCCCATGCTGGCAATAGTCGGCGGCGCCAAAGTGTCGAGCAAACTCGAAGTATTGAAAAGCCTTGCCACCAAAGTCGATCACCTAATTGTGGGCGGTGGAATCGCCAATACATTCCTCGCCGCCAGCGGGATTAATGTGGGTAAAAGCCTGTGCGAGACAGACCTCATTCCACTTGCCAAAGAGTTAATGGCGCAGACGTCTATACCACTGCCTATCGATGTGGTGGTCGCAAAAGAATTTAGCGCAGAGGCGGTAGCGACGACAAAACTCGTTGCAGAGATAAGCGACGACGATATGATTTTGGATATCGGCCCGCAGACGGCTGCAATGTTTGCGGACACCATCGCCGCAATGAAAACAATTATCTGGAATGGCCCAGTGGGTGTGTTCGAGATCCCGCAGTTTGCCCATGGCACCGAGGCAATCGCAAAAGCGGTCGCAGCGAACGCGGGCTTCTCGATCGCAGGCGGCGGCGAAACCATTGCCGCGATCGACACCTTCGGTGTGACCGAATCGATCTCGTATATTTCGACAGGCGGCGGCGCATTTTTAGAATACGTGCAGGGCGAAGTATTGCCCGCGGTAGACATTTTGCTGCAACGTGCGGCTAGCTCAGAATAATTATTCGTCAAGAATTTAGACAGTAGAGGACACAGACATGGCACTTATTAGCTTACGACAACTACTCGATCACGCAGCCGAGAATGGCTACGGCGTGCCGGCGTTTAATGTAAATAACCTCGAGCAGATACGCGCGATTATGGAAGCCGCAGACGAGGCCAGCAGCCCCGTTATCCTGCAAGCCTCCGCAGGCGCGCGCAAGTATGCCGGCTCTAACTTCCTTAAGCATTTGATTCAGGCGGCGATCGAAGAGTTTCCTCACATACCGATTGTTATGCACCAAGATCACGGTGTCTCGGCTGCCGTTTGTCAGCGCTCGATCCAACTCGGGTTTTCGTCTGTCATGATGGACGGCTCACTTGGCGAAGACGGCAAGACCCCGATGGACTTCGACTATAACGTCGCGGTAACCAAAACCGCCGTTGCCATGGCCCACGCCTGCGGTGTTTCGGTCGAAGGGGAAATCGGCTGCCTAGGCTCGCTCGAAACCGGCATGGCCGGCGAAGAAGACGGCATTGGCGCCGAAGGTGTTTTGTCGATGGAGCAGATGCTAACCGACCCGCAGGAAGCCGAAGACTTCGTTAATGCGACCGGCGTCGACGCTCTCGCCATCGCGGTAGGCACAAGCCACGGTGCTTATAAATTCAGCCGCCCGCCTACCGGCGACATACTCGCGATTAGCCGCATCAAAGAAATTCACGCCAAGATTCCGAACACGCACCTCGTTATGCATGGCTCGTCATCGGTGCCGCAGGAATGGCTAGCGATTATTAATGAGTTCGGCGGAGAGATTCCCGAGACCTACGGCGTTCCCGTGTCAGAAATTCAAGAAGGCATTCGCCACGGCGTGAGAAAAGTGAATATCGATACCGACCTACGCTTAGCCTCAACCGGCGCCGCACGCAAGTTTCTCGCCGAAAATCCGAGCGAATTTGACCCGCGCAAATTCTTAATCCCCACCATGACTGCAATGAAAGGCATAGTGAAGGACCGCCTCGAGGCGTTCGGCTGTGCGGGTCAGGTGTCCAATATCGGCAAGGTTTACAGCCTTGAAGAGATGGCTGATAAATACGGCTTATAGGTAGTTGCGATTGTCACGGGTGGTTAAGATGCCCGTGACAGTAAGCTACAGAAGCCGCACAGCCATTAGAACCAGCACCACAAGCGACGCAATCCAGACAAAAGAACGCGCGGGGTTGATGCCCCCCACGTAACACACCAGATAAACCACCCTAAGCCCAAGCCAAACCTGTGCGAGCACCAGCAGGTCGGCGCCGTTTATCATTGCAAGCAAACACATCGCCAAAAACGGCACGAGGCTTTCTTGAAAATTGGTCGCCGCGCGCCCTGCCCGAGCCGCGCCGACGCTCAGCTCTAGCCCTTCGTCCCTCGACCCCAACAAATACTTTAAATGAATCCGATTATAAAAAGCCGGAACGAACCAGATATGCACCAACGTGAGTGCCAGAGTGGCAATAATTATCTGCGTCATGGTGTTGCTCCTTTTAGGGGGCTTTTTTAAGGGGTCAGACCCCTTAAAAAAGCACGCGGGACTTGATCGTCCCATTTACTTCGTTGAGCCGTGCAAGTGCCAGCTCGCTTGCGTCCACGTCCACGTCCATGACCACATAACCCACTTTGTCGTTGGTTTGCAGATACTGCGAGCTGATGTTGATGCCGTTTTCGGAGAATATGCTGTTGATCTGGCTCAGCACGCCGGGCACGTTTTCATGGATGTGTAGCAGGCGGTGTTTGCCGGGGTGGGCGGGGAGCGACACTTCGGGGAAGTTTACGGAGGCGAAGCTCGAGCCGTTGTCGCTGTAACGAACCAGCTTTTCGCTGACCTCGATGCCGATATTGCGCTGTGCTTCCATCGTGCTGCCGCCGACATGGGGCGTGAGGATGCAGTTGTCGAAGTCTCGTAGAGGCGAGACAAATTCTTCGTCGTTAGACTTGGGCTCAACAGGGAAAACATCTATAGCGGCGCCGGCCAGGCGCTTTTCGCGCAGGGCTGCGGCGAGTGCATCGATGTCGACAACGGTGCCGCGCGAGGCGTTAATAAAGATTGCGTTGGGCTGCATCCAGCCAAGCTGCTCGGCGCCGATCATGTCTTTGGTGTCCGGCGTCTCGGGCACGTGCAGGGTGACGATATCGCAGGTGCTCATTAATTCTTGCAGCGAGTTAAGCTGAATGGCGTTGCCAAGCGGTAGCTTGGTTACGACGTCGAATAGGAATACTTTCATGCCCATCGATTCGGCGAGCACGCTGAGCTGCGAGCCGATATTGCCATAGCCCACGATGCCAAGTTTTTTACCGCGAGTCTCGAATGAGCCGGTAGCAGTTTTCTGCCATTCGCCGCGATGCAGCAACGCACTCTTTTCGGGCACGCGGCGCAGTAATAAGATCGACTGGCCGATGACCAACTCAGCGACGCTGCGGGTATTGGAATAAGGGGCATTGAATACGGGAATGCCGCGAATCAAGGCGGCGTTGAGATCAACCTGATTTGTGCCAATACAGAAACAGCCGACCGCTTGCAGTTTTTTCGCCGCGGCAAACACCCGCTCGGTGAGCTGTGTACGCGAGCGCAGACCGACGAAATGGACGTCTTTAATCTTCTCGACTAGCTCGTCTTCGCTCAGCGACGTTTTGAGGTATTCGATGTTCTCATAGCCTTCGTTTCTCAGTGCCTCAACAGCGCTTTCGTGAACGGCCTCGAGGAGGAGAAATTTGATCTTGCGCTTATCGAGCGAGGTTGATTGCATGAGGTATGAGTTCCTTTTTCGCGGTGCCGGCAGGCTGGGGACGATGCCCAAAAATCGCACGCATGGTAACATATTGCTCGAAGCAGTATCCTCACTTGCGCGTCTATTGTCATCTATTGTCATCCAACAGTCATCGCTGCGAGTAGAGTGTAGAACATTTAGTAGGCGCAGTGCGTGACTGCATGCGGCGCGGCCTTCAGGAAACCACGATGAAATGCACCAAAGCTGAACTTCTCGAAGCCCTCCACGACCTGGTTGGCGACGCTGGCCTCAAGACCTCTCCCGCCGACCTCGACACCTATGGCAAAGACTGGACCCGAGTCTATACGCCATCACCTGTGGCGATTGTGCTGCCCGCCGACACCGACGAAGTGGTCGCACTTGTTAAATTTGCAAAACGTATGGAAGTACCGCTGGTCCCCTCTGGTGGCCGCACGGGCTTGAGCGGCGGCGCGATGGCACACTCTGGCGAGGTCGTAGTCGCATTTGATCGCATGAATAAAATACTCGACTTTGACGCATCCGATCGGCTCGTCATCTGCGAGCCAGGCGTTGTTACCGAGCAGCTGCAGCAGTTTGCCGAAGCCGAAGGTTTGCACTATCCGGTCGATTTTGCGTCGTCAGGATCGAGCCAGCTTGGTGGCAACGTGGCGACGAACGCGGGCGGCATCAAAGTGATTCGCTATGGCATGACCCGAAGCTGGGTGGCGGGTATGAAAGTGGTCACCGGCAACGGCGAGGTGCTGAGCTTTAACCAAGGCTTAGCGAAGAACAACACTGGCTACGATTTCCGCCATCTGTTTATCGGCTCCGAGGGCACGCTTGGCTTTATTGTCGAACTGACGATGAACCTCACGAGCCCGCCTAAAGATCCTACGGTGATGCTGCTTGGCGTCGAAAATATGGCGTCAACAATGCCAGTGTTACAAG
>ENA-OWPI01004246-OWPI01004246.1-marine-metagenome-genome-assembly--contig:-NODE-4246-length-11619-cov-7.923843_pt1 | contig 11619 bp, 8 predicted proteins | sample MGYA00238138_ERZ651775 | MGnify/ENA primary metagenome ERZ651775 (study PRJEB26906, sample SAMN06265043) | marine metagenome | isolation source: Helgoland LTER site | place: Germany:Helgoland, sampling...
GGATTATGATAAAAATGCTTCAACTTTTTCTGTTTAATTTCAGTGATTTATAGTCATATAAATTAGGTGCGTTAAATAGTGTGTAATAGAAATTGGTTGCTAATGACTGGTAACAATCGAAAAAAACAAAATTATTCAAAATCCAGAAATTTTAAGAGCTCATCAACCGCCTGTTCAACAGATTGTTTTGACGTCTTTATATGTAATTCAGGTTCTAGTGGTGCCTCATAAGGACTGTCGATACCCGTGAAATTTGGAATTTCACCTCGCCGTGCTTTTTGATAAAGGCCTTTAGGGTCTCGTTTTTCAGCAATAGCTAATGGTGTGTCGACAAATATCTCGGTAAATTCACCGTCTTCAAATAACTCTCGGACCATTGCGCGTTCTGCTCGAAATGGCGAAATGAAGGCAGTCAATACAACCACACCTGCATCCACCATGAGCTTAGCCACTTCACCAATGCGCCGGATGTTTTCCACCCGACCTGCATCGGTAAATCCAAGGTCACTGTTGAGGCCATGCCGCACATTGTCACCATCCAGGATATACGTACGAATTCCCCGCTCATGCAGCGCTTTTTCCAGTGCATTGGCGATGGTTGATTTTCCAGACCCAGAGAGACCGGTAAACCACAGCACGCGACTGGTATGTCCATTGAGTTGGCGTCGGGCTGACTTATCGACATCAAGCTGTTGTCTGTGGACGTTACTGGCACGACGCAGCGCAAAGTCAATTATCCCAGCCGCAACGGTCGATGATTTAAGCTATGCGACAACCGCATCAGATTATTTCTTCCAATTAATGTTCTGTGCGGCAACAGCTTCTATCGTTTCTGGTGCAGTGGCTGAGCGCATTAAGCTATGGCCGTTCTTGGTCTTTACGTTCATTTTGACCGCGGTGATTTACCCCCTTCAGGCAAGCTGGAAATGGGGCGGCGGTTTTCTTGACAGCATGGGCTTTCTTGATTTTGCTGGTTCGACTGTTGTCCATTCAGTTGGTGGCTGGGCGGCGCTTGCTGGCGTGTTGATCCTTGGCCCAAGAATTGGAAAATATAAAGACGGCCGTGTTGTGCCGATGCCTGGTGCGAATTTACCGCTGGCAACGCTTGGAACCTTCATTTTATGGATGGGCTGGTTTGGGTTTAACGGCGGGTCGCAATTGGCGATGGGCAGCATTGGCGATGTTGCTGATATCTCGCGTATCTTTGCCAATACCAATGCCGCTGCGGCTGGTGGTGCGCTTGTCGCGCTGGCACTGACCCAGGTTTTCTATGGCAAGGTCGATTTGACAATGGTGTTAAATGGTGCACTTGCAGGGCTTGTGTCGATTACCGCAGAACCGCTGACCCCAACTTTGGGCGCAGCGACATTAATCGGCGGCGTTGGCGGCGTGATTGTGGTCTTTGCGGTGCCGTTCCTCGACAAGATCAAAATTGACGATGTTGTTGGTGCCATTCCGGTTCACCTGATGGCCGGTATTTGGGGAACACTCGCCGTGCCATTGACCAATGGTGATGCCAGCTTTGTAACCCAGCTAACGTCAATCTTCATTGTTGGTGTGTTCACCTTTGTGGTCTCATTAATTGTCTGGTTTGCCATTGATAAAATCATGGGTATTCGGGTCAGCGAGGAAGACGAGCTGGCTGGTTTGGATAGTGCTGAACTTGGCATGGATGCCTATCCCGAGTTCTCACGCTAGATCAATTGCAACGTCAAAGTTGTAGCAAAATAAAGTTAGCCAGCGCCGGTTTTATCGGGGCTGGCTATTTATTAGAAAAAACAAGAACAATAAATTCTGAAAGATCTTTGTTTTCTTTCAATTTTAGAAGCTTTACAGCGGCAGTTTTTTTCTCCTATTCTAAAATTCAATTATCCCCGATGATTTTTGTTGAAAACTAGCGGTGCGCAACAGAGCTGAGAGAGTAATGTCGCAAACATTAAACGAAGGCTGTTCGAGCACCAAGCCACTATTTGAAGCTGTTGGCGTGACCAAAAGCTTTGGCAATTTTATCGCTAATGATGATGTGTCTTTTCAGATTCATGCTGGTGAAATTCATGCGCTTTTAGGCGAAAATGGCGCTGGCAAATCGACCTTTGTAAAAATTGCTTATGGGCTGCTACAGCCTGATGCTGGTCAGTTATTTTGGAATGGCGAGCCAATTTCCATTCCCGGACCCCAACAGGCACGCCAGCGCGGCATTGGCATGGTGTTTCAGCATTTTTCGCTGTTTGACGCATTGACCGTTGCCGAAAATATCCAATTGGCAATGCCGCCCGGTGAAACGATTGCATCGCTATCCAATCGCATTGCCAGCATTTCAAAAGAATATGGTATCGAGGTTGATCCGGCGGCGCGTATTCACAATCTGTCCGTGGGCCAGCAGCAGCGTGTTGAGATTGTTCGCTGTTTGCTGCAAGACCCGAAATTGCTGATCATGGATGAACCAACATCGGTTTTAACCCCTCAGGAAACCGAACAGCTTTTTGAAGTGCTTCGCCGGTTTGCCGACAATGGGCTGGCAGTGTTGTTTATTTCGCACAAGCTGGATGAAATTCGGGCTTTGACAAGCCGTGCAACGGTATTGCGGCGTGGACAGAATGTTGGCTCGGTAAACACCAAAGGCCAATCGAACCGCCAGCTTGCCGAATTGATGATTGGCACCAAGGTCAAGGATGTGGCGCGCCAAAAAGCACCGGCAAAAAGTAAAATATTATTTGCTGTCAACAAGTTAAACCGGCCAAAGCAAAATGCCTTTTCGGTGACGCTTCGCGATATTACGATTGAGGCGCGCGCTGGTGAAGTTTTTGGGATCGCCGGTATCGCTGGTAACGGCCAAGATGAATTAATGGCGGCGCTAACGGGTGAGTGGCTTGGCAATGAAGCGGAGATTATCACTCTTGATGGTGGTGATATTTCGTCGCAAGGGCCAGCCGAACGCCGCCTTGGAGGCATGGGGTTTATTCCCGAAGAGCGCAATGGTCATGCGGCGGTGCCGTCAATGAGTCTTGCCGACAATGCGTTGCTAACCAATCATTCGCTTGCCGGTGTGGTGCGCGGTGGGGTGCTTGATCTGGCCGGCATGCGTGCCAAAGCCGCTGCAATTGCAGCGGATTTTGATGTTCGCCTTCCCGAGCCTAACCCGCTGGCATCATCCTTATCGGGTGGTAATTTGCAGAAATTTGTCGTTGGGCGCGAAATTATCAAAGTGCCGCGCGTGCTTATCGTATCGCAACCAACATGGGGTGTTGATATCGGGGCGGCGGTGTTTATCCGTGCGGCAATGCTTGATCTTGTGGCCAAAGGATCGGCGGTGGTGATGATATCGCAGGACCTTGAAGAAATTTTCGCAATTTCGCATCGCATTGCCGTATTGCATGATGGTGTTTTATCGCCTGCTGAATCAGCCACAAAATTGACAGCTGAAAAGGTCGGGCTTTTGATGGGTGGCAGTGTTTCCGTAAAAGATACGACACAAGATAATGTTCAAGGAGCAAGCGCATGATCAGCATGACTCCGCGCAAACATATCCCTCTGTCGCTGACCCTGCTGACGCCAGCGGTTGCGATTTTCCTAACCTTGGCTGTTGGTGCCGGCATTTTTGGTATTCTTGGCTTTAGTCCGCTTGGGTCACTTTATACTTTTTTTGTCGCGCCAATTTCGCGCCCTGATCAAATTGGTGACCTTTTTGTAAAGGCCTGTCCGCTGATCATTACCGCCACTGGGCTGGTATTTTGTTTTCGGGCGAATGTATGGAATATCGGCGCTGAGGGCCAGTTGGTTTTTGGGGCCATCTTTTCGGGTTGGGTGGCGCTGAGTTTTCCGGATTGGCCAGCGATAACCCTGATGCCGGCAATGGTCTTGGCAAGCATTATTGGTGGCATATGCTGGGCGATGATACCGGCATTATTAAAAGTTAGGTTTAACACCAATGAAATTTTGGTGTCGTTGATGCTGACTTATGTTGCGGCGCTGTTTATTGACTGGCTGGTGCGCGGCCCATGGCGTGATCCGATGTCATTCGGGTTTCCGCTGACGAAAATGTATAGCGATGCTGGTCTGATCCACCGGATTGATGTGCCATTTGTTGGCAGTTTGGGGCAGTTGCATTGGGGGGTTGTTGGCGCCTTGCTATTGGCGATTGCTGGAAGTTTTGTGCTGTCGCGCACGATTTTAGGATTTCAGATCAAGGTAATGGGCGATGCACCGCGTGCAGGTCGGTTTGCTGGCTTTAAGCCGCATCTGGTGACGATTGGCGTGATGGCAATTGCTGGGGGTGCTGCCGGGCTTGCGGGAATGGTTGAAGTGTCTGCCAGCATGGGTCAGTTGCAGCCGAATGTTTCTTTTGGTTATGGGTTTACCGCCATCATTGTTGCGTTTTTGGCGCGGTTAAACCCGATTGGGGTGATTTTTGCCGGCCTGATTGTCGCCCTTGCCGAACTTGGTGGTGATTATGCGCAGATCGCGCTGGGCATGCCAAAGGTGGTGACAGGTGTTTTCAAGGGAATCTTGCTGTTCATGCTGTTGGCAGGGGAGACATTTAACCGTTATCACATCACTTGGCGACGTTCGGCCGTCATGCCGGTTTCAAAGGAGCAATAGAATGGAAGCTTTGATCCTAACTGTTCTATTGACGTCGGTACCCTTGATTTTTGCGGCGACGGGTGAATTGGTTGCCGAACGAAGCGGGGTGTTGAATCTGGGAGTTGAAGGCATGATGTTGATGGGAGCTGTATCGGCCTTTGCGGCAACATCGATCCTTGGAAATCCATATATGGGCATTCTGGCTGGTGCGGTTGCTGGGGCGCTGACCGCCGCAGTATTTTCCCTATTTGCCTTGGGTCTTGCCACCAATCAGGTTGCAACGGGTCTTGCCCTGACCATTTTTGGGTCAGGCTTGTCAGGGCTTGTTGGCGCGCCCTTTGTTGGCGGCACGGTTGAGGGTTTGCCTAATCTTGCCATTCCGCTTCTTGTTGATATTCCGGTTATTGGCAATTTGCTGTTTAACCACGACATCATGGCTTATTTATCTATTGGCTTTCTTGTGCTTGTGGCGTGGTTTTTGAACCGAACGCGGGCCGGTTTGGTGTTGCGGGCAGTTGGCAATAGTCACGATTCGGCGCATGCGCTTGGTTATCGGGTGCTTTTAGTGCGGTTTGGTGCCGTGTCCTTTGGTGGTATGATGGCCGGACTTGGCGGGGCGTATTTGCCGCTTGTGCTAACGCCACATTGGTCTGAAGGCATGACCGCGGGGCGTGGTTGGATTGCGCTTGCGCTTGTGGTCTTTGCATCTTGGATTCCTTCGCGTATTCTTATCGGTGCGTTATTATTCGGCGGAATTACGATTATGCAGCTGGCAGGACAGGCGCGGGGATGGACCGTGCCTTCACAGATGCTGTCGATGCTGCCTTATATTGCGACAATCATCGTTTTGGTGGTGATTGCGCGTAATCGTGATTTTGCATTGGCAAACTCCCCAGCCTGTTTGGGGCGTTTGTTTATCGGTAACAAATAGATGTCACCAGGCATCAAATCTTTTATACGGCATTAGGCATTTAATTTTTCAGGAGGAAACAATGAAAACAAAAATTACCCTTTCATTTGGTGCAGTTGCTGCTGTTGCCAGCTTAGCCTTGTCGGCCTTGGTTGGCTTGACAACGGTTACTGCGGCGAATGCAGCCGATAAGGTTAAGGTTGGCTTTGTCTATCTGACCACGCCCGGTGACCATGGCTGGACTTATGCGCATGAAGTTGCTCGTCAAGATGTTGAAAAGCATTTTGGCGATAAGGTTGAGACAACTTTTGTTGAAAATGTGCCAGAGGGCCCTGATTCGGCGCGCGTCATCCGCGAATTGGCAAAACAAGGAAATGACATCATTTTCACCACCTCTTTTGGCTACATGGATCATACGATCAAGGTCGCTAAAGAATTTCCAAACGTGAAATTTGAGCATATAACTGGCTATAAGCGGTCTCCAAATGTGGCTACCGGTAATATCCGGTTTTACGAAGGCCGTTATGTCCAAGGTGTTGTTGCTGGTCTGATGACCAAATCAAACAAAATTGGTTATTTGGCATCTTTCCCAATCCCCGAGGTAATTCAGGGTATAAATGCATTTGGCATTGGTCTTCGCTCGGTGAACCCAAAGGCCGAAGTTTCAGTTATCTGGGTGAACTCTTGGTATGATCCGGTTAAAGAAGCTGATGCAGCTAAAGTTCATATTGCCGAAGGTGCGGACATTCTTGCTCAGCACACAGACAGCCCTGCTATGCTGCAGACTGCACAAAAAGCTGGTGTTCATGGCTTTGGCCAGTCAAGTGATATGAAAGCTTTTGCGCCAAAGGCACAATTGTTTAGCTCAGTGAATAACTGGGGACCTTACTATATTTCAAAAATTCAACAGATGATGGATGGAAAATGGTCAACTGGCGACGGCCCTGATCACTGGGCTGGTAACACGTGGGTTGGTATGGCAGATGATTATCTGGTGTTGTCACCATTTGAGAACATGCCTTCGGATGTTGCCGCCGCTGCGGCCAAGGCTGCTGCCGATATCAAATCAGGCAAAAACAAGATCTTCACTGGTCCAATCAAAGACAATTCTGGCAAGATTCGTGTTCCTGCTGGCAAGACCTTGAATGACGGTGAGCTGTTCCAAACGCTTGATTATTACGTCGATGGTATTTCGGGCAAAATCCCGGGCTAATGCGCTAGCCTGACGATTGAAAAACAGGAAAAGGGATGTCTCAAACTGGATGTCCCTTTTTTGATGCTGTTTTCTACCGCTATATTAAAAATCCTTTAAACAGTATATGCGCGGTCAAAAAAGGCTGTATTTTCCGGCTGTTTCTGCGCAGACTATGGCCATGACAAATACAGATCAATCCAGTGCTGGCAAGCCCAGTATTTTCGTGACGCGCCGCTGGCCAGCCGATGCTGAAGCTGCGCTTTCTCAATATTTTATTCCAACCTTTAATTTGGATGATCGGCCGCTTTCTGCCGCTGAAATGGCCGCTGGTTTTGCCAGCCATGATGCCATTGCGCCAACCGTATCTGACAAGATTGGCGCTGATGTCATTACGGCCGGTGCCAATGGAAAGGGGCGGCTGATTGCCAATTTTGGCGTTGGTGTAAATCATATTGACCTCGGTGCCGCTGCCGCGGCTGGTATCGCGGTTAGCAACACGCCCGGTGTGTTAACCGATGCCACGGCTGATCTGGCCTTGACGCTGATTTTGATGCTGTCGCGCCGTGCTGGCGAAGGTGAGCGGGAATTGCGCGCCGGTGAATGGCAAGGCTGGCGGCCAACCCATTTGATGGGGCGTGCCTTGCAGGGCAAAACGCTTGGCATTATCGGAATGGGGCGCATTGGCAAAGCGGTGGCGCAGCGGGCGGCATTGGGCTTTGGCATGAAGATTGTGTTTTATAACCGGTCACGGATTGACGACATATCGGCCTATCCGGCACGCCAGCTTGATGATGTTGAAAGCGTTTGCCAAATTGCTGATTGTCTGTCGCTTCATTGCGCGGCAAGTGCTGATACATTCCATATTTTGAATGCTGAGCGGTTGGCGATGATGAAGCCCGATGCCTATGTCATCAATACGGCGCGCGGTGATGTTGTTGATGAAACCGCATTGGCGGCGGCGCTTTCGGCCAAACGGCTTGGCGGGGCGGGGCTTGATGTGTTTCAAGGTGAGCCGTTGATTGATCCGGCATTGCTGGCGGCGCCAAATACCGTTTTATTGCCACATCTGGGATCGGCAACAATCGAAACGCGAACTGCAATGGGGCTAAAGGTTGTTGAAAATGCGCGCGCCTTTTTTGCTGGCCAGCCTTTGATTGATCCGGTTTGAGGTGGATCGCATGAATTTTGATGCTTCATTCGAAGCGTTGGTTCGCAACGGCTTTGCCGCGGCGCTTGCCGCCGGACAGCCGGATCGCATCACCCGCTCGGCATATGCAGCGCTTGACCAGCAACCAACGGCGGTTATTGCGCTTGGCAAGGCGGCTGGGGCGATGGCAGCGGCGGTTCGCAATGGCGGTTATGATGGTTCGGGTCTTGTCATTACTACCGATGAAAACCACCGCCAGATTGATGGTTTTGATTGTTTTGCCAGTGCGCACCCGGTTCCCGATGAACGCGGTCTTGCCGCGGCAATTGCGGTTGAGAATCGTGTCAAATCTCTTGGCCAGGCGGATCATTTGCTGTTGCTGATCAGTGGTGGCGGCTCGGCCTTGTTGCCAGCACCGTCAAGCGGCATCAGCCTTGCCCAGAAAATTGCGCTGAATGATGCGTTGCTCGCAAGTGGCCTTGATATTCATGCGATGAATGCGGTTCGGCGGTTATTTTCGCGGTTAAAAGGTGGGCGGTTGGCGCGATTGGCTGCACCCGCCAAGGTAACGCAATTTCTGTTATCTGATGTGCCGGGTGATTTGCCGGAATCAATCGCCAGCGGCCCTGCTGTTGCCGATCCGGTGCCGTTTAATGATGCGCTTCATCTCATTCAAAAACATGGTCTTGATCGGCTGGATTTTGTCATGCCGCATCTGCAGGCAATCCGGAATGGAACCGCCGATGGGCCTGTGCGGTCGGGTGATCCAGTTCTTGATCAGGTGCAAACCAACATCTTGGCAAGCAATGCACAATGCCGTGATGCGGCCGCAGGCTATATCCGCCAAGCGATGCCCGAAATGCAGTTTCTCGATGCGCCAGCCCTTGATGGCGAGGCCAGTCAGATGGCAGCGCATCTTGCGGTGCAGATTATCAGTCAGCACCATGCTGGCAAGCCTTATGCGTTGGTGGCTGGCGGCGAAACAACCGTAACCCTTGATATGGCTAATCCCGGAAAGGGTGGGCGGTCACAGGAACTGGCTCTTGCCTTTGCGGCGGCAATGACAGCGGCCGGATCAAACGCCCCTAAAAATTGGGTGATTTTGGCTGGCGGCACCGATGGCCGTGATGGGCCAACCGATGCGGCTGGCGGCATGATCGCCGCGTCACAAAATTTTGATCAAACGGCGGCGCGTGCCGCGCTGTTATCGCATAACAGCTATGATTATCTAAAAGCGCATGATCAGCTTTTGATGGTCGGGGCAACAGGTACCAACCTTGCCGATCTGGTTTTGATCATTGCGCAAGATTGATGTTTTTGCCAAGGGCGAAATGCCGTCCAGAATGATTTTCCCCAGTTATGAGCTGGATAAGAAATAAGCCGCATAAGAAAAGGGTCGGACAAGACATAAAGTCCTGACCGACCCTGATTTGCGGATAGGATTGGCAAACCAAACAAACTCCCCCAAGCTGGCTTTGTCTGCCGCAACCTATATCGCAAAGCTCTATAATTGCCGTCTAAAATCGCCGGCTAAATTCGTGCAGATCATCTGCGATTGATACGTCTGATCCGCCCTTTCCTTGTGCCTTTTTTGCGGGGTTGCGGGCAAGGAAAAAAAAGCAAATTTGAAAATTGTAAAAGATTTACATTTTCCATTTACAGGCTATGCTGAATTTGTAAGCAAAGCGAAACAGCAGCCACGATCAGGGAGAGGGCGCGATGCAGGAGAAAATTCTTGTTGGACATAAATTGCGGCGTTTTCGCAAATCCATTGGCCTGTCACAAACAGCGATGGCGGAAGCGCTGGAAATCAGCCCATCTTATCTGAATCTTCTAGAACATAATCAGCGTCCTTTGACCGTTGGGTTGCTTCTTCGCCTTGGCAATAGCTTTGATATTGATCTCAAGGATTTTGCCGAAGATGACGCGGCTAGCCTGTCAACGGGCATGTCTGAAATTTTCGCCGATCCATTGCTTGCCAATGAGCAGGTGCCGCGCCGTGAAATTCAGGATATGATCACCGCCGCGCCGGGGGCGGCGCGCGGATTGGTGACGCTGTTTCAGGCCTATCGCAAAGTGCGTGATGAACTAGAAGCAACCGCGGGGGATGGCGGCGTTCGGCAGATGAGCAATCCTGTTGAAAAAGTGCGCGCCACATTGCAGCAGTCGAATAATTACTTTCCTATTCTTGAAGACGCGGCAGATGAATTGCGCCGTGCGGCCAAAATTGAATCGGTCAGTGATTTTGGCCTAACAGGTGACAATACGCTTGCCAGCCTTGCCGCTCACGTGAAAGACACGCTTGGCCTTCGGGTCAGAATCATGCCGGTAGAGGTGATGCAGAACCAGCTTCGCCGTTATGATCTGCATCGCCACGAAATTTTGCTAAGCGAGGCATTGCGCCGCCCGCAACGGCAGTTTCATCTTTTGATTCAAATCGCACTTCTTAGCCAGCAGGCGGCCTTGGACAAAATCTGTCAAGATCAGGCGGTTCAGGATACGCAGGCGCAATCGCTGTTGAAAATCACTCTTGCCGGTTACTTCGCCGGTGCGGTGATGATGCCCTATTCGGCCTTTTTGGATTCGGCGAAAAGCCTTCGTTATGATCTTGATCTTTTGGGGCGTCGGTTTGGGTGCAGCTTTGAACAGGTCTGTCACCGCCTGACAACATTGAATGCGCCAAATGCGCGTGGGATACCGTTTTTCTTCATTCGGGTTGATGATGCTGGCAATATTTCCAAACGGCTTGCCGCTGCCGGCATGCAATTTGCCACACATGGTGGCACTTGTCCGAAATGGACGATGCATAAGGCCTTTCGGACACCGGAAAAGATTTTGGCACAGGCGGCCGAATTGCCGAATGGGCAGAAATATTTCATGCTTGCCCGCACCGCACCGCCATTATGGTCGCCAACCTTGGCGCAATCACCGGAATTTGCTGTTACGCTTGGATGTGAATTGCATCATGCCCGCGATATGATCTATGCCGATCAAATTGATATTTCAAAATCGGCACGGCTTGACCAGATTGGCGTTGGCTGTTCGGTTTGCGAGCGCATGGATTGCACCCAAAGAGCGCATCCGCCAATTGGCCACGAATTGCGCTTTGACGGGCCGATGCGCCGTATTGGTCTTTATGACCTTGGCACCAAAGGCACAAACAGCAAATAACTTACAATTTTTTTGGCAAAACGTCACTTGATTGGCGTGTCGGTGGTGCGCTTTTTGCCGGTAGCAAGCACGCCCCAAATTTTGAAATATTATTACAAAAATGGTGATTTCAACTTTTTGAAATAAAATTACAAAACAAAATTTGCCTCGGTTTGTTGCCATGCGTTGTTTTAATGCCGCTTGTGATCTGTTAGCCTGTGATTCGAGATTTGAAGCAGGTTAAGACGGGCATCGATGCGGTAAAATCTGACATAACGGTCACCAAGATGGCGTATAGGCAATGATGCAAGATAATGAACAGATTGAACGCAAGGATGACGGCAGTGACCGGTTGGCGGCGCTTTACGGCCTGACGCCAAAGGTTGAAACAGCAATTATTGAGGCTGTTCAGGCGGGTGCCGTTCGTCGTCTTCGCACGCTTGTTGCGCCGCTTCACCCGGCGGATCAGGCCGATCTTTTAGAGCGCATGCCAGCGCGGACAGCCGCGTCTCTTGTGCGGTTTCTTGGCGATCATCTTGATGCTGAAACGCTGACTTACCTTGATGAAAACACGCGTGAAGCCATTGTCGAAGTGATGGGCGCAAAGGCTTTGGCGCGCCAGCTTCATGATCTGTC
>ENA-OWPI01004248-OWPI01004248.1-marine-metagenome-genome-assembly--contig:-NODE-4248-length-11617-cov-2.626430_pt1 | contig 11617 bp, 8 predicted proteins | sample MGYA00238138_ERZ651775 | MGnify/ENA primary metagenome ERZ651775 (study PRJEB26906, sample SAMN06265043) | marine metagenome | isolation source: Helgoland LTER site | place: Germany:Helgoland, sampling...
GACCGAAGGACCAAATAATTCTATAGCATACATATGCTCTTTTGTTCCATAACCTTTATGTCTAGAAAATCCATATACCGGAAGCATCTTGTCTAACCTTGTCATTATATTGTCGCGTAATACCTTAGCCACAATAGAAGCTGCTGATATTTCAGGGATGATATTGTCACCCTGTATAAAGCATTTTGAGCTTATATCTGTATCTGGCTTATATATTCCATCAATATATGCCATATCTGGTTTTAAATCTAGATTCGTAAGTGCACGCTTCATGGATATAAGTGTTGCATTATGTATATTAACCTCATCTATTTGATGATTGTTAGACTCCCCAACCCCAACAGAAAGGGAATTTCCAAGGATATAGTTTGCAAGTTTTACTCTTCTAGGGGCAGTTAATTTCTTAGAGTCAACCATTAAGGACCTATCTATAGTATCTTTGAGTATTATTGCTACAGATATAACGGGTCCAGCCAGACATCCTCGGCCAACCTCATCAACACCCGCTAAAAATTGACTTGTCATAACTAGTTCACTATATATAATTGAGATATTATAAATATAACAAATAATTAAAGCCAATACTTCAAAATGAAAAGAAAAAAATTAAATGTAGGTGTCATAGGGATAGGTTATCTAGGAAAATACCATCTTGAAAAATTTATTAATAATAAGCAGTGTGATACTGCATGGATTGTAGATACAAATATAGATACTATTGATCCAGTATTATATCCTATATTAGGAAGTGAATAGGGTTTAATATTAGTTAATTGTTTATTAAAAGGAGCTACTACAGTTAATTCAAAATACAGCGAGTTAATGGGCAGGGAACTACCTACTGAACAAGTGTCTGCGAATTGGCCAGATTGTCGGATATATTATTTCTGGCATAAAAGATGCCAAAGAGGTAAAAGTGGGTGATACAATAACAACAGTAGAGAACCCTGCAGAGATTGCTCTTTCTGGTTTTGAAGATGTAAAGCCAATGGTTTTTGCAGGAATATATCCAGTAGAAACTGAGGAGTTTGAAGAGCTCAGAATATCCTTAGAAAAATTGAGATTAAATGATGCATCACTATCATATGAAGCAGAGACCTCTGCTGCGTTGGGTTTTGGATTTCGTTGCGGATTTTTAGGGATGCTTCATCTTGAGATTATTCAAGAGCGTCTTGAGCGTGAATTTAATATGACAGTAATTACTACTGTCCCTAATGTATCATATCATGCGTTTAAAAAGTCAAGCCCTGATTTGATGTTTCTTGTTACAAACCCATCAGACTATCCTGACCCTTCGAGCTTGGATCGTATTGAGGAACCATTTATAAAGGCACAGATAATTACAAAATCTGAATTTGTAGGTGGAGTAATGAACCTTTGCATTGACAAAAGAGGAGTTATTACAGGTCAATCATATTTAACTACTGATCGAGTAGAATTATCATTTGATATGCCTTTAGCAGAGATAGTTTTTGATTTTTATGATCGGTTGAAAACGATTAGTAAGGGCTATGCAAGTTTTGATTACCACCCCATTGGATATCAAGCATCCACTTTGGTTAAAGTAGATATTTTGCTTAATGCAGAGCCAATTGATGCTCTAAGCGCTTTGATTCATAAAGACCATAGCCATAATATAGGAAAACGTCTTTGTGAAAAATTGAAAGAATTAATTCCTCGACAGCAATTTGTAATTGCAATTCAGGCAGCAATTGGGGCTAAAATTATTGCAAGAGAAACTTTAAGTGCCTTAAGAAAAGACGTTACGGCAAAATGTTATGGTGGAGATATTAGTCGCAAGCGGAAGTTATTAGAAAAACAGAAAAAAGGTAAGAAAAGAATGAGACAACTTGGGAATGTGGAAATTCCTCAAGATGCATTTTTAGCAGTTCTTAAGTTAAACGATTGATTTTTTCGCCTTTATCTATTCCGTCCTAACTTCGTTAACATGGCGAATAAAAAATCATTTGAGAAATTAGAATCCTTGAAGGAAGAAGCAAACCAAGGAGGTGGAGAAAAAAGAATTAAATCCCAACACGATAAAGGAAAGCTTACTGCTCGAGAAAGGCTGGAGCTACTTTTTGACGATGGAATTTTTGAGGAAATAGGTCAACTTGTTACTCATCGAAGCACTCTTTTTGGACTGGATAAAAAACGTTTTTTAGGAGATGGTGTCATCACAGGATATGGCAAAGTAGAAGGAAGACTTGTTTATGCATATGCTCAAGACTTTACTATTCTCGGAGGTTCATTGGCTGAGGCTCACGCTGAAAAAATATGTCGGATTATGGATTTGGCATTACAAAACGGAGTTCCAATAATTGGACTTAATGACTCTGGTGGTGCCCGAATTCAAGAGGGTGTTGTATCCTTGGGAGGCTATGCAGATATCTTCTTTAGAAATACAAAAGCCTCAGGGGTAATTCCTCAATTGAGCTTAATATTAGGGCCATGCGCTGGAGGAGCAGTGTATTCGCCTGCACTTACTGATTTCATTGGAATGGTTGAGGGCAGTAGTTATATGTTTGTAACCGGACCCAACGTCGTTAAAACAGTGACACATGAAGAGGTCACCTCTGAAGACCTTGGAGGGGCTCAAACTCATGCGGTAAAAAGCGGTGTTACACATTTTTCATACAAGGATGAACCGTCTGCAATTATTGGTTTTAAAAAGCTTTTATCTTATTTGCCTCAAAATTGTGAAGACTCAGTGCCTTTTTTGAATTACGATTCTAGAGATGAAATCAGACCAAACCTTGATAAAATTATTCCATCCAGTTCTGAAAAGTCATACGATATAAGGGATGTTATTTTGGGTATTGTTGACTCAGATTCTTTCTTTGAGGTTCATCGAGATTTTGCGGAAAATATTGTCATTGGATTTTCTCGAATTGCGGGCCGATCAATAGGTATAATTGCAAATCAGCCGCTTTATTTAGCGGGAGTTCTAGATAATCACGCTAGCAGAAAAGGAGCGAGGTTTGTAAGGTTTTGTGATGCATTTAACATCCCGTTATTGGTTCTTGAGGATGTTCCAGGGTTTTTGCCAGGGACGGATCAAGAGTGGAATGGGATAATTTCAAATGGAGCTAAATTACTTTATGCTTTTTCAGAAGCTACCGTTCCAAGAATCACAGTTATTACAAGAAAAGCATTTGGTGGTGCATATGATGTAATGAATTCAAAGCATATTGGTGCTGATATGAACTACGCATGGCCGAGTGCAGAAATCGCGGTAATGGGATCAAAAGGAGCAGCTGAAATCATTTTTAAAAATGAAATCGCAAATTCAAAAGATCCTGAATCAACCTGGTTAAATAAGGAAAAAGAATACGCTTTAGAGTTTGCAAACCCCTACAAAGCAGCTTCTAGAGGGTTTTTGGATGAGGTAATAGAGCCAAATGCGACGAGAATAAAGCTGATTAAGGCATTTGATATTTTAGAAAATAAAGTTGTAGATCCTCCTAAACGAAAACATGGAAATATTCCTTTATAAAAAGATCTTGCTTAGTAAGTCTAGCTGATTAACTTTGTCGACCGAAATACGGTGCCCCATCGTCTAAAGGCAGGACAGCGGTTTTTGGTACCGTCAGTCTAGGTTCGAGTCCTAGTGGGGCAACTTTCTTTACCCTTAGTGAATTGTAAATCAATTTACTAAGGGTTTTTAATTTGCCAATAAGAACTTAAAGGTTTCATCATCAAACCTAATAAAATAAGTCCCATTAGGCCATTCATTGGGGATATTAATTCCATTTGAAATTTTATAATCTGACATTATTCTTCCCTGTGAATCTATAATCTGGATCAGACTATTGGTCTCTGACGAAGCCCTTCTTGTGAAGTATAATTTTTCTCCCGGTATCAGGATGGTAGGCCATATTTTATTTTGAGAATTTGTTTGCTCTAATATCCCTATAGTTGTTAAGGGTTTGGTAATAGCATCTGAGCCATTGCAGTCATTTGAAGCTACTAAAGTCACATTATAAAAGAGGCCTGGAGGATTATAGGTGTGAGTCACTACTTTCCCAACTCCTGAGTCTCCATCTCCAAAATACCATTTGTAGTTAGAAGCTCCCAAAGAAATACTAGCATCAAAATCGATAATCATTCCAGAGGCACCAGTAGAAACTAATTTTGCAGTCCAATTAGCTGTTATAGAATCATTAGAATCGCATATATCAATTATCGAAGTAAAGCTATTGGTATCACTGCAGTCATTGTAAGATTTCAATACCACATCATATATACCAGCAGAAGAGTAAGTATGAGAGGCTACAGCACCTGAACCAAAATTCCCATCACCGAAGTCCCATAAAAAGCCAGATGCACCGATTCCTCCTGATGACACTTGGAAATTGTAGGTAAATCCTGACTCTTGAAATGTAAAAACTGGATTTCCAAGTGCAGAGCAGACACTCACTATTTGAGTCGTATCATCAACAGAACCACAACTCAAACCCACTGTTAGTTTAACGTTATATGAACCTGCATTGCTGTAGGTATGAAAAGCTGGGGTGCCGCTACCAGTTGACCCGTCTCCAAAATCCCAAGTGCATTGAGCATTATTGGGAACATTAGAAGCTACAAAACCACGGGAAAGAAAATTCCCATAATCATAAAAAGATGCGGCTACAGGAGGACAAAATGGAGCTTCATCAACACAAAAATCATCAACTGCTATTTTCGCCAGTTGAGCACTTCTAGTTCCCGTTATTCGAAATCTTACGGTATCATTTTGATATTGCAGAAGGTTCACAATGTTTTGTTGCCAAGGTGAATTTTTTTGCTGTGTTGGCGTTAGAGATATCAAGGTATTAGGGCCGCTGGCGCTTGTCCATCCATTGCCGAAATCGATTTCCACAGACAGGGATTGAATGGCGGCACCATATAAATGACTTTTAAAATAAATTGCTGGGGTATCTAGTGCTGTTAAATCAAACCATGGCGTGGTAATGCTTGTGGAGTTTATTGGGCTTGCACCATCTGGTTGGGTAAACATATATTTCCCAGTCGTTAAAACAACACTTTGCCCAGGCCCCGATTGATTCCATGTTGACCCACCGGTTTTAAAACTCCAAATAAAACCGGTAGAATCAGAGCGTGACCAGCAATTGCCGATACTTCCATAAAACCCAGGCGCAAAATTAGGATAGTACCCTACCCAGGTGGAGTCCTCAAAGTCTTCGCAATAAGGAGCTAAAATTGGAATACAGTTTGACGAGGTAGATTGAAAACTCGAAATAACATTTTTAGAAAATATTGAATCTTTATTGGGTTTCGCAGAAACCATATTTAATTCTGCCGAAAACGCAAATATTCTGTGCGTACTCATTAACAAAAATATAACGGTAAAAAAGACTTTGACACAGTGCATAATTTGCTAATAAGCTGTGTGATAAATATTTTTTTCAGCCTAAAACTAATATTTATTTACTTAATCAAAGTATCAAGTTGCCAGGTATAGTTTAGTTTGATCAACTTTATGTACTTTTGCAAAGACTTGTTGGAGAATTAAAAGAGGGGACCACAAGTCCCCTCTTTTGTTCTCTGGACTTTTTGAAACGAATGGACTACACAGAATTAAAAATATTAATCGAGACAGAAATTGCTAAAATAGATGCATTTCTGGTAGACTTTGAACTTAATGTGGACAATCAAATTAAGCTTCATGCTGATTTATTGGATGGACATATTTCTGTTGATCAGTTAAAATACCTGAGTCGTTCGATTGAAAATGCTTTGGGTGACGAATCCGAAGATTATTCTATTGAAGTTTCTTCTCCTGGAATGTTTGTGCCTTTCAAAGTTCCAGAGCAATATGTAAAGAGTATAGGTCGATTGGTCAAAGTGAATACCGTGGAGAGTGGAAATCCCGTAAAAGGAACCCTGAAGTCTTATAACGGCGAGGAAATTGAGCTTCATTGGACTGAGCGCGTTCCCAAACCTAGAGGCAAGGGGAAAATGGACGTTGACGTAAAGAAAACCATCCCATTGAGGGATGTATCAAAAATTATTTTAGACTTTAAATTCTGATTTTTTTCAATTATGGAAAATTTAGCTATTATCGAATCATTTGGCGAGTTCAAAGATGAAAAGAACATCGACCGTGTTACACTTATGTCTTTTATCGAAGAGGCATTTCGCGTTCAACTGCGCAAGAAGTTCGAAAGTGATGAAAATTTCGATGTAATCGTTAACCCTGATAAAGGAGACCTTGAAATATGGCGAAATCGAATCATTGTTGATGACAAGTCTATTGAAGATTCAAATCTTGAAATTCCTTATAGCGAGGCTATAAAAATTGAACCTGATTTCGAAGTTGGGGAGGAAGTTTCAGAAGAAATTAAAATGATCGATCTTGGAAGACGGTTTATTTTGGCCTTTCGTCAAACCTTGGTCCAAAAAGTTCAAGAACATGATAGTGGTGAGCTCTACAAACGCTACAAAGACATGGAAGGTGAAATCATAACTGGAGAAGTTCATCATGTAAGAAATAGAGAAATCATCATTTATGACGATCAACAAAATGAATTGATCCTTAGAAGGGATGAAATGATTCCCGAAAAAGACTTTTTCCGTAAAGGAGATACTGTACGTTCTATTGTGAAATCTGTTGAAGTTCGTGGGACAAAGCCATTTATTTTGTTAAGCAGAACAGCAGATAATTTCTTGGCAAAATTATTTGAAACAGAGATCCCTGAAGTATTTGATGGAATAATAACGGTTAAGGGAGTGGTCAGAATACCTGGTGAAAAAGCCAAAGTTGCAGTGGAAAGTTATGACGATAGAATTGACCCAGTAGGAGCCTGTGTTGGAATGAAAGGTTCTAGGATTCATGGAATTGTTCGTGAACTAAGAAGTGAAAATATAGATGTAATTAATTTTACAACGAATCATCAGCTGTTTATTCAAAGAGCACTGTCTCCAGCCAAAATAAGCAATATGGTTATGGATGAAGAACGGAAAAAGGTTGATGTCTATCTTCCAGCTGACCAGGTTAGCTTAGCTATTGGAAGGGGAGGAACCAATATTAGACTAGCAAGCAGGCTTACGGAATATGAAATTGATGTATACAGGGAAGATATTGTTCATGAGGAAGATGTAGAATTGATAGAATTCTCTGACGAAATAGAAGGTTGGGTAATTGAGCAGCTGCGAAAGAGTGGTTACGATACTGCTAAAAGTATTCTGAATGTAGAAACTGAAGATATAGCCAGACGGTCTGACTTAGAGATTGAAACAGTAGAAGAAGTTCGAGGTGTTCTTAAGAAAGAGTTTGAAGATTAATAAAGAAAATAAAGCTTAGCGAAAATTCTTAACATATGAGTAATTACCGAATTAGTAAAGTTCTCAGCGAGTTGAATATCGGACTTGATACAGCTGTCGATTATTTAAAATCGAAGGGTCATGTTGTTGATAAGAATCGCAATGCAAAAATCAACCAAAAAGAATATGATTTTTTGCTCGAGAATTTTGCTTCTGACAAGACAAAAAAAGATGAAGCAGAGACTCTTATCCAGCAGAAACGAGAAGAGAAAGAAGCAATTCATGCAGAGCGCCTAGAGCAAGAAAAGCCTAAAAATGAACTATTTAGAGCAGGCTCTAGCCTCAAAGGGCCTAAAATTTCAGGTAAAATCGATTTAACTCCTTCAAAAACATCAAAAGATAAAGCAGAATCTCCTGTTAAAAAAGAAATAGTAGATACTGAGGGTTCAAAATCGATAACCAACGAAAAGGCCAGAGAAGAGCCAGTCAAAGAAATTTCAAATAAAAAAGAAACAAACGAATCTGCAGAAAAAAGTAAAGAAGAAAAGTTAGAAGAGAAAAAAGTATCAAAATCATTACCAGGTGAAAAGGACTCACCTGATGAGGTTAAAGTTGAAGAGGATGCAAGTCATAAGACTCAGTATAAGAAACTTGATGGACCCAAGCTTACAGGAAAGACAATAGATCTTAAACAATTTGCTAAAAAGGCCAAACCTCCTGGAGAAGGAGGCAAAAGAAAACGTATTAAAACTGAGGGCCTACAAAAGCCTGCTGCTGGAGGTGGAAGAACAACCACTGGCGCTGCAACTGTAGGAGCAGCAAAACGCAGAGATAATAACCGACCAGGGCTTGGAGCAGGAAGAGGGCGGAATGCAAAAGTTCAACCCAAAACTGAGGTTTCTAAAGAAGATATAGCTCGAAAAATAAAGGAAACACTCGAGAAGCTGGGTGGTGGTAAAAAGTCAAAGGGCTCGAAAATAAGAAGAGACAAACGTGCTGAGCGAACTGAGGCTAAAGAGATGGCCGAAATTGAACGTATAGAAGGAGAAAAGGTCTTAAAACTTACGGAATTTGTTACGCTACTAGAGTTTGCGAATCAAATGGCCGTGTCTCCTGCAGATGTCATTTCCACTTGTATGGCTTTGGGAATAATGGCGAGCATGAATCAACGATTAGATAAGGAAACATTAACCATTGTTGCAGAAGAATTTGGTTTTAGTGTTGAATTTGTTGACGAGGAAATGCAAGAGGTTTTCAATGATGAAGATATTGAAGATAATCTTGAGTCGCGGTCTCCAATTGTTACTGTAATGGGCCATGTTGACCATGGAAAGACTTCTCTCTTAGATTTTATACGAAAAGATAACGTCATTGCTGGAGAGGCTGGTGGAATCACTCAGCATATAGGTGCTTACTCAGTTCAATTACCTTCGGGTCAAGCAATATCATTCCTTGATACTCCAGGACATGAAGCATTCACAGCAATGCGTGCAAGAGGAGCACAAGTCACTGATATTGCTATAATTGTAGTTTCTGCAGATGATTCGGTCATGCCTCAAACCAAAGAAGCTATCAGTCATGCTCAAGCTGCAAATGTTCCTGTAGTATTCGCGATTAATAAAATTGATCGACCGGAATCTAATCCGGAGAGAATCAAAGAGCAGTTGAGCCAAATGAATATTCTCGTTGAAGACTGGGGGGGTAAGATTCAGTCTCAAGAGATATCTGCAAAAACGGGTTTAAATGTTGATAAACTGCTCGAGAAAGTTCTACTTGAAGCTGAATTATTGGATTTAAAAGCAGACCCTGAGAGACTTGCGAAGGGAACTGTAATTGAAGCTACCCTTGATAAAGGCCGTGGATATGTGATTACTTTATTGAATGAAACGGGCACTTTAAAAGTCGGAGACTACATATTAGTTGGCCCATACTCAGGGAAGGTAAGAGCAATGATGGATGAACGAGGTAAGCAATTAAAAGGCGCCGGGCCCTCAGTCCCTGTATCTATTTTAGGCTTGGATGGTGCACCTCAAGCAGGCGATAACTATATCGTAATGGCTGATGAGCGGGAAGCTAAATCTATTGCTACTAGGCGCCAACAGTTGCAAAGAGAACAGTCAGTAAGATCTCAGAAAAGCTTGACATTAGATGAAATAGGAAGACGTTTAGCTGTAGGGGATTTCCAAGAGCTAAATATTGTTTTGAAAGGGGACGTTGATGGTTCTATTGAGGCTCTTTCAGACTCATTGCAAAGGTTGAGCACTGAAGAAATTCAGGTAAATATAATTCATAAGGCCGTAGGCGGAATTACAGATAGTGATGTTTTATTGGCAACAGCATCAAAGGCAATTATTTTAGGCTTTCAAGTTAGACCTGCTGGATCTGCGAGGAAATTGGCAGAAAAAGAAGATATTGAGATTCGTCTCTACAGTATTATTTATGATGCAATAAATGATATAAAAGAAGCAATGGGAGGGATGTTATCACCTGATTTCAAGGAAGAAATCACATGCTCCCTTGAAATACGCGAGACATTTAAAATTTCGAAGTTTGGCACCATCGCTGGTTGTATGGTTATGGACGGCACAATTAATAGAAGTTCAAAGATTCGTATCATTCGCGATTCTGTTGTTGTCTACACCGGAGAATTGGGATCTCTAAAAAGATTTAAGGATGATGTTAAAGAGGTTAAAAAAGGAACGGATTGTGGCTTAAATATCAAGAACTTTAATGATATAAAAGTTGGTGATACAATTGAAGGATTTAAAGAGGTAGAGGTTCAAAGAGAGCTTTAATAAATTTATTTTTTCTGGTCTTTGAGCTGAACTTCATCGCTTTCTATCATGCCGTCTCTTAGTCGTATGATTCGGTGCGCATATTGAGCTATTTCTTCTTCGTGAGTTACGATTATCAAGGTATTCCCATTTTTGTGGATTTCATCGAATAACTTCATTATCTCCAAAGATGTTGTTGAATCTAAATTTCCAGTTGGTTCATCAGCTAAAATTATAGAGGGAGAATTCACTAAAGCTCGTCCAATTGCTACCCGTTGCCTTTGCCCCCCTGATAATTGATTTGGCCGGTGGTCCATTCTATCTGCTAGCCCAACTTCATTTAGGACATTTTTAGCTTGAGCAATTCTCGTTTCTTTTGTTTTTCCAGCATAGACAAGAGGCAATGCTACATTCTGCAGAGCGGTTTGACGTGGGATTAGATTAAACGTTTGAAACACAAAGCCTATTTCTTTATTTCTAACTTCGGCTAACTCATTATCCTTCATTTGGCTTACATCTCGTCCAGCCAGTTTATATGACCCCGAAGTAGGAGTGTCTAAGCACCCTAAAAGATTCATCAAAGTAGATTTACCGCTTCCAGAGGGACCCATTAAAGCAACATATTCACCTTTTTTAATATCTAAATTGATGCCCTTTAAAACATGGACAGTCTGAGATCCAAGTTTAAAATCGCGAATTATGTTTCGTAATTCAATAACTATTTCATCCATTTTAATTGATCAATTTATAATTCAATCCAAAATATATCATCCTGCCAAATATTGGACCCCAAATACGTGTAGCGTCAAAATTCTCTGTAAAAGTAGGATTACTTGGTGTTAATAGATCTCCATTAATATTGACAACGCCATCGATTGGATTTAGCTGCTGAAAGTTTAATGCATTTTCCACACCTAAATAAAAATCTCCGTTCTTCGTGTTTTTTCTAATTTGAAAATTTAACAAATTGTAAGCTTGGCCATAAGAAATGATTTCTCCAGACAAACCTGGTGCCCGTGGGTGTGTGCTGGGAATCGGTTGTTTACCATGGAACTGGACTGTCATATCAAGATTCCAACTTTTCATAAAATTTCTACTGAGATTTATTAAAGCCCGGTGTTTTGCAACAAAAGCGGCAGGCATTAAAATACTAACCGGATCTAATCCGTGTATTTGATTTCTGACAACTACATTTTGAAAACGATAAGCAAGTCGAATTTCCGTTTTTTTATCTAATTTATAATTTGATGAAATCCCTGCAGATTGTGAAATCATTGCGAATTCACTTTCATTGGAGGTAGTTAAATCGGGATAAATATATCTCATACGATTTGACCAATAGTCATGGATCACGGCCTCATTGAACCAAGTCCCATGAATATTTGCTGTTATGGACCCAGGCATGTAGTTAAAAATAAAATTTCCAGTGTAACTAATTCCTGCATTTGTGGATTCCTCTAATGACAATTGGTCCCCACCCGATACACTACCATATTGATCCCATCTTATTTCTCTGTTACTAGCAACTCTACCCCATTCTTCTGTGATGGGAAGCGCCATTCTAAAACCTTCACCAA